>Ga0181556_1000124_pt1 | contig 75609 bp, 73 predicted proteins | sample 011ome_14_FD_148651 | JGI IMG/M metagenome (GOLD analysis project Ga0181556, IMG submission 148651) | Coastal salt marsh microbial communities from the Groves Creek Marsh, Skidaway Island, Georgia - 011505AT metaG (spades assembly) | ecosystem: Environmental > Aquatic > Marine > Intertidal zone...
CATCAATCAACTCCTCGGTTTCAATCTTGGCTTCAAAACCTTCCCACTGGTCAAAATCTTTCATCCGCGTCAACGGGCGATCAATACCAGGGCTGGAAACCTCAAGCGTATAGGCGTCCAAGATCGGGTCTTCGACATCCATGACGGCGGAAATCGCGGTGCTGATCTTGCCGCACTCATCAACCTCAATCGTGCCATCAGGTTTCTGAGCCATGATCTGCAGAATACTTTCTTTGCCAGTCATCAGACGAACACGCACAACCTCAAAACCCATGTCTTCGACAACAGGGGTGATGATCTCGGCAATCCGGCGATCGATGGCAGCTTTGGCGACTAGATCGTTCATATTTCTCTCAAGCACAAAAAAACGGGCGCGCGGCCCGTTACAAATTTCCGGTTGGGCGCTGGGTTTGGACCCCAGCACGCCGCTGTTAAAGGTTCATATAGACAAGGAAGGCTGAGTCTGCAAGGGGCCATCGCGCATTGAGCCTTTCCCGATCCAACAACAATACCAGCCGAACGAACGAACACCTCCCAAATACTCGAACAATACCACGGCTAATAATAACAAAACCACAATTTTGCCACATTTGGGGTTGTGCCAAGATGGTCGTCACGATCTATTTGACCCATTCAAACCACTGAAAGAGCTATTTAATATGCAATCTGTTCCACTTTTTATGAGCGACCTTTCCACGACATTTTGGGGTTACCAAAACTATTACACCATTTATTTTGCGGGCGGCGATGATCGGTTCATCGCTAGCACAACCTATGTTGGGGACGATCTGATCTACGGGCAAGAAGGCGATGATAACATTCAGGCAGGGCTAGGCAACGACATCATCTACGGCGGTACGGGCGACGACCGCCTTTTTGGCGGCGCGGGTCATGACTATATTTACGGAGGCACTGGCCTGAACTCTTTATACGGTGGAGACGGAAACGACCGCATTTTTGGCGGTGGAAACCGTGATGTCATCGCGGCTGGCGCAGGCGACGACCGCATTTTCAGTGCGGGTGGAAATGACCTGATTTACACAGGTGACGGACAAAACATGGTGAAAGCTGGAAACGGCAAAGACGTCATCTACGGTGGAAACGGCATTGATCGTCTCTACGGTGACGCGGGTGATGATCGCATCTTCGGACGCGACGGTGTAGACACACTCTTTGGTGGAAACGACAACGACCTGCTCAATGGCGGCAACGGCAATGACGTCCTGCACGGCGGGAACGGTCTGGACATCTTGCAGGGTGACGCTGGAAGAGACCGCCTGTTTGGTGGTAATGGCGACGATCGTCTGTTCGGCGGATTTAGCTACGATGTGCTTTATGGCGGACAGGGCGATGACGAACTCTACGGCGGGATAGGGTCCGATTTCCTTTCTGCGGACGGCGGCAATGATGATCTCTACGGCGGGCCAAGATTTGATCAATATGGCTACAACAGCCGCGACACCTTTGGCGTCATAAGTGGCAATGCCACAATTCACGACTTCGACTCCGGAGATCGCCTCATTTTTGAGGATATAGAACTGGAGGAATACTTCTTGGCCGAAGACGGTGTTCATCTGACTAATTCTCGCGGGCACATTCTCGCTGAAATTACTCAGACAGAAGATGGCTTGGTAATTTCAAGCGACAATGCTTCCGTGTTGGTCATGGGTGTAACTGCTGACGAATTTGACTTCTACGACAGCTCGGATGTTCTCACTTTCACTGGCACCGAAGGTCGCGATAACTTTACACTTGACGGGATCATTGGCGAACCAAGACATATAGTAATCACCGATTTCAACGCAGAGGATTCTATCACTTATTCTGCAGGCGGCTACCTCTTGTACGACGACTACGTGTCAGTATATAGCGTTGATCAAGCGACGGGCCATCTTTTCCATGTTGAAAGATGGTCATTCGGTTTCTCGGAAATCGAGTATGAATTTGATTTGGGTGACATCAATGTAATTGACGGAGATACCGTCATTTATTTCGACGAATACACGATTCTGCTGGAAGACTATTCAGGTGATGTCAGTTTTAATCTGCTGTAGGCTTGTGCACGCTCTGTGCACGTAAGTCACAAACGAAAAACGCCCCGCAAATTGCGGGGCGTTCTCATTTCTAAAGGGGCGTAATTTACGCCACAGACCAACGCTCGGCCATACGTGCGTTATCCATTTGCCAGACGGCACCGACCTTTTCAGGAGAGTGGATACGGTTGTTCACAGCCTGCACATTGTTTGCAAACATCGGGATCAGAACACCGCCATCGTCACGCAAGATCTGTTGCATTTCAAAGTACTGCTCGCGACGCTTGTCGCTATCCAGCTCTGCACGTGCGGTCAGCAATAGCTCTTGGAAACGGGCGCTATCGTCGCCATCCCACTGGCTGTCGTTCCAAGGAACACCGGCTTCATAGGCCGTTGCAAACATCCAGTCTTCGGTCGCGCGACCAGACCAGTAGGACGCACAGAACGGCTTTTTCAACCAAACGTTAGACCAATAGCCATCCGCAGGTTCCTGAATCACATTCACATTGATACCACCCGCGGACATCGAAGACTGCATCAACTGAGCCGCATCAACAGCCCCTTCAAACGCAGCATTTGACGCGGACAAATCAATGTCCAAGCTGTCGAGACCAGCCTGCTTTAGATAGAACTTGGACTTGTCAGGATCATAGGCAATCTGCTCCATTTCATTGTTGAAATAGGGGTTCGCGTGACCAATCGGGCTGTCGTTACCAACAGTACCGTGACCCTGCAAAATCTTGTCCACCATTTCTTGACGGTTGACACCATGCTTGATCGCACGGCGGACGTTCACGTCATTGAATGGGGCAGAATTTGTCAGCATCGGGAACGTGTAATGCTGGTTGCCTGCAACCTCTTGGATACGCAGTGCAGGGTTCGCTTTCAGCAAGGCTTCGGTTTTGAAATCAATGCGGTTAATCGCATCGACCTGACCCGTCATCAACGCGTTCATACGCGCAGTGTTGTCGTTGATCGCGATGTATTCGATCTCGTCAAAGAAACCGGCGCTGTCACCTTTGTAGTGATCATCAACGCGCTTCGCGACCATGCGCACACCTGGATCAAAGCTTTCGACAGCATAAAGACCCGTGCCGATCCCCTTGGCGATTGCTTCTTCGATTTGACCCGCAGGGTACATGCAGATGTGATAGTCCGACATCAGATAAGGGAAGTCAGCGTTGCCAGCGGCAAGCGTGAACTGCACCTGAGAATCCGACATCTTTTTCATTTCGGTGATGGCTTCAACAATCGGCTTGGCGGCCGATTTCGACTCTTCACCAAGGTGCATCTGCAGCGATTCAATCACGTCATCCGCGCCAAATGCTTTGCCGTTGTGGAATGTCACGCCAGTCCGCAGATTGAACGTCCATGTCTTGGCGTCTGGTGACGCTTCCCAGCTTTCAGCCAGCTCACCTTGTAGCGAGCCATCGGCCGCAACCTCGGTTAGGCAATCAAAAACAGAGCCGTGGCAACTTGCGATCATAAACAAGTCAGAGTGGGTCCGGCTGTCCCAGCTATCAGATGTGTTCGCGCCGCTCAGTCCGGCCGTGAACTTTCCGCCGCGCATTGCTGCCGCGCGAAGAGGCATACCCGTCAGGCCAAGAACGCCTGCCGCAACACCGGATTTCATCAATCCGCGTCTGCTAATTCCATACATTATCGTACTCCCTGGTTAGTCAATTTGGCGTTTACCGCCCTTGTTTTCTCCGCTTTCACGGTGATTCGAAATTACATCTTACCCACAGCTGCGTCGCCAATGTTATCAACTCCGCGTTCCATAAGAAGATTTGTCAACCAATCAGGGTCCATTTCAGGAACTGAGGACAACAAAAGATCCGTGTAAGGATGGTGCGGCGGGCGGAACATTTCGGCCTTGGGGCCTGCCTCGACGACACGACCATCCTTCATAACTACCACCTCGTCAGCAATCGCCTTTACCGTGGCAAGGTCATGCGTGATGAACATATACGACAGGCCCAACGTATCCTGAAGCTTCGCCAAAAGACGCAAAATACCCTCAGCAACAAGCTGATCCAAGGCACTCGTCACCTCATCACAGATGATGAACTTCGGCTCGGCGGCAAGCGCACGCGCAATCCCGATGCGTTGCTTCTGCCCACCTGATAGCTCGGAGGGCAGGCGGTTATAATATTCGGACGGCTCCAACTCGATTTGCTCTAGCAACTGGTCGACGCGCGCACGTTTTTCTTTGCCCGTCAGGCCAAGGTAAAACTGTACAGGTCGCGCAATGATCTCGCCAATCGACATGCGCGGGTTCAGTGCGGTATCGGCCATCTGATAGATCATCTGAACTTGGCGAAGTTGATCTTTGGACCGCCTGCGATAATCGGCGGGCATGATTTCACCGTCAAAGAGTATCTCACCCGAACGCGGCGGCAGCAGCCCAGTAATACAGCGCGCAGTCGTCGATTTCCCCGAGCCAGATTCGCCGACAACAGCGACAGTCCGGCCCGCGTGCATGTCAAAACTAACGTCATGCAAGACGTTCACTTTGCCATATGCGGCGGTCACATTCCGAACCGAAACAGCAGGCACCGCCCCCACCACAACGGGTGATTTCAACGGGCGCTCAAAGCTACGCACAGCCCAGAGAGATTTCGTATATTCCTGCGTTGGCGCGGAAAGCATCGTGCGTGTGTCAGCTGTTTCGACCTCGTCTCCTTTGAGCAAAACCTTGATCCGGTCCGCCATCTGCGCAACCACCGCCAAATCGTGGGTGATATAAATCGCAGCGGTGTTGAAATCCTTCACGATGTCACGGATGGAGGCCAGAACCTCGATTTGTGTCGTCACATCAAGGGCGGTTGTCGGCTCGTCAAAGATGATCAAATCAGGACGGCAAGCCATCGCCATAGCAGTCATCGCACGCTGTAATTGCCCACCAGAAACCTGATGAGGATAACGGAAGCCGATGTTTTCGGGATCAGGCAAGCGCAGCTTTTCATATAGCGCCATTCCATCCGCTTCGCTCTCGGCACGCGACATGACGCCATGCTGTACGGGCCCTTCAACGTGTTGGTCGATGATGCGGTGTGCCGGGTTGAAACTCGCCGCAGCGGATTGCGCAACATAGGCGATACGTTTGCCCAAAAGACCGCGTTTGACCGATGCTGAAGCTTTCAGCAGATCAATGCCGTCGAATGCGACAGAGCCTTCAGAGATGCGCACCCCATCGCGGGTAAAGCCCATCGCGGCCAGCCCCAGCGTCGATTTGCCAGCACCAGATTCGCCGATCAGGCCCAGCACTTCGCCCCGTGCGAGCGTCAGATCAACGCCGTTGATAATCGGGTTCCACGTCTCGTCACTGCGGCCTTCAAGCTTGAGCCCGCGAATTTTCAGGAGCGGTTCGGTCATTCTTTCAGCCCCGATGATTTATGCAGCATCCAGTCGACAACGAAGTTCACCGCGACGGTCAGCAAGGCAATTGCACTTGCGGCCAAGAGTGGCGCCGTTGCCGCCAATGGCGCGAAAGCTGCGAAGTTAATGAATGCCGCGAGATCACGCACCATTGTGCCCCAGTCAGCGAGTGGCGGCTGGATACCCACACCTAGGAACGACAACGCAGCGATTGTCAGGAAAACAAAGCAGAAGCGCAGGCCGAATTCAGCCAAAAGTGGTGCGGTTGCATTTGGCAAGATTTCCTTGAACACGAGATACCACATCCCTTCACCGCGCAACTTTGCCGCCTCTATGTAATCCATCACAACGATGTTTTGGCCGACAGCGCGAGCAAGGCGGAACACGCGTGTGCTATCAATCACCGCAATAATCAGCACCATGAACACGGTCAGCGGGATGCCTAGACGCGCCGACCACACACTCGCGATTGTCATCAAAAGCAAAGCGAAGATCAGCGACGGAATCGCCATAAGAACGTCAACGGCGCGGCTCAGAATTTGATCCGTCCAGCCACCAACGACCGCCGCGAGAAAGCCAAGGCTGCCGCCAATAAAGAAGGCAAGCAACGTCGTCGCAAATGCGATGCCAACCGTATTCTGCGCGCCGAAAATCAGGCGGGACAGAATATCGCGCCCGATCTGATCGGTGCCAAAGGGATAATCAGGATTGCCGCCCATCGCAGGATCGCCGCCTGGGATGATATTGGCCGCAACACCTTGGATAATCTCATCTTGGCCATGCGGTGCAATGACACCCGCAAAAATCGCAAGGATTGCGTAGATGATAATCACGAGGATGCCAAAGGCAGCGGTGAGAGGGATCGTGCGGAAAAGTTTGCGCGTGCCTGCCGTGCCAACATGTCGACCAAGCAGTCGGAATAGCCAAGCGGCAGCGGAAAATACGATGAACCCTTTGATCGCCACACCAAGGAAGAAAAACTTGTTTGCAACTGCAGGATCGACGCTACGTGATAGCAGAAAGCCCCAAATCAGGAAGCCGAGTACTACCGCGCCAAGTACATAACCAAAGGCCACACCAAACGGCATATCGCGAAAGCGGGGGGCGTTTTGGGTTAGCTTTTGCCCAATAAAGCGGAACGCCCACGCCACCGCAGCGATTACGACAAGGCCAAGAGCGATATTTAGAACTGTGCTCATTTCGGATGCCTCAAACGTGGGTTCGACAGGATCGACAGGATATCCGCCGTTAGGTTCAGCAGGATATAGGCCGCGGCAAAGATCAGGCAGCACGCTTGCACAACAGGGATGTCGCGGATTTTTACGCTGTCCACGAACAGCTGCCCAATGCCCGGATAAACGAACACTACCTCAACCACGACAACGCCCGTCACCAGATAGGCAAGGTTGAGCGCAATCACGTTGATGATTGGCGCCAGCGCATTCGGCAGCGCATGCTTCACAATTACGCGCATGGGCGACATACCCTTGAGGCGCGCCATCTCGATATAGGGGCTTGCGAGCAGGTTGATAATCGCAGCGCGGGTCATGCGCATCATATGCGCTGTTACAACCAAGGTTAGCGTCAGCGCAGGAAGCAGCGTCTTTTCCAACCGATCCGAAAACGCCATGCCGTCGTAGATATTCGACAGGGACGGCAGGATCGGGTTCAGCACCGCGAGAAACAGGATCAGCACATAGGCCATGAAGAATTCGGGGCTACTGATAGAGCTCAGTGTCAGGATATTTGCCGTGCGATCAAAAACCGTGTTGCGGTAGAGCGCAGCGAGGACGCCCAAGGTCACGGCAATTGGCACTGCGATCATTGCCGTCACCGAAGCCAGAAACATCGTGTTTGCAAAGCGCGGGGCAATCTGTTCAGCTACTGTAACGCCGCCACCGCCACCAAGGTTCGTTTGGAAGTTCAACTGCGCAAAACTGGTCCCAAGATCCCCTGTGATCATGCCCGAGAACCAGCTAAAATACCGCGACACCATGGATTGATCCAAACCGAGATCGATGCGGATTTTGGCCACAGATTCAGGCGTGGCCCCTTGCCCAAGGATCAATTGAGCAAAATCACCTGGAAGCATATTGACCGCGACGAAAATCACGACGGACACAATCAAAAGCGTAAGGAGGCCAAGTGCGAGACGTTTTAGAACGATAGATAGAACGTTGCCCAAGCTGAGCTCCCTGCTGGTTCACCCTACACCTTAACGCCTGTCACAAAGCTGTAAAGGTTAAAGGCGAAGCGCCTCTGGCTTCGCCCCCAAATCATCCATCGCACTTACTAAAGCGTTGCTAATCCCTTGCTCGGAAAGGGCGTGCCCCGCGCGTCCAATCATGCGTAAATCGGCATTGGGCCAGCTTTGCGCCAACTTGTAAGCTGAAATCGGCGGGCAAATCATATCGAAACGCCCTTGTACGATCACAGAGGGGATATGGGCGATTTTATGGATATTTTTCAGGATTTGCTGGTCAGCAGACAGAAATCCGTCATTCACGAAGTAGTGGTTTTCAAGCCGCGCGAAGGCCCGCGCATATTCTGCGGGCGCCTCGCCCGACACCCCGTTACTATCAATCGAGGCCAATGCATTTTCCCAAGATGACCACGCACGCGCATAGGTCACCTCTTGCGCATTGTTCCCTGAAAAAAGTCGCTTGTGATAGGCGGCGACCAGATCGCCTTGCTCCTCCACAGGGATCAAATCCGCGAATTTGTCCCAAAGCTCGGGCCAGAATTTTCCAGCACCCCCACCGTAAAACCACTCAATTTCAGGCTTGGTCATCAAGAACACGCCACGCAGGGCAAGAGCGGCGGCGCGGCGCGTATGGGCTTGTGCGTAGATCAGCGAAAGCGTGGCACCCCAACTGCCGCCAAAGACAATCCAAGCATCTATACCCAGCGTTTCACGGATCAATTCGATATCGGCGACCAGATGCCACGTCGTATTATGGTCCACACTTGCATGGGGCCGCGACCGCCCACAGCCACGCTGATCGAACAGGATCACGCGGTAAACATTGGGGTCGAAGTAACGGCGCATCGCGGGACTACAGCCACCGCCGGGCCCGCCATGAAGCACGATAACAGGGATTCCATCTGGTCGCCCGCATTGCTCAACATAAACGAAATGCCCGTCGCCCACGTCCAACATCCGCTGGTCGAATGGGTCGATTGAAGGATAAAGATGCGACACTGCGCGTTTTTGACCTAAGACCTTGTCCATATTCGCTCTATATACCCTGTGTAATCCTACGACCACGAGAATTCGGAGCCACCCATGCAAGCCACCAATACTGTCGACCCAAGCGAGATCGCGAAATTCGAGGCGATTGCCGCAGAATGGTGGGATTTAGAAGGGAAGTTCAAGCCACTCCATATGATGAACCCTGTGCGCTTGGATTATATCACCCGCCAGATCGCTGCCGAGTTTGGCCGCGACCTCCGCCGCCCAGCGCCATTTGAGGGACTGCGTATCCTTGATATCGGTTGCGGCGGTGGGTTGCTTTGCGAACCAATGGCGCGCCTTGGTGCGACGATTGTGGGCGCGGATGCTGCAGAGAAAAATATCCCTGTCGCGCAAATCCACGCTGAAAAATCCGGTTTGGTTGTTGATTATCGCCACACCACCGCAGAGGCGATGGCCGCAGCCGGTGAACAATTTGACGTCGTCCTGAACATGGAAGTCGTCGAACATGTCGCTGATCCGCTTGGGTATCTCACCGCCTGCCAGCAACTCTTGAAATCGGGCGGGTTGCACATCTGTTCGACCATCAACCGGAATCCAAAATCGTTCGCAATGGCGATTGTTGGCGCGGAATGGATTATGCGCTGGCTGCCAAAGGGCACACATGAATGGGCGAAGTTCATTACGCCAGACGAGTTGTTCAAATTGATTTCAGAGGCAGGTTTAGAGCCAGTCGATCGCAAAGGGTTCGTCTTCAACTTTGCCAAGTTCACTTGGTCGATTTCTGACAAGGACCTTTCAGTCAACTACGTCACAGCAGCGATTAAGCCTTAAGGATCACTCGTCCTTTGACAGCTTGATCCGCATTGCGCGCAGAACGGGCAGGGCAATACGCACTTTATCCGCGCCTACATTCTCGACAACCTCTGCAATCACAGGCGCAATTGCCACAACAGCAGCGTCACGGGCGGCGATACCTGAGGGGCTAATCGAGACCATCTTACGACGCGCATCTTCCCAATCGGGGCGAATATGCACCCAGCCGGCCCATTCCAGCTTGCTCAGTGTATTGGTCATCGCGCCACGTGTCAGATGAAACGTGCGCGCCAATTGTGCGGGGGAACGTTCCTCACCTGCGTGTGCGAGATGGTTTAGGACCGAGAAATGCGACAGCTCCATCCCCTTTGGCAACACACGTGCGACATAGCTGCGTGCCAATTGGTCCACCGCTAAGATCTCGCTAAACAGTGTTACGGCAAGGTTTTGGGTTGAATCCGTCATTAGGGGCCTTTGAATGGGCGATCATGTTTGAGCGCGGCGATACGTTTGCGCGCATGTGACACTTCCTTAACGTTAAGATCAATCATTACTGTACCAATTTCGGTGCCAGCATCTGCTAGAACTTCACCCCATGGCGAAATTACCATGCTGTGGCCATAGGTTACGCGCGGTTTGCCGACTGCTGCGTCATGAGTGCCCGTTTGCGCGGCGGCCAGAACGTAACACCCTGTTTCAATGGCACGTGCTTGCAAGAGGGGCTGCCAATGGGCGGCACCTGTAACGGGAGAAAAGGCAGAAGGGGCGAGAATGATATCCGAACCCGCTTGCGCCAAGGCGCGGTAAAGGTAGGCAAAGCGGATATCGTAGCAGATTGAGAGGCCCACCACGCCAAACGGCGTTTGCGCCAGAACGGCCCGATCACCGGGTCTGTAACCTGCGGATTCACGGTAAGTTTCGGTCTCACTTACATCCACATCGAACATATGAATTTTGTCATAGCGGGCGACGATCTCGCCATTAGGATTGATCAGAAATGATCGATTGGCAAAACGCCCATCAGCATCGTCGGTTTTGAGGGCAAGCGACCCGATTGAAAGCCAGATACCCAGCTCTGCCGCCTGTGTCCGCAATCCCGCAAGCGTCAGATCGTCGGCCTCATGCTGCAATACCTCAATCTGATGCGCGCGGTTGGCGGAAACGCAATTCGTCACCTCGGGCGTTAACACAAACTGCGCCCCTCGCCCCACTGCCTCGCGCAAATGCGCCTGCGTGGCGATGAAATTATCACGCGGGCTATCACTGGATGTCAGTTGGAGCAGGGCTGTTTTCATTATTTCAAGAGAGCGTCCAATTTGCCCGCGCGATCAAGCGCGTTAAGGTCATCAAACCCGCCAATCGGGGTGCCATCAATGAAAATCTGCGGCACAGTGCGGCCGCCATTGGACCGCTGGATCATTTCGCCACGCTTGTCAGGGTGGCGATTGATGTCAGTCTCGGTAAAGCTCACGCCTTTGGATGCCAATAGGCGCTTAGCTGCATGGCAATAGCCGCATGTGCTTTTTGTGTAGAGCTCGACAAGCTTCATCTGGGTGATCCTCATATTGATATGAGCCCCTATCTAAGTGTCTTTGACCGCTCTTGCCAGTGTCAGGATATCAACGCTTCGTGCACCGACTGACATACATGCCTCGGTGCAAGCAGCCAAGGTCGCACCAGAGGTCATCACATCATCCACCAATAGTATGGGTCGATCCTGAAGGTGGAAACGCTGACTCGGGCTAGCCTTGATTGCTTCTGACAGCGCGGCAAATCGGGCGTCGCGACTATGGCCTTGAAGTGGAGCCGTATTACGGGTGCGGATGAGACCATCAACGCAGAGGTCAAGCCCAAGCACCTTTGCCAAAATTCCTGCCAAAACAGCAGACTGATTATAACGCCTCTTGATCAGTCGGACGCGGTGCAAAGGGACAGGCACGATCAATGTATCGTTTTGAACCAATGGCGCTGCAGCACGCGCCATCCACCGCGCGGCAGGTTGCGCCAAATCGGTCCTGTCACCGTGTTTGAGCGATAGAACCAACTTTCTCCCGATCCCCGTGTAGGCCAGAACCGAGCGCCCGTGATCCCAAGGGCGGGCGATTGTCATACAGTCGTCGCAAATCAAGTCATCATCAGGGTCATCACCGGGCAACGGCGTGCCGCATTTGTTGCAAATCGTAGCCCCTATGAAATGAGTATCGCGCCAACATTTGCCGCAAAGCCCGAAATCATCCTCCGTTGGTGCGTCGCATGCGACACATTGCGAGGGGTAAATTGCCCGAATGACGCTTTGCATCCACATGATTGCACCTTAAATGAGGCCTATGGAAAAAATGCCCCAATTGACCGACCGCGCGGCCTTGCTCCGCAATCGTGCCCGCGCTGATAGCGCTGGTTTGTTTCTGCACGAGCTTGTTGCCGCTGAGATTAAGGAAAGGCTGATAGAGGTTAACAGAACCTTTAAATCAGTTGCGATTGTCACCGGCTTTCCCGATTTTTGGCAAAAAGAGTTTCCTGACGCGACTGTTGTAGCCGACGATGAGACCCTCGCCCTCGCGCCTGCGTCCTATGATCTTGTTCTGCATATGATGGCGCTGCATTGGGCGAATGATCCTGTGGGACAGTTGGTTCAGTGTCGGCATGCGTTAAAAGCCGACGGACTAATGCTCGCCACTTGCTTTGGTGGTCAGACTTTGCACGAACTCCGCGCATCTTTGGCCGAGGCAGAAGCGGTCGTCGCAGGTGGCCTCTCCCCACGTATTGCGCCTATGGGCGAAATTCGCGATCTGGGCGCGTTACTACAACGTGCAGGCTTTGCCCTGCCCGTCGCTGACGGCACGCCGTTGACCGCAAGCTACGGCAACCTGTTCCACCTCATGAACGACCTGCGCAAAATGGGCGAAACGAATGCCCTCGCCCATCGCCCCCGCCACTTCACCATGCGCAATATCATTACAGAAGCGGCCTCGGTTTATGTCGAGAACTTTGGCAACGATGAAGGTCGGATCGACGCGACGTTTGAGATTATCACGCTCACTGGCTGGGCACCTGACGAGAGCCAGCAAAAGCCGCTCCGCCCCGGAAGTGCGACTGCACGGCTGGCCGATGCTTTAGGCACAAAAGAAAAACCGCTGAACGGCAAAGATTGACGCGAACCTATTTCCTACTAGGTTTTGCGCAAAGAGGATTATGACATGACAGACCAACCCGCCGTTTGCCCAATGCACGCGCCATCCGATCACCCTAAGATCAAGCCCGCGAAAGTCGGCGTTCTGGTTGCCAACCTAGGCACGCCTGATGCGACGGATTATTGGTCGATGCGCCGTTATCTCAATGAGTTTCTGTCCGACAAACGGGTCGTGGATTACTCCGCTTGGCTTTGGCAGCCGCTTTTGCAGCTGGTCATTCTGACGACGCGCCCGTCGAAATCCGGTGCGAATTATCGGTCGATCTGGAATAATGACGCGGATGAAAGCCCTCTGTTGACGATCACCAAACAGCAGACTGCGGCGATCAAGGAGACAATGGCGGAACGCTACGGCGACAACGTCATGGTTGATTTCTGCATGCGCTACGGCAACCCTTCGACCAAATCCAAGGTCCGCGAGATGGTCGAGGCGGGCTGCACCAAGATTCTCTTCTTTCCGCTTTATCCGCATTATGCGGGGGCGACATCGGCCACAGCAAACGACCAGTTTTTCCGCGCTTTAATGGATGAAAAATGGCAACCGATTGCCCGTGTGGTCGCGCCCTATTTCGAAGACCCCGCCTATATCGACGCGCTCGCCCAATCGGTCGAGGCAGCCTATGCAAAGTTGGATAAAAAGCCTGAACTACTGATCTGTTCTTATCATGGCATGCCGCAGCGGTACCTGCGTGAGGGCGATCCATATCACTGCCAGTGCCAGAAAACGACGCGTTTGCTTAAGGAACGCTTGGGCTGGAAAGACACCGAGATCAAAACCACGTTCCAATCTGTGTTTGGTCGCGAAGAATGGCTCAAGCCCTACACTGTTGAAGAGGTCGCGCGTCTAGCCAAGGACGAGGGCGTCAAGAATATCGCCATATGCGCGCCGGCCTTTTCCGCCGATTGCATCGAGACGCTCGAAGAGATCAACGAAGAGATCAAAGAGAGTTTTGAGCATGCGGGTGGTGAGCAGTTCACCTACATCCCATGCCTCAACGATGACCCCGCGCATATCGCAGCGCTTTGCGGGATCATCGACGAAAACTTGCTGGGGTGGGTAAATCGCTAAACGCAAAACGGCGGGTCATCCCCGCCGTTTTATTCCGAAAATCTGTGATGTGATCCTAGATCAACAAGACCTGCGTTCCCACGCGGGTCATGCCAAAGAGCTCTTGAACGTGCTCGTTATACATACCGATACAGCCGTTGGATGAACGGCGGCCAATCTTGCGCGTGTCGTGTGTCCCGTGAATACGGTAATACTGCCACGACAGATAAAGCGCGTGAGTGCCAAGCGGGTTATCCGGACCTGGGCCGATATAGCTTGGCCACTCTGGGTTCCGCTCTAGCATCGACGGTGTCGGACGCCACTCTGGGCCCTCAACCTTGCGTGTAATCTCTGTCTGACCTTTGCGGGTCAGATCATCTGTCAAAGGCACGGATGTTGGGTAAAGTTTGTAAACGCTTTGATCCTCGGACCAAAAGTGCAGCGCGCGTGACTGAAGATCGACCAGAATTGCACCGCCAGCAAGGGAGCCAAAGTAGGGCCGCCAATCAAGCGAACGGAAACTTGAAATGTTGCGGGTCACGCCTTTCGAAATATCGGCTTCGATTTCGGTGCTGTCATTGGTTTGCGCCAATGCACCTGTGCCAATCGTCGCCGCGGACGCAGCCAGAAAGCTACGGCGTGACAGGCTGCTCTTCAGAAACTTGCTCATTATGATCTCCATCAGTCTATTTTGCTGACCATTTCGGATGTACTTAGGACGCAATTCTTATCCGCGCAATTCAAACAATCGTCATTGCGGCGGAGGATCGCCGAACAGTGTTTGAACTGTGTCCATATTAGCGCTAAGAGAGCCAAGTCTTATAGGATGGATGTTAAGATGTTGAGACGTCAAATTTTGGTCGGTCTGGCCTTTGGAGCCCTTGCTGCATGTTCAAGCGGGACATCTGCGCGGATTGGGGCGGATGGTCTCCCTCTCCCACAGGTCTATAAAATCACTGCCGCTGACACGAGCGATATTCAGTACCGTATGCTCGATAGCGTGAATACGCTGCGCCAAGCGGCAGGCGTATCGCCTGTGCAGCTTGATGGTCAGTTGAACGCTGCCGCAGCGACTCATTCACGCGACATGTCGGTGCAAAACCGCCCGTGGTTGTTTGGGTCGGACGGCTCGTCTCCCTTGGATCGCGCCCAGCGCGTTGGCTTCCGTGGTCAAATTGTCGGTGAAAACATCTCTGAATCCTATGAAACAGAGCTTGAAACGCTTGCTGCTTGGATGAATCAGCCTGACACGCGCAGCGTAATCCTTGATTCAAATGCACGCCGTATGGGCTTTGCTTGGTTCCAAGAGCCAGCAGGCAAAATTTGGTGGACGCTCAACATGGGGACCGATCCGTCCTTCGCGCAGCCGATGACGTCTGCGTTCCAAGGATCGATCCCAGCGATCACAAACTAAGCGTAAATTTGAATCAATGTACCGTCGTTGACCATCGCGTAGATCTCTTCGATCTCTGCGTCGGTCACGGCGATACAACCCCACGTCCAATCATTCTTTCCGATATAACTGGAGGGAGTCCCGTGGATAAAGATATCTCCGCCAGGTGATTTACCAAGCGACCGCGCATGGTTGATATCGTTGATATTCGGATAAGAAATACCCAATGACAGGTGATAACGGCTGTTCGGGTTGCGACGGTTGATCCGGTATGCACCCTCAGGCGTGCGGCCGTCGCCCTCAATCTGTTTATGCCCAGTTGGCGCAAACCCGAGTTCAAATTTGTAAGCCTTTAAAACGGCTTTATGGTGGATCAATTGCATGACCCGCGCCCCTTTGAAAATCTGGATGCGGGTCACTTCAGGACCATTATAAGACTTAATCTTCGTGGCACAGCCAGCGAGCCCTAGGGCAGCGCCAACCATCATCAAACGTCTACTGATATTCATTTACTGCCCTCGGTCTTTGCCGTTTTGTTTCTTATTAATCGATTGCCTAATGTTTAGTGAAGCGAATTTACCAAAACCAATTACTTTCGCGTGAAGCTGCCGACGACTTCAACATGCGCGGACCAGCGGAACTGATCCACAACCTGTACCCAGTTGAGCGTAAAGCCCGCTTTTTGCAGCGTCACCGCATCGCGCGCGAAGGTGACGGGGTTACAAGATACCATCGCAATCACGTTGATTTCGGAGTCTGCGAGCGTCGCAATCTGCGCCTCCGCCCCTGCACGTGGCGGATCAATGACAGCAGCATTGAATTTGCGCAGTTCATCAGGCTCCAGAGGGCGGCGGAACAAATCACGCGTCTCGGATGTGACCCGTTTGAGCCCTTTACCTTCGCGCCAACCGCGATCAAGGGCTTTGATCATCTCAACTTCGCCTTCAACGGCATGCACTTCTGCGCGCGCTGAAAGAGGTAACGTAAACGTCCCTGACCCCGCGAACAAATCAACGATACGGTCGGCATTTGCCGTGATTTCCTGAACCGCACCAAGGAGGGATTCTTCGCCATGCTTAGTGGCCTGAAGAAAGGCACCCGCTGGTGGAATGACAGCCGTGCCGCCAAAATACTGAACAGGTGGCTGCATTGTCACGACAGGCTCGTCCACCCAAACCAACCGCGCAATTGCGTGGGTTTGCGCGAAAACAGCGAGTTCCGTTCGCAATTCAGGCGTTAGCGGCTTTTCGGTATCCACAACGATATCCAAACCAACGGCGGTTTCGGTCACAGTCAAGGCTATCTCGGCCTTACGCGATGCGGCAACGACCACCAACTCCTCAAGCATTGGGAATTGCGACATCAAGCCGGGCGTCAAAAGCTTGCATTCAGGCACAGGGATCAGCGTATTCGTACCCTTGGCGTGAAAGCCAAGCATAGCACCGCTTTTGGTCCGCTTGCCTGCAAGCTTCGCACGACGACGCGAATTTGCGGGCGACGTCAGCACGTCACGGTAAACAGTCTCAATGCGCTGGGCAGCCAAGGCGCGCTGCACGATCTCCAGCTTCCAATTGGCGACAAAGGCATCATTGGCATGTTGCATCGCGCAACCGCCACAGGTTTTGAAATGTTTGCAAGGTGGGGCCACACGATCCGCCGAGGGCGTGATAATCCGCACGGTCCCGTCTTGGGCCACAGCCACTTCTTCACCGGGCAAAACGCGCGGCAGCAATGTGCGCCCGTCGTCTACCTTACCCAAGCCAAGGTGGGTCAGTCCTTCGATCATCGCCATGTTTTATTCCGCCGCGTCTTGTACATTGATAAATCCGCCAGACTGTCGATCCCAAAAACGGGCGTAAAGCCCCTTTTGGTCCAACAGTTCAGCGTGCGTTCCCTGTTCCTTGATGCGCCCGCCGTCAAGCACAATGATCCGATCCATACGTGCAAGCGTTGAAAGGCGGTGCGCAATTGCAATAACGGTCTTGCCCTCCATCACGGTTTCCAGAGCAGTTTGAATCGACGCCTCGACCTCCGAATCGAGCGCACTTGTCGCCTCATCAAGAACCAAAATCGGCGCGTTCTTGAGAATCGCGCGCGCAATAGCAATCCGCTGACGCTGTCCGCCAGAAAGCTTCACACCGCGTTCGCCAAGATGCGCATCGTAACCAATACGCCCGCCGTTATCGCGCAACTCGCCAATGAAGGACAGCGCCTCTGCCTGATCCGCGGCGAGGTCAATCTCGTCTTGTGTGGCCTCTGGATTACCATAAGAAATGTTGTCGCGGGCAGATCGGTTAAACATCGCCGTTTCCTGCGTGACCATGCCGATTTGGCGACGCAGACTTTCCTGAGTCACCCCGCGCAAATCCTGCCCATCTATTGTAATCGCGCCACCCTCAGTATCGTAAATCCGCAAAAGCAACGAAACGAGCGTCGATTTCCCTGCACCAGAGGCACCTACGATCCCCAGTTTCTCACCCGAATGAACAGTCAGGCTCACGCCATTCAGGCCCCCCTGTCCGCCGCCGTAACGAAAGCTGACGTCTTCAAATCTAATCTCGGCATCGGTCACGATCAGTTCGTTTGCATCTGCCGCATCCACCAGCGTATGCGCAGGGCTAAGCGTGCGGATTGCGTCCTCGACCTCGCCCACATTGGCATACATGCCCAAAAGCGTGAAACTGACCCACCCTGTCATCTGCGCGAGACGCAAGCCAATTGATCCGGCGACCGCAATATCGCCAGCACTGGCCGCGTCTTGCGTCCAGAAATAGAGTGTCGCGCCAACGATAATCAGTGGCAAAATCCCCGCGAGGGTCATCAGGCTAAACCTGAATCCAGCTGACAACCACCCAAAGGTAACCGAAGCCTCGCGCATGGTTTCCATGGCATCAATCGCGGCGCGATCTTCGAATTGGTCATGCGCAAACAGCTTGACCGTTTTGATATTCGTGACCGTATCGACCACCTGCCCTGTCACCATCGCACGGCTGGAGGCCCGCTTTTTCGACGCGGCCCGCACACGGGGCATAAAGTAGCGGATCATCGCGATATATGCGGCCACCCAAAGGGCTAGCAAAAGCGCCGTGCGCCCATCAATCGTGAACATCAAAATGATGGAACCTATCAATGATGCGGCAGCAAAAATCACCGTGTGGATCGTCTCGATCACCAAATCAGTCGCAGCACGCGCCGCCTGCCCCTGCTTTTGCGCAATCCGCCCTGCGAAATCATCGTCGAAGAATTGCACCGATTGGCCAAGCGTATGACGGTGTAAGCGCGAGTAAACGAGGTTCATGATTGCAGGCGCCAAGACCACCGATTGCATCACGCCAGACGCACCCATGATGACGGGGCGCAATATGATGAAGAACGCAGTCACCCCTAGCAATAGCGGCAAATTGCCATTAAAAAATTCGGCTTGCGTGGAGCCAAGCGCGGCATCGATCACCAGTCCAAGGATCAACGCTGATAAAACTTCCAACGCGCCAGCCATAACAGAAATCACACTTCCGACGGCCATATACCGAAAGCTGCCGTCGAACGCCCAGCGCATGAACGGCAGAAGTCTGTTTGGAGGCGGCCCGTCAGAAGCTGCGAAAGGGTCGATCAGTTTTGATAAATTCACGCTTCTTGTCCTAAAAATCCACCAGACTGCCGTGTCCAGAGTTTTGCATATTTCCCATTTTGCGCGAGTAGCGCATCATGCGTTCCGTCTTCGATAATCCGTCCGTTTTCCATAACGACGATCCGATCCATTGCCGCAATCGTCGACAATCGGTGTGCAATTGCGATGACGGTTTTGCCTTCCATCATGGTCGAGAGCGTCTCTTGGATCGCGGCCTCGACCTCGGAATCAAGCGCACTTGTCGCCTCGTCCAACAGCAAAATCGGTGCATCTTTCAGGATCACGCGGGCCAAGGCAATCCGCTGTCTTTGACCACCTGAAAGTTTCACGCCACGTTCACCAACGCGGGCATCGTAACCTTTGTTCCCTTCGGCATCCTGTAGCTCAAGAATGAAATCATGCGCTTCCGCCTTCTTGGCGGCAGCTATCACCTCGTCGATACTGGCGGTTGGCTTGCCGTAAAGGATGTTCTCTCGGACCGAGCGATGCAGCAGCGCTGAGTCCTGCTGCACCATACCAATCGCGCTGCGCAGACTGTCTTGGGTCACACTATTGATCGATTGACCGTCGATCACAATGTTGCCCATCTCGGCATCGTAAAAACGCAAAAGCAGCTTTACGAGGGTTGATTTTCCGGCACCAGATTGCCCGACAAGACCGACTTTCTGCCCCGCCTTAATCGTGAAATCGATATGATCCAAACCGCCCGCGCCCTTGCCATAGTGATGCGACAGGTCGCGAATTTCGACGACGCCATTGGTTACCTTCAAAGGCTTCGCTTCGCCGCCATCCAAGAGCGTAATCGGCTGCGCAATCGTTTTCATTCCTTCGGCCACAACGCCAAGCTCGCGGAAGAAATTGGTGAATGCCCACATGATCCAGCCCGACATCGCATTAAGTCGGAGCGCAAGCATGCTCGCCGCAGCAACCACACCGACAGACGCCGTGCCATCCATCCAGAGCTTTATCGCCCAACCCGTGACTCCCACCATCAAGAACCCGTTTAAGACCATCAGGGCGACATCCATGATCGTGTAATAGCGCATCTCGATTTGGAACGTGCGGCGTGTCTCGTCTATCGCCTCCTTCGCATAATCCAACTCATGCTCGTGATGGGCGAACATCTTGACCGAATGAATGTTCGTGTAAGTATCGACGACGCGACCCGTCACCGCACTCCGCGCATTCGATGCCGCCTCTGACGCGGGGCCGATCCGCTTCACGACCCAGCGCAGCAAAAACAGATAGGGAATTAGCCAGAACATCATCGGGATGATCAAGCGCATGTCCGCCTCGCCGAGCAAGAACGCGGCGCCCACAAGGTAAGCCATCGCAAAGGTGATCGCATCAAATAGCTGAAACACGACCTCACCCGCAGCTGGTGGCGTTTGCATGATCCGGTTCGCAATACGCCCCGCGAAATCATCCTCGAACCAACCAACGGATTGCCGCAAAACATGTTTATGCGCCCGCCAACGCACGAGCGTGCCAAAGTTGGGCAAAATCGCGTTGTTCAACAGCGCAACTTGGAAAATGTGCAAAGCGGGGCGCAACGTCAGGATAAAGACTGCGACAAGAATGAACTCAAGCCCGCTCGCCTCCCACACTTCCGCTGCTGTACCTGTCCCCAAAATATCGATCATGCGGCCGATATAATAGATGAGCCAAACCTCCATTGCCGCGATGACAACAGAGGCAGCGCCCGTCACCCAAAACACCTTTTTGAACGGCCGTGCGTATTCGCGCAAAAACGGCAAAAGCCGCTGCGGCGGGTGGTCGGTCTCCTGATACGCGATATAGGGATCGACGAGATTTTCAAAATAGCGAAACACGTCAGACTGCCTTTGTTAGCAACCCTCAACACATAGCGCGGAAAGAGCTAGAGGAAAACCGCCATTGAGAAACCTGCGAGTGCGACAGCCATGATCCGCATGAAGATGCGCCAAGCGCTTGGGTTGTTGAGGAGCAGCGAAAGCAAGGTGCCCGCCCACGTCCAGAACAAGCAAACCCCTAGGTTAATGGTTGAGAAAGTGACGGCCAAATGTGTCGCTTGGCTAATCGGGGAAAAGGCCGCGACATAGGCCGTTGCGCTGAGTGTCACCGCCCAGATTTTCGGGTTCACCCATTGGAATAGGATTGCCTCGACAAAGGTGAACGGGCGATCTTTGCCCGTCTTGCGCTTCGCTGGATCGGCTCGCCACAGATTGTAAGCCATCCAAAGGATCCAGCCGCAAGCGACGAGTTTGAGTGCAATTGTGAGCGATGGGAACGCAGCCAATATGGCGCCCAACCCCAACCCCACGATCCCCGCGATAATCCCAACGCCAAGGGCCACACCAAAGATATGCGGCAAAGTCGGACGAAACCCGAACCGCGCGCCGCTGGTTGTGAGCAAGATCACGTTTGGGCCTGGGGAAAACAGGCCGAAGAATACGAAGCCAAAAAGCGGAATGAGGTCAGCCAAGAAGGTCAGCCTTGGTGAGTTGAAAGCCTGATGCGATCCAGTCGGCTTTCGCCTTTTTCAAAGCTTTGCCAAGGGCGGCACCTTGCAACCTTGGCATCAAATCAGCGGCGGAAATCGGGAAAGTTTGCCTTGCAGCAAAGGAAATCTGTGTCAGCACTTCAGGTGCAATCTCTTGCCCCAAACTTGCTGCCTCAATCGCGGCACGATCAACTGCAATTTCTGCGCCGTGCTCAAACGCGAGCGCGGGCAAATCCATGTCATTTGTAAGCAACTCTATCCGCTTCTCCTGTGCATTCGTCAGACGCAAACTATCTCGCATCCCGCCAAGCACCACCAAGCGACGGATCGGATCGGGGGCAAGGCCCGCATGCCCTTCGACATGCACGAGCACCGCCAATAAATGCGGCGCAGCACCTGCAAGGATTTGACCCAAAACACCTGCAGCACCCATCGACGCAACGGCGGGCGCGGGGTCGGGGGCACTCAGAAGCTTGAGCATTTCCGAGGTCACGCGCTCTTTCGAAAGCCCTGCAAGACCGTCGATATTCTCGGCGCAAGCGGCTAGCCCATCAGCGTCTATTCCACCGTCAACGTCGCCATACCACGCATGAAATCTGAAGAATCGCAGGATGCGTAAGTAGTCTTCTTTGATCCGCTTGTCCGCGTCGTCAATAAACCGCACATGCCGCGCCTCAAGATCAGGCAGACCGCCAAGCGGGTCAGCAACCACGCCATCAATATTACAGTAAAGCGCGTTCATCGTGAAATCACGGCGGCGCGCGTCTTCTTCTATCGTGTCGGCAAAGGCGACAACGGCACGCCTGCCATCGGTCGCCACATCGCGACGGAAGGTGGTGATTTCAAACGGAACGCCTCCCGCGACAACGGTCACTGTACCATGCTCAACGCCTGTCGGGATCACTCGCAAGGCCTGCGCATTAGCGAGCTGCATAACGGTTTCCGGCCGCGCATCGGTGCTAATGTCGAGATCTGAAACTGGCGCACCAATGAGTGCATTGCGCACACAGCCGCCCACGAACCATGCCTGATGACCTGCGTCGGCCAACATAGCGCACACTCGCTGCGCAGGACCGTTCAGCCAATCCGCTTTAATCTGCGTCATTGCATCCGCTCCGCAAGACCGCGCAGAATGCGGGCTGTTGCGCCCCAGATGTAATACGGCCCGAATGGGACCGTGTAATAGCGGCGAATTTTGCCCTGCCAAATCCGGCCCTCAATTTGGAATTTTGCAGGCGTCATGAGATGCGCAAGTGGCACCTCAAACACTTCACTAACTTCGCCTTCCTCCGGAATCGCCACAAATGGCCCATCAATCAAGGCAATCACAGGCGTCACTGCATAACCCGTCACGGTTTCATGGGCGGGCAATGTGCCGACGACATCAACCAGCGACGGATCAAGCCCGATTTCCTCATGCGCCTCGCGCAATGCGGCAGAAGTTGGGTCGGCATCTGTCGGGTCTTGCTTCCCCCCTGCAAATGCAATCTGTCCCGGGTGATGTTTCAACCGCGCAGACCGCTTTGTAAGGATCACGGTTTGAGTCTCGGCCCGCACTGCGACCAGCACAGCGGCGGGCGTTAATTTCCGACCCGCTGGCAAAACCACATCTTTGTTGAGATCAAAGTCAGAGGATGCGCCGCCCTCACTGGACAGCGCATCTAGGAGCATCTGGCGAAGCTCAGGCCTCGTCACTTTTCGCCTCGAACCCAAGCGTCTCGGGTGCGAAAACATAGTGAGAACCGCAGAACTGGCAGTCGGCGGTTACGGCGCCCTCGGGCGTGACCATATGGCCGATATCCTTGGCCGAATAGATCGACAGGGATTGCTTCACACGGTCAGCAGAGCAGGTGCAGCCGAATTTCACAGGCTGGGCCTCGTAAATACGCGGCTGTTCTTCGTGGAACAGACGCACCAAAAGTTCGCTTGGCGTTATGGATGGGCCAATCAATTCGAGATCATCAACCGTATCAAGCAGCGCGTTCGCACGGGTCCAGTTTTCACCCTCGACCTCGTCCAGAATATCCTCTGGCAGCAACAGACCATCCTCGCCGGACCCGCCGTCCCCCTTCAGATCAGGCGACGCTTTTGGCATGTGCTGAAGCAACACGCCACCAGCGCGCCAAAACTCTTCCTCGCCGCGAATTTGGGACCGACCGAAGGTCAGCTCAAAACGGGTTGGAATCTGCTCGGACTGGGCAAAATAAGTCTCGGCGCATTTGGAAAGTGACGCTCCCGCAAGCGGCGTCACACCTTGATACGGCGTCATATCTGGGCCCTGATCAATCAGTATCGCAAAATACCCTTTGCCAATCTGGCTAAAAGGAATCGCATCAAGGTTGATCGTCTCTTCATCATAGCTGGCATAGGCACGAATACGGGCGGGCGCACCATCATCGGTCGGGCCATAATAATCGGTGGCGATAAAACGGATCGGACCATCGCCGCGCACTTGCAGCGACAGCTTCCAACGCAGCTTCATCGACTGGCCAATCATAGCGGTCAGCAAGCACATCTCGGCGATCAGACCCTCAATCGCAGGCGGGTAGTCGTGCTGACGCAACACCTCTTCCAAGGTGCCGTCCAAACGGGCCACGCGTCCGCGAATATCGGAGGCGTCGAGTTGAAATGGCAGGACGGTGTCGTCCCAAGCAATTTTGCTTGTCGTCATGGGCTTTCCTAACATGTGCGGAATTGGCATACCCCGACTATATAGGTAGGACAAGCCAAGGTCCAAGGGGTGAGACAATGATCAAACGGTACGGAAATACGCCAAAAGCAAATGAACGCTATAAAATGCGGGCTGGAGTTTACGCCATTTTGCCAAATATGGGGCAGCTTTTACTGACCTATCAGTCCGCCCCGCACTATGAATTCCAACTGCCCGGTGGTGGGATTGATGCGGGCGAAAGCCCGATCCAAGCGCTTCACCGTGAAGTATTTGAAGAAACCGGCTGGCGCATTGCAAAACCGCGCCGCCTCGGTGCGTTTCGCCGATTTGTCTGGATGCCAGAATACGGCATTCACGCGGAAAAGCTATGTCATGTCTATACGGCGATCCCTGTTCGCAAACATGGCCTCCCCACAGAGGAAGGCCATGAAGCGGTTTGGATGGATGTAAGCGATGCGATTCAAGAGCTGGCGAACGACGGCGACGCCGCCTTTGTCGCCAACCTGACGTTTTAACCGACGAGCGGACGCTTTTCGATGATGTGACCATAAAGGGTCGTCAAGACCGACAGACCAAGCATGACGGTGATCCACTGCATCGCAACATCGACAACAAAGCCAACGATTGGTGCCGCAGCGTAAACACCTTCAAGCAGGATCGCAGGGATAACGTTGATCGCCATAAGGATCAAAACGACCATTAAGATCGTTTTGGAGTAAGGCGCGGTTGCAGCCCAAGCTTCTGACCCCTTCATCGGTTCACCAATAGCGATGGATGGCAACGCAACGGCCCAGCGCATCCAAAGGTAAGCGAGAACCGTAATACCAGCCAACATCGCAAGTGCGGGCACAATGAGCGAGACACTGGCAAATGGCGCCGCGATGAAACCGACCACCATGAAAACAGGAACTGCAATCAATGTAATGATCAGGCCGATCCACAGACTCCGACCTGCATAAGGCCAAATCGGGCGGTCGTTCACTGCAGGGATAAGTGCCGTATATTCTTCGCGCAAAATGAAGCGGTGCCAAGATACTGCGACCCAACCGAATACAAACACACTAAAAACGATAAGCGCCAAGAATAGCAGGAAGGCAACGATCCCGAACGCACCCGCCGACGCACCCATGACTTCAGGATCAGCGGACATTGGAATACCTGACGAGACGAAGAAAAATACCCATGCCGCGATTAGGAGCGCGTAGGGAATGACCGACACCTTTAGCGCCTGCCCCAAATTACTAAAAATCATTACGAATGCATGCCGCACAAGTTGCCAAGCCATTATTAATCTCACCTTAGGTTAATCATCCCCCCTTGGTTGCATCGCCGACGATCTAGGTCAACGGGCCAACCTTGCGCGACCCCACAAAAACAGGTATCGCGCGATCCAAATACCACATCAATCAAGGGCTATACCTCATGACTGCTCCGAAAAAAGTTGTTCTCGCATATTCTGGTGGTCTGGATACCTCGATCATCCTCAAATGGCTGCAAACCGAATATGGTTGTGAAGTCGTCACATTCACTGCCGATTTGGGCCAAGGTGAAGAACTGGAACCAGCGCGCAAAAAGGCCGAAATGATGGGCGCATCGTCCATTTATATCGAAGACCTGCGCGAAGAGTTCGTGCGGGATTTCGTCTTCCCGATGTTCCGCGCCAATGCGCTCTACGAGGGGCTTTACCTTCTCGGCACATCCATCGCCCGTCCGCTTATTTCCAAGCGTCTGGTCGAGATCGCAGCGCTTGAAGGTGCTGATGCGGTTTCCCACGGTGCGACAGGTAAGGGGAACGATCAGGTTCGATTTGAGCTTGCCGCTTATGCGCTGAACCCAGAGATCAAAGTCATCGCGCCTTGGCGTGAGTGGGATCTGACAAGCCGCACACGCTTGCTCGAATTCGCTGAAAAGAACCAGATTCCCGTCGCGAAAGACAAACGCGGCGATGCGCCTTTCTCGGTCGATGCGAACCTGCTTCACACCTCTTCTGAAGGCAAGGTTCTAGAAGATCCTGCACAGGAAGCACCAGATTACGTCTACCAGCGCACCGTTTCCCCAGAAGATGCGCCGAACACGCCAGAGATGGTCGAGATCGGCTTCGAGCGCGGCGATGCAGTGTCTATCAATGGCGAAATGATGTCTCCTGCGACAATCCTGACCAAGCTGAACGAACTTGGCGGCAAGCATGGCGTTGGTCGTTTGGACCTTGTTGAGAACCGTTTTGTTGGCATGAAATCCCGCGGTGTTTACGAGACCCCAGGCGGCACGATCCTATTGGAAGCACACCGCGGCATCGAGCAAATCACGCTCGATTCAGGCGCTGGGCACCTCAAGGACAGCATTATGCCGAAATACGCAGAGTTGATTTACAACGGTTTCTGGTTCTCGCCAGAGCGTGAAATGTTGCAAGCCTTGATCGACAAATCACAAGAGCACGTTAGCGGCACAGTGCGCGTAAAACTTTACAAAGGGTCCGCAAGCACGGTGGCGCGTTGGTCCGAAAACAGCCTTTATTCCGAAGCACATGTGACGTTTGAGGAAGATGCCGGCGCATACGACCAGACGGACGCGCAGGGCTTTATCCAGTTGAACGCATTGCGGTTGAAGCTGCTTGCGGCACGCAATCGTCGCACCAAATCCTAAATCTTATGCGCTGCCATTTTCTCGTAATATGGCAGCGCATTTTCCATAAGGTTAATGTCGCGTCCCGATAGGACAGGCAAAGCACCCTCAGCCCCCGCAAAACCCGTCGATTTATGCACCGCATTGTACCAATGTGCGGCCCAAATACCGTCGTCTTTGCGAGGCCCCGCTGGCCACGAAAGCATCGCCGGATCGAATGGCAAATCAATCGCAGCGCAAAGCTTTTTCAACATGTTTTCAGGGTCTTGGCGGATATCTGCGCTGTCGATGACGATGCCACCGATTTGATCGAAAAGCGCGGCCTGCTGCCTGAAACCAATGTCGTCGTCGGTGATATCTGCCCGCTTAACGCCATAGCTCGCGATCACGCGGGCAGGGTGGCGGATCAGGTGTATATTGATGCAGTCTTTTGCCCACCCGGTTGGGAAGCCGTCGATCATATGATGCGGCATGTGCTTCATATAAAAATGCGTCTTTTGGGCTGGAATAGTGTCTAAACAGCGGGCCGCAACCTTTGCAGGATCGCTCTCGTGCGTTGCGATAATCTCGGCGGCCATCGGGTGATCAAAACCCGTTTTCGCGAGGTAGGGCGCGTAAAACGGTTCATCCCAAACGGCGAAATCAGAGCGGCTTCCGAAGGCATACATCATCGCTGTTGAGAGATTTCTCGGGCCGGACCACATCGCAATTCGCATCAATTTCCCCTGTTTTAAACATGCACCGCGCGTGCACTAAGCGTGCACCAAGTCGGCGTAAAGTTGGCGAAGGCGCTTGGTCATCGGGCCGAGTTCGCCTGTGCCGATAACGCGCCCGTCGATGGAGCCGACAGGTGTTTGCGCGCCGAAAGTTCCCGTAAGAAATGCCTCATCCGCGCCGTAGGTATCAACAAGGCTAAAGTTTCTCTCGAAAACAGGAATGTCATTGGCACGGCAGAGTTCGATGACCTTCTGGCGCGTTATGCCATTCATGCAATAATCGCCCGTGCTGGTCCAAACGGCACCCTTCCGCACGATGAAAAAGTTACAGGCGTTCGTTGTGTTCACAAAACCATGCACGTCAAGCATGAGCGCTTCGTCGGCACCTGCCTTTTGCGCAGCGATGCAGGCGAGGATGCAATTGAGCTTCGAATGGCTATTGAGCTTCGGGTCTTGGGTCATCGGCAGGCCGCGTTGATGCGGGACGGTGGCAAGCGTGATCGGGCGCGGCAATTTGGGCCGTGAGTGTTCCATGATAATCACCATCGTCGGCCCCGATTGCGACAGCGACGGGTGCTGAAATGGAAGCACTTTAACGCCGCGTGTGATCATCAAACGCGCATGGGCATTATCGGTCATGCCATTGGCCTTTTGAGTATCTAACAAGGCCCGAATGACGCCATTTCGATCCATACCGATGTCGAGGTCAATCGCTTTGGCGGCCTCGAAAAGCCTGTCCATATGCTCATCAAGGAAGGTCCATTTATTGTCGTGAAGGCGCAATCCCTCCCAGACGCCATCACCGAGCATAAAGCCACTGTCATAAACGCTAACGACAGCTTCCTTTTTGGGGACAATTCTACCGTCAACATAGATCAGTATTTCGGCGTTTCGTGTGTCTTCTTCGGCTTGGTGTGTTGTGACGTGTTCGGTCATTTTGGTCCCCGTTTTGCTCAGGCTAAGTCACCGTTTCAAATGTTCCAAGAGGTAAAGAGCGCGTGAACTCACCGCGCCGTGAATTGCGCGATGCGACCGAAGAGGTGAGGGTGGTTTCAAACAGGAGATAGACATGACCAATTCGATCCAAACCGCCAAAACCGCCGTGCTTGCCTTTTTGATCGGCGCAGGCGCGATGTTGCAGGGCACAGCGGCAGAAGCCCGCGATATTCAGACGGCTGTCGTTGCGGGTGGGTGCTTTTGGTGCGTTGAAAGCGACTTTGAAAGTGTTAACGGGGTTTCCGGGGTTGTTTCGGGATATACGGGCGGCACGACGGCGAACCCGACCTATAAGACGCTCAAGGGCACGGGTCATTATGAAGCGGTTGAAATTACCTATGATGCCGATGTTGTGAGCTATGCGCAGTTGTTGAATGCGTTCTTCCGTTCGGTTGACCCAACGGATGCAGGTGGGCAGTTTTGCGATCGTGGCGATACCTATCGGACGGCTGTTTTCGTGTCTAATGCAGGGGAACAGGCCACAGCTCAGGCCGCCTTGGCCGCCGCCCAGCGTGACTTAGGCCGGACAATTGTGACACCGATTTTGTCTGCTGCTACATTTTATCCGGCTGAGGACTATCATCAGGACTACTACCTTGGGACCAATCGCGTGGTTACCCGCGGCGGCGTGAAGACCCAAGCGGATGCATATAAGTTTTACCGCGAAGGATGCGGGCGCGACGCGCGCGTGAAGCAGCTTTGGGGTTCAGCGGCGCCGTTTGTTAACCATTAAAGGCGCGGACTTCTGACAGATCAGGAATCACATCGGCGGTGCCTTTGCGAGTGACCATCAGCGCCCCCGCTTTCGTCGCCAATTGGATCGCTTGTGCCATTGGCATCCCTTGATCGAGACCTGCAAGTAGATAGCCAGTGAAGGTATCGCCCGCGCCAGTCGTGTCGATAGGGGTGACGGGGATCGCGTCGAAATGCTGCTTGCCCTTCGGGCCAAACCAATCAGCGCCGTCGCTACCAAGCGTCACGACGACATCGCGGACGCCGAGCGCATCAGGTGTTTTGCCAGTCGCCTCTGTCAGTTGAGCCGCTTCGACCTCGTTCAGGATCAGGAAGTCGAGGTGTTCAAGAACGGCTTGCACGCGCTCGGCAGAGAAGGGGGCGGCGGCATAGGCGACCTTGAGGCCCATTTTCTTGGCGAGTGATGCGCCCGTGCGTTGCAGGTTGGTTTCGTTTTGCGTAACAAACCAATCACCTGTTTGCGCCTCGGACAAGGCGGTTTGTAGGGCGGTTTGCGGGATTTCGCCGTTACTGCCAGCGTGCAAGAGGATCGCATTTTCCCCGTGCGCGTCTACCATGATGATCGCGTGCCCTGTGGGTATTTCGACCTGTGCGATATGCCGCGTATCAACGCCATATTCCAAGAGCCGTTGCGCAGCCCAATCGCCATCTGGCCCGAGTGCGCCGATATGGTTAATCCGACTACCCGCGCGCGCAATCGCGACAGACATGTTCGCTCCCTTACCGCCCATATACGTCGCGCGATCGGTTGACGAAAGCGTCTCGCCGGGGGCGGGGATATGCGGAACGGTGTAGACAAGGTCGGCGTTAATAGAGCCAAGATTCCAGATTGCCATTATTGACCAACCTTACAGGCGGCTATGACCGCCATGTTAAGAATATCGTTCACGGTGGAACCCGTAGAGCAGATTTGAACGGGTTTGCCGACGCCTGCGAGGATCGGACCGATCACTGTGGCACCTGCCATTTCCTGCATCAGCTTCACGGAGATCGAGGCGGAATGGCGGGCAGGCACCACAAGGATGTTGGCTGGACCTGTGAGCCGCGAGAATGGGTAGTGCTCCATCGCGGTCATGTTGAGGGCGACATCGACGGCCATTTCGCCTTCGTATTCGAAGGCGACGCCGCGCTCGTCGAGGACGGTTGGGGCGCGATGCATTTTCTCGGCGCGTTCGGAGATAGGGTATCCGAAGGTCGAGAAGGAGACGAAGGCGACGCGTGGCTCTAACCCAAAATCGCGGGCGACGTCGGCGGCGCGTTCTGCAATATCCGCGAGATCGTTTTGGTCGGGCCATTCATGCACAAGGGTGTCGGTGATGAGAACAATCCGCCCTTTATGAAGGAGAGCCGTAACGCCAACCGCGCCGTCGTGTGGTTGCGCATCAAAGACGTGATTGATGAGCTCCAACACATGCGCCGACTTACGCGTGGCCCCCGTGACCATACCGTCAGCGTGGCCGTGTGCCAGCATTAATGACGCGAATACATGGCGGTCGCGAGAGGCGAGGCGATGAACGTCGTGGCGATCCATGCCTTTGCGTTGCAAGCGTTCGTATAGGAAGTCGCGGTAGGTTTCCAAATGCGGTGTGTTGGCGGCGTTGACAATTTCAAGCTCGCCAATGGCGTCGGCGAGGCCTTCTGCTGTGAGCTTTTCAGCCACGTCTTTTTCACGACCAACAACGAGAGCCTTGCCCAAACCAGAACGCTGATAAAGAACGGCAGCGCGCAGAACACGGATATCGTCGCCCTCGGCGAAGATGACCGTGGATTGGGCGGAACGGGCGCGCGCGTTGAGGCTACGTAGGATGGATTGCGTTGGATCCATCCGAGATTTCAGCGTGTTTTCATAACCTTCCATGTCGATGATGGGGCGACGTGCGACGCCTGTGTCCATGCCGGCCTGAGCCACGGCCGTCGGGATGCGGTGGATCAAACGCGGATCGAATGGGGTTGGGATGATGTAGTCACGACCAAACGACAGCTTTTTGCCATAGGCCATTGCGACCTCGTCTGGCACGTCTTCGCGCGCCAAAGCCGCGAGCGCTTTTGCGCAGGCAATTTTCATTTCGTCGTTGATTGCGCGTGCATGGATGTCGAGTGCACCACGGAAAAGGTAGGGAAAGCCAAGCACGTTGTTCACTTGGTTCGGATAATCGGAGCGGCCCGTGGCGACAATCACATCTTCGCGCACAGCGTGCACCTCTTCTGGTGTGATCTCGGGGTCGGGGTTTGCCATGGCGAAAATCACAGCGTTGGGGGCCATGCTCATCACCATATCTTGGGTCACGGCACCCTTGGCGGAAACGCCCAAGAACACATCGCAGCCCTCCATCGCCTCTGCTAGGGAGCGGGCCTCGGTGTTGGCGGCATGGGCGGATTTCCATTGGTTCATGCCTTCGGTGCGACCTTGGTAAATCACGCCTTTGGTATCGCACATGATACAATTATCGTGGGTCGCACCCATTGATTTCAGCAATTCAAGGCAAGCGATGCCAGCCGCACCCGCGCCATTGAGGACGATTTTGACCTCGTTGATTTTCTTGCCCGAGATTTCCAACGCGTTCAGTAGGCCAGCGGCACAAATCACGGCAGTCCCATGTTGGTCGTCGTGGAAAACTGGGATATCCATTTCCTCTTTCAAACGCTGTTCGATGATGAAGCATTCGGGCGCTTTGATGTCTTCGAGATTGATGCCGCCAAAGGTCGGGCCCATGAGGCGCACAGCATTGCAGAAGGCGTCGGGGTCTTCGGTATCAAGCTCGATATCGATGGAGTTCACGTCGGCGAAACGTTTGAAGAGTACAGATTTCCCTTCCATGACAGGCTTGGAGGCGAGGGCGCCAAGATTACCGAGGCCAAGGACAGCCGTGCCGTTTGAAATCACGGCAACGAGGTTTCCCTTGTTGGTATAGTCGTAGGCGAGCGCAGGATTGGCCGCGATATCCTCGCAGGGCACGGCGCCCCCCGGGGAATACGCGAGCGACAAATCGCGCTGCGTTGTCATGGGAACGGTGGCGGTGACCTCCCATTTCCCCGGTGTTGGGTCCATGTGAAATGCGAGCGCGTCTTCGCGGGTTAGTTTCGTTTTCGACATGGTGCATTCTCCCTTTGCGTTCGGCTAACTTGGTTGAAAATTCGGATCGGGGCAACGCCTGACTTTAGCACTTTCGTCGCTAACATTGGGCAGGTAGTGTCGCCCTGATTGATCCTTGGGGGATGCATGAGCACCGCGACACCGACTACCACGCCGATGATGGCGCAATACCTTGAACTCAAGGCCGGATATCCTGACGCCCTGCTGTTTTATCGTATGGGTGATTTCTATGAGATGTTCTTTGAAGATGCCGTTGCTGCAAGTGCGGCGCTTGATATTGCGCTTACGAAACGCGGGAAGCATTTGGATGAAGATATTCCGATGTGCGGTGTGCCGCATCATGCCGCCGAAGGGTATTTTCTAACGCTGATCCGCAAAGGGTTTCACGTTGCGGTTTGTGAACAGATGGAAAGCCCGGCAGAGGCGAAAAAGCGCGGCGCGAAATCGGTCGTGCGGCGCGACGTTGTGCGGCTGGTTACGCCAGGAACGCTGACAGAAGATTCACTCCTAGATGCCCGTCGTCATAACTATTTGGCCGCATATGCCGATGTGCGTGGTGAGGGGGCTCTGGCGTGGATCGACATTTCGACAGGATCGTTTCATGTGATGAATTGCCCGCGTGTGACATTGGGCCCTGAACTGGCCCGATTGACGCCCAAAGAGGTAATCGTCGTTGATGGGTCAGAGGGCGATTACGCAGAGTTAGTGTCTGATTCCGGTGCTGCCTTGACCACTTTGGGTGGGGCTGCTTTTGATAGCACGGCGGGGGAAAGGCGGCTTACTGCCTTGTTTAAGGTCGGGTCACTGGATGCCTTTGGCAGCTTTGATCGTGCGCAGATTTCGGCGATGGCGGCGGTGGCGGAATACATCGAGATTACGCAAAAAGGGAACCTGCCGCTGGTCCGTCCGCCTGTGATTGAAGGCCAAGCGACCACGATGCAGATCGACGCGGCGACGCGGCGGTCGCTGGAGCTTGTCCGTGGAACGGATGGTGGCCGCGCAGGGTCGCTTTTGTCCGCGATTGATCGGACTGTGACAGCTGGCGGGGCGCGATTGTTGGAGCGGCGCTTGTCGAGCCCGTCTTGCACGTTGGCTGTGATTGCTGAACGGCAGGATAGTATAGCGCATTTGGTTGCGAATGCGCGTTTGGCGGCGGATTTGCGTGACGGTTTGCGCAGTGTGCATGATTTGGATCGGGCGCTGTCGCGTTTGGCGTTGGATCGCGGTGGCCCTCGCGATATGACCGCGATCCGCAATACGTTGGGGCAGGCAGAAGCGTTGCAACGGATGCTGCCTGCGGAGTTGCCAAGTGAGTTGAGTGGCGCACGGACTGCGTTGGATGGTCACGATGAACTTTTGGCGTTGCTGGAAAATGCTCTGGTTGCTGAACCACCGCTCTTGGCGCGTGATGGCGGGTTTATTGCCGCTGGCTTTGATGCAGAGCTGGATGAGGCCCGCAAATTGCGGGACGAGGGTCGGTCTGTGATCGCGGCGATGCAGGCCGGATTTATTGATGTGACCGGGATTTCGGCGCTGAAGATCAAGCACAACAATGTGCTGGGGTATTTTATCGAGACGACGGCGACGCATGCCGAGAAGATGCTCGCGCCACCGTTGAACGAGACGTTCATTCACAGGCAAACGACTGCGAACCAAGTGCGGTTCACGACGGTGGAATTGTCGGAGATTGAAACGCGGATTTTGAATGCGGGTGGTCGGGCGCTTGAGATTGAAAAGCGGCTCTATTCCAGCCTGACTGCGGCGATTATTGAGCAAGCAGGACCTATTGGCGCGTTGGCGCGGGGCTTGGCGGAGTTTGATGTTGCCGTTGGTTTGGCGCATCTCGCCGCCACGGAGAATTGGACTCGGCCACAGATCGACGAGAGCCGTGCGTTTGAGATTTCGGGCGGACGGCATCCCGTGGTAGAGGCCGCTTTGCAGAAGTCTGGCACGCCGTTCGTGGCCAATGATTGTGATTTGAGCGGCACGCCGATTTGGCTTCTGACGGGTCCGAACATGGCTGGTAAGTCGACCTTTTTGCGGCAGAATGCGCTGATTGCCATTTTGGCGCAGATGGGGGGCTTTGTGCCCGCGAAGTCGGCGCATATCGGAATTGTCAGTCAGATTTTTAGTCGCGTTGGGGCGTCGGACGATCTGGCGAAGGGGCGGTCAACGTTTATGGTTGAAATGGTCGAAACAGCGGCGATTTTGAACCAAGCAGATGATCGGGCCTTGGTGATCCTCGATGAGATCGGGCGCGGCACGGCGACCTATGACGGCCTGTCGATTGCTTGGGCGACGTTGGAACATTTGCACGATGTGAACCGATGTCGCGCATTGTTTGCCACACATTACCACGAGATGTCGCAGCTTTCCAACAAGCTGGATGGCGTGGATAACGCCACGGTTTCAGTCAAGGAATGGGAAGGCGACGTGATATTCCTGCATGAAGTCAAGAAAGGCACGGCGGATCGCAGTTACGGGGTGCAGGTGGCAAGACTGGCAGGTTTGCCGCAGGTTGTCGTGGAACGTGCGAAAGTTGTGCTGGAGGCCTTGGAGAAGGGAGAGCGGGAAGGGGGATCGGCGCGCAAGGCGATTGTTGACGATCTGCCGCTGTTTTCGGCCATGGCCGCGCCTGCGCCCGTGAAGGCCAAGACGTCGCAGGTTGAGGGGCGTTTGAAAACCGTTCTGCCTGATGAGTTGACGCCGAAAGAGGCGCTAGCGCTCATTTATGAATTACGGGATTTGTTGGGAGAGTAGGTTACCAACGTCCTGATGCGCCGCCACCGCTGGAGCTACCTCCGCCACCTCCGCCGCTGGAGCCTCCGCCATAGGAGTCACTGTCCGAGATCATTGGTAGGATTTTGAAGACGGAGTAATGCTCATCACAGTGATTGCATTTGAAATCCGTGCGACGCTCACCCGTGCTGTGCCGCGTTGGGTTTTGTGTCACAGCACTGCTGTAGCTTTCGAGAGTGTGATAACCGCATTTTCTGCAAAGTTTTTGTTTGCTGAACCAACGGCGGAACCCATGGATCGTCACGTGGTCACATTCACGGCAGATCCAGACATCGTATTCTCTGGAGGCGAGTTCTTCCTCTTTAATTTGCCCCGCAGTTAGGTGCTTATGCTCGTATTCATCCAATACGCGCGGCATCGATGAACCATCAATGGGGCAACGGCGCGGGCGGCGGCGTTGGGTAGCGTGATAGGCGCGGTAGATGAACCACCCGATAGGCGCTAAGAGCACAAAGATGAAACCACCGGCCCAAATGCGGAAGTCGGTCCATTTGCGGGTGACGATGTTTGCGTTGTATTGGTCAGGCCAGACGCCGGCGATCTCGCGGATGGTATGATCGACACCGTTGATGATGCCCGTATCATAGGTGTTCAGGCGAAATTCTGGAATGATGACGCGATCAATAATTTTCTTCAGCGGCGCATCTTTGGTGGCACCGTAGCCGCTTCCGACTTCGATACGCATTTCGCGGTCGAGGCGTGAAACAAGAAATAGAATGCCGTCGTTGCGATTTCGGCCGCCAAGCGCCCAACGGTTAAAAAGGTTGGTAGCAAAGATCTCGTTCGTGACGTTTTGGCCGTAGTCGGCACGGCGCTCGATGGTGAGCACTGTCATTTCGATATCGCGGTTTTGACGCAGATCCGCGAGTTTCGCTGCGATCTCTTGCTCTTGTGCAGATGTTAAAATCTCTGCGTAGTCGTTGACGTAGGGGTCGCGCCGGTCTGGATAGGTTTGCGCGGTGGCTGGCATGATCGAGGTGGCCAGCCACAACGCGGTGACGAGGAGGGTCGAAGTGATCCGACCCGCCATATTAGGACGCGGGCATTGAAGACACGCCAACCTGTGCGGGGCGCAGCAGGCGATCGTGCAACATGAAACCTTCAGCGGCAACTTGGATGATTTCGCCAGCCTTGGTGCCAGGCACAGGGGCTTCGAACATTGCTTGGTGCACTTGCGGGTCAAACTTGTCGCCGACTTCTGGCACAATTGGGTCGATGCCATGCTTTTTGAAGACAGAGATCAGTTCGCGCATGGTCAACTCGACACCTTCGAGCAGCGCTTTGTTCAATTCCTTGTCTTCTTCTTGGACGGACAAAAGCGCACGGCGCATGTTGTCGTAGACGGGCAACATATCGCGCGCCAACTTGGAGCCGCCGTAGTTTTCGGCCTCGCGGCGATCACGCTCGGAGCGTTTGCGTGTGTTTTCGGTATCAGCCAAGGCGCGCATAAATTTGTCGCGGAAATCGTCGCGCTCTGCCTCTAGGTCGGCAATGCGGCCCAGCATATCGTCCTGCATGTCACCTTCTGCCGCGAGGTCATCCAAGGATTGCGGTTCGTCGTTAGCCATCTTTTAGTCCTTCAAGAACGGTCGGCAATCATCTTGCCCACCAGTTGTGCGGTGTAATTCACGATAGGCACGATCCGTCCGTAATTGAGGCGAGTCGGCCCGATGACGCCTACGGCGCCAATGATCTTCTGGTTGGCGTTCATATAGGGAGAAACGACCAGAGAGGAACCCGAAAGTGAGAAAAGTTTGTTCTCTGAGCCAATAAAAATGCGCACACCGTCGCCGCCCTCGGCTAATTCAAGGAATTGGGCGATATCGCGCTTGCGCTCAAGGTCATCAAAGAGCGTGCGGATGCGGTCGAGGTCGGCCTCGGTTTCATTCTCGGAGAGCAAGTTGCCGCGCCCGCGCACGATCAGACGCTCTGTGGATTCGCCTTCGTTCTCCCATGTCGCGAAACCGCTTTCGACGAGTTCGGCGGCGAGACTGTCGATTTCTGACCTGCGGGCAGTGATCTCGCGTTTGATAACAGCGCCCATTTCGGAAAGAGTGTGTCCTTCGGCGATTGCATTAAGGAAATTCGCGGCCTCACGCATGGAGGACGGCGTCTGACCCGTGGGTGGCGTGAAGAGGCGGTTCTCTACCCGACCATCCGCAAAGACCAGCACGACGAGCGCGCGTTCGCGAGAGAGGGAAACGAAGTCGATGTGCTTGATCGGCGCTTCCTGCTTTGGCGTCAAAACGAGGCTCGCTCCGCGGGTCATACCAGAAAGGGCAGAGCCGACACGGTCGAGTAGGGTGGTGACATCTTGTTGCGCGTTACCGAAGGTCTGATCGATGGTTTGGCGGTCCTCACCGTTCACGTCGCCGACCTCCAGGATACCATCGACGAACATGCGGAGGCCCATTTGCGTGGGAACACGGCCAGCGCTGGTGTGTGGACTTCCCAATAAGCCGAGGTGTTCAAGATCTTGCATGACGTTGCGAATTGTCGCGGCGCTTACTTGTTCAGTCAGCGTTCTAGTCAGGGTGCGAGACCCGACAGGGGCGCCCGTTTCAAGATAGCCCTCAACCACGCGCCGAAATACCTCACGGGAGCGTTCGTTCATTTCGGCGTATTGTGGAGGCGTTTGGGTCATTGAAACCTTACTTTGTGGGTGACCGTATTAAAGCTATCTCAGGGGGCGCGTCAATCGGGCTTGGATTTTAGACATGGGGGGCGTATCCCATGCGCGCAACCATTGGTGACAGGAGTTTTCCCCATGCGTCCATCCGGCCGTCAGATTAACGAAATGCGTAAGATTGAGATTGAAACCAACGTGACGATGCACGCTGAGGGCTCTTGTCTGATCAAATGCGGGAATACACATGTTTTGTGCACGGCCACGATTGAAGACCGTCCACCTTCGTTTCTAAAGGGCTCTGGCCTTGGCTGGGTGACTGCGGAATATGGCATGTTGCCCCGCGCGACGAATACGCGGATGCGCCGTGAAGCGAAGACGAGCCAGTCGGGCCGCACACAGGAAATTCAGCGCTTGATTGGTCGGTCTTTGCGTGCGGGCGTTGATCGGGTGGCCTTGGGTGAGCGTCAGATCGTGGTCGATTGCGATGTTATTCAAGCCGACGGCGGCACGCGGTGTGCGTCAATTACTGGCGGTTGGGTTGCGTTGAAATTGGCCGTGAACAAGCTGATGAAAGCGGGTTTGATTACATCTGATCCATTGATTGACCCTGTTGCTGCGGTGTCTTGCGGGATTTATGCGGGGCAATTGGTGATGGATTTGGATTATCCAGAGGATTCCGAGGCGGGCGTTGATGGCAACTTTGTCATGACTGCGGGTAAGCTGATTGAAGTGCAGATGTCTGCGGAGGGGTCGATTTTCACCCGCGCGCAGATGGACGGGTTGCTGGATCTGGCAGAAGCTGGTGTTGCGGAATTGACTGCGGCGCAATTGGCGGCAGTGTCCTAATGCGCAAGTTCGATGGTCAACAGCTCGTTGTGGCAACGCATAACAAAGGCAAGCTTGAAGAAATTCAGGATTTGCTGCGCCCGTTTGGGATCACGCTGACCTCGAACGAAGATCATGGGTTGCCTGAACCCGACGAGACCGACAACACATTTGTCGGGAACGCGCGGATCAAGGCTCATGCTGCCGCGAAGGCGACGGGATTGCCTGCTCTTGCTGACGATAGCGGGATCGAGATTGATGGGTTAGGCGGGGCGCCGGGAGTTTATACTGCTGATTGGGCCGAGACGCCAAATGGGCGGGATTTCGTCATGGCGATGTCGCGGAGTTGGAATGAGCTTGAGGCGGCGAATGCGCCGTTTCCGCGGACTGCGCGGTTTTGTTGCACGCTTGTTTTGGCATGGCCCGACGGCCACGACGAGGTTTTTCCCGGCGTGATGGAAGGCGAAATCGTTTGGCCAATGCGGGGCGCTCAAGGACATGGCTACGATCCGATTTTCCAACCCAAGGGTTATGATGTGACTTTTGGTGAGATGGACCGTTGGGAGAAGAACAAAATCAGCCACCGTGCTGATGCATTCGCAAAATTGGTGGCAGGCTGTTTTGCCTGAGGATTGGGAAAACACAGGCTTTGGGCTTTATATTCACTGGCCATTTTGTCAGGCCAAATGTCCCTATTGCGATTTCAATTCTCATGTTGCCGCAAAGATTGATCAACAGGCTTGGGCGAAAGCCTACCTGAGTGAGATCGAGAGGGTCGGGGCCGAAACGCAAGGGCGAATTTTGCGGTCCGTGTTCTTTGGTGGCGGCACGCCGAGCATGATGGAGCCAGAGATTGTCGACGCGATCCTGACCAAGGTCCGCGCGACTTGGGGTATGGCCAATGATATCGAAATTACCCTAGAGGCAAACCCGACGTCCGTAGAAGCTGGCCGATTTGCGGGCTACCGGCAGGCCGGTGTGAATCGCATTTCAATGGGGATACAGGCGTTAAACGACGCGGATCTGAAAGCGCTAGGGCGCTTGCATTCCGCCAAAGAAGCGCTTGCCGCTTTTGATATTGCGCGGTCCACGTTTGAGCGTGTGAGTTTCGATTTGATTTATGCGCGGCAGGATCAATCGTTGGAAAGTTGGCGGACCGAATTGAAGCAGGCACTGTCGATGGCGATTGATCACCTCTCACTTTATCAGCTGACAATTGAAGGTGGCACGGCTTTTGGAGATCGTTATGCGGCAGGAAAATTGCGCGGTTTGCCTGATGAAGACAACGCTGCCGACATGTTTGAAGCGACGCAAGAGATTTGTGAAGCACACAGTTTTCCTGCCTATGAAGTGTCTAATCATGCCAAAAAAGGCGCTGAAAGTATCCACAACAAGATTTATTGGAAATACGGTGACTATGCAGGGATTGGGCCAGGGGCGCACGGGCGCCTGACTCTTGGTGGAATCCGACATGCAACCGAAACACACCTCGCGCCGCAAAAGTGGCTTAATGCTGTGAACCAATCGGGGAACGGTGAGAGTGAGCGCACTTCGTTAGATTTATCCGAACAGACCACAGAGTTTTTGCTGATGGGGCTTCGGTTGAATGAAGGCGTCGATTTGGGGCGCTTGGCTACATCCCAAAAAGACCGATTTGAATTAAGAATCAAAGAGTTAACGGAACTCGGATTGATCGAGAAGAACGCCGAGCAGTTACTGGTGACACCATCAGGCCGGCCCGTTCTAAATGGTGTCCTGCGGCAACTACTTGATAGTTAACCGCCAGACAGAGCGCGGAGCAAATCGTCTAGCTGATCCAGATTTTTATAATCGATCATCATGCGCCCACCTTCTGCGTCGGGCTTATGGTCAATCGTAACCTTCATCCCAATTGCAGCGGACAATTCACCTTCAATTTGCAGAGTATCGGCGTCTTTCTCAGAGGAAATACGCGCGGTTTTGGGTGATTTTGGCTTTGTTAGACCTTGCTTTGCAATGCGTTCAGCATCTCTGACCGATAATCCGTTCCGGACGATATGATCAGCGAGCTTCTGTGCGTCGTCATGGCCAATAAGGGCACGCGCGTGTCCAGCAGAGAGCTTGCCGTCAGTCAAATATTGCCGGACGCCTTCCGGAAGGTTAAGCAAACGCATCGCGTTGGCAATGTGGCTTCGGCTTTTTCCTAAAACACTTGAAAGCTGTTCTTGGGTGTGGCCAAATTTCTGCATCAACTGCTTGTAGCCCGCGCCCTCATCAATCGGGTTGAGGTCGGCGCGCTGAATATTCTCGATAATCGCGACTTCTAGGACTTCAGTATCGGTATAGGTCCGCACGATGACCGGAATTTCATGCCGCTTCGCAATTTGAGATGCGCGCCAACGGCGCTCACCAGCAACGATCTCAAAGTCGCCATCCATCGTTGGGTGCTTGCGCACGATTAGAGGTTGAATAACGCCCTTTTCAGCGATTGACGACGCCAACTCATTAAGCAGATCCTCATTGAACGCGCGGCGCGGTTGATCAGGATTTGGATGTATCCGTTCGATCGGAACGAACAAGTCGGGGCGCTTGTTTGGCTGGCTTGCGGAGGGGGCGATATCTTGGTTAACGTCCGCCATCAAAGCAGATAATCCGCGTCCGAGTCCTCGTGTTTTCTTGTCTGCCATGTCTATCGTCCCTTAAAGCTTCATATCTTTTTGCAAAATTTCTTGCGCAAGTGCGCGATAGGCGATGCTGCCCTTGGACATTGTGTCGTAAGCCAGAACCGAGGAGGCAAAAGAAGGCGCCTCACTCAAGCGAACATTTCTTGGGATTACCGTTTTGAAAACAATGTCACCAAGATTCTCCCTCGCGTCGGCCTCGACCTGCTGGGACAGGTTATTTCTCTTGTCGTACATAGTCAGCGCGACGCCACCTATCCGCAAGTTTGGATTAGCGGTTTCGCGAATTTCGCGAATTGTGAGCATGAGTTGCGAAAGTCCTTCGAGCGCGAAAAACTCGCTCTGGAGGGGCACAAGCACGCTATTCGCCGAGACCATCGCATTTACTGTCAGTATATTGAGAGATGGCGGGCAATCAATCAATATATAGTCTATTTCAAAGGCATCCATAGCGGTTTGACGGAGCGCATCTCGCAGCAAAAAGCTCCTCTTCTCATTGGAGATAAGTTCGATATCAGCTGAGCTGAGGTCTGTTGTTGCCGGAATGATCCAAAGACCTTCTACCGTCGTTGGTTTAATCGCTTCGGTCGGGGTGGCATCTCCAACGATGAATTCATAGGTGGTCACATCTCGCTGGGAATAGTCTATACCCAGACCGGTCGACGCATTCCCTTGCGGATCAAGGTCGACGAGCAATACGCGCTTTCCAGCTTCGGCAAGGGCGGCTCCGAGGTTGATAGTCGTCGTCGTTTTTCCGACGCCCCCCTTTTGGTTCGCAATGGCGATAATACGTGGGCCTTTTGGGCGGCTCAGGTCATTCACAATGAATCTCTTTTACTACTAGGACGCGTGCATCCGCTTCTGTAAAACTCTGATGAGCCTTAACTTCGAAATCCCAAGCGCTCCGAGCTGCATCGATTTCGTCTTGAAATGATTTTCCTTTAGGCAGAATCGCCGTCCCATTGGCGGTCATGTGCCGATGGACGAGACCCAACAAATCCGTCAATTGCGTCAGTGCTCTAGCTGTAACCACATCGGCATTCTGAACTTCCGCCTCCTCGACACGCTCTGCAAGAACGCGGATAGGTAGCCCAAGCTCGCGGGCCGCAGTCCGCAGAAAGGTCGCTTTGCGGTTATCGCTTTCGATAAAGGTAAACTTTGTGTTTGGGGACTTTTCATGCGCCATCACGGCCATAACAATCCCAGGGAATCCGCCGCCACTTCCGATATCGAGCCAATGGGACGGGCTAGGAGGTGCGAATTGAAAAAGCTGAACGGAATCAAGGATATGGCGCTCCCAAATGCTGGGAACTGTATTCTTGGAGACGAGATTGATGTGCGGATTCCACTTCTTCACCAGATCCGCAAACAACTCTAAATGAGAAATTGTTTCACGTGAAACATCCCGCAGTATCTGCTTATCCACGTCAGGTTCCCGTCTTTGCTAAACTTTGCCGCTTCAGCGACGCGACGATAAGCATCAAGGCAGCCGGAGTCATACCTTCAATTCGCCCCGCTTGAGCGACATCGTATGGCTGCACCGCTTTTAGCTTTGCAACCAGTTCGTTGGATAGTCCCGCAATTTGGGAATAATTGAGTGATGCGGGAATAACATGCTTCTCATCCCGCTCCATAGCCTCGATGTCTTTCGCTTGCCTTGCCACATAATTCGCGTAAAGCGCATCATTTTTCACCTGCGTTTGGATCGAAGGAGCAAAACGGCTCGGCTCGCCTTGAATTTTTTCGATGTGTTCAAATTGAAAGTCCGCCAAACTCAGGGCCTCAAGCGCACTCCGCTTCGGCCCATCTGGCGACAAATTTACACCCGTGCCCGCAATTTCGCGCGCGGTAAATGTTATGTGAGACAGCGCATCGCGCGCAGAAACGATGGCCTCTTTCTTATTGCTATACTGCTCCCAACGCGCATCACGGACGCAGCCAATGTCGCGCCCCCAGGCGGTTAGGCGTTGGTCAGCATTATCTGCACGCAAAGAAAGACGGAATTCCGCGCGCGATGTAAACATTCGGTACGGTTCAGTCACGCCGCGGGTCGTCAGATCGTCAATCATAACGCCGATATAGGACTGGCGTCGGTTAAAATAGACGGGTTCCTGTTCTTTCGCCCGCCGCGCCGCATTAAGTCCGGCAACGAGACCTTGCGCCGCGGCCTCTTCATATCCAGTCGTTCCATTAATCTGCCCAGCGAGATATAGGCCCGGAACGTCGCGCAATTCTAATGACGAACGCAACGCCCGCGGATCAATATAGTCGTATTCAATGGCGTAACCTGGCTGCAAAATCTTTGCATTCTCTAGTCCGAAGATTGAATGGACATATGCCTCTTGAACATCAACGGGCAGGGAGGTTGAAATGCCATTGGGGTAAACCGTGCTGTCGTCATGCCCTTCCGGTTCAAGGAATATCTGATGAGACTCTTTGTCTGCGAACCTGACGACTTTATCCTCGATCGACGGGCAGTATCGTGGCCCAACTCCGTCGATATGACCACCGTACATTGCTGATCGGGAGAGATTTTCTCTAATAATATCATGAGTTTGGGAATTCGTATGCGTAATACCACAGCTAATCTGGGGTGCAATCACGCGCGTTGAGAGGAATGAGAAAAGTGTCGGTTCGTCGTCACCTGGTTGGGTCTCCAGATCATCCCAGCGAATCGTTTTTCCGTCTAGGCGCGGCGGTGTCCCTGTTTTCAGACGACCTAGCGGGAGATTAAATCCGCTCAGTCTCTCAGCCATTTTGATCGAGGGGACTTCGCCCATCCGGCCGCCGGGTTTTGACACGTTACCGATGTGAATAACACCACGTAGGAAAGTTCCCGTCGTCAAAATAACAGAACTTGACGCAATTTCTGACAAGTCTTTTAGAATGACGCCCGACACTTGCCCCTGCTTCATAATCAGGTCAACGGCCTCCCCAACGATCACCTCCAGCAGCGGTTCATTTGCGACTTCCGATTGCATCGCAAGACGGTACAGTTTTCTGTCGGCTTGAGCCCGCGGCCCCTGTACGGCAGGACCCTTCTTGCGGTTTAGCAATCGAAACTGGATGCCAGCAGCATCAGCGACCCGCGCCATTACGCCGTCAAGCGCATCAATTTCACGTACGAGGTGCCCTTTGCCAAGCCCACCGATCGCGGGATTGCATGACATGACACCAATTGTGTCATGCGAAAGCGTCACAAGAGCGGTTTGCGCGCCCGAACGGGCCGCAGCCAAAGCCGCCTCACAGCCAGCGTGGCCGCCACCAACAACTATGACATCAAAATGTTTCACGTGAAACAATCCTTATTTACCGATGCAAAAGCTCGAAAAAATCTCGCCAAGTACATCCTCTACATCGATTCGACCAACGAGACTATCGATTGCTCGCACTGCCGAACGAATATCTTCAGCGACAAGGTCTTCCATAAAGCCATCAGAACCCATAGCACCCTGTGCGGCTTGAAGAAAGCCGAGAGATTTCAGCATGGCAGTTCTATGCCGTTCGCGCACAGCAACGCCAATCACACCTACTCGTCGAGAGAGAGCTTCGGACAAATGGGTCACGAGCAGATCTATTCCAAATCCAGTTAACCCTGAGATCCCTTCCGGCCCCGCATCCGCCTTTGCCTGCAAAACCAAATCATCCGGTTGAAGCGCCAAACCAAATGGCTCATCACCTAATCGCAAATATACCCGTAAGTCCGCTTGTTCCGCGCGTTGTTTGGCACGCTCCACACCAATTCCTTCAACGATATCAGTCGTTTCCCGCAATCCAGCAGTATCGAGAACTGTAACGGGCAGGCCCGCCAAATCCATTTTCACTTCGATGACATCACGCGTCGTTCCCGCAATTTCAGAGGTAATCGCAGCCTCTCGGCCGGCAAGCCGGTTCAACAAAGTTGATTTACCCGTGTTTGGCGCACCGACAATCGCCACTTCGAAACCGTGGCGTAGTTTTTCCGCAAACTTAACCCCTTCCGCCTCTGCTTGCAGCTCCAGTTCGACTGATCTTAGCAGTTCTCGCGCTTCGGGCCTCACATCCACGGGCACATCTTCATCCGCGAAATCAATGGTTGCCTCTAGCAATGCCGCAGCACGCAATAGCTTCTGTCGCCATCCGTCTGCCAAGTTCCCAAGGTCTCCCGATAAGACACGAAGCGCTTGCCGCCTCTGACCCTCGGTTTCTGCATCGATAAGGTCCGCAAGTCCCTCCACCTGCGCGAGGTCAAGCCGTCCATTCTCTAATGCGCGCCGCGTAAACTCTCCCGCCTCAGCAGGTCGCAGCAGTGGGTCGTCGCCGAGAACACGCAAAACTGCGCCAACAACCGCGATTGAACCGTGCACATGCAGTTCCACAACAGTTTCACCGGTAAAGCTACGACCCTTTGTAAACACCAAAACAAGAGCGTCATCCAAATGCCCGCCATGGGGATCAACAAGTGATCGGACGCCACGAGAGTCAGGAACAGTCCGCATCAATTTTTGAGCCGAGCTGATCGCTGCATCACCCGAAATTCGAATGACAGCAACGCCAGCACGGCCCTGCGCGGTGGCCAAGGCGAAAATCGTATCCATGATTTAACTCTTTGTTATAAAAAGAGAATTATGTGTTCATCGAGTCAAAGAAATCCGAGTTTGATTTGGTCTGCTTCAGCTTTCCAAGCAAGAACTCGATCCCATCTGTCGTCCCCATTGGGTTCAAGATACGACGCAAGACATAAGTCTTCGCGAGATCGCCTTTGTCCACCAAGAGCTCTTCTTTACGCGTCCCAGACTTGAGAATATCCATCGCAGGGAAGACCCGCTTATCTGCAACTTTGCGGTCCAGAACGATTTCGCAGTTACCCGTCCCTTTGAATTCTTCAAAGATAACCTCATCCATCCGCGAACCCGTATCGATCAGCGCAGTTGCGATGATAGTTAATGACCCGCCTTCCTCGATATTACGCGCTGCACCGAAGAAGCGTTTTGGACGTTGCAGTGCGTTCGCATCGACACCACCTGTCAGTACCTTACCCGACGAAGGCACGGTTGTGTTGAACGCACGTCCCAGACGCGTGATCGAATCGAGCAAGATGACAACGTCGCGTTTGTGTTCAACCAGACGCTTTGCCTTCTCAATTACCATCTCGGACACCGCAACGTGACGTTCTGCTGGTTCATCAAATGTTGACGAAACGACTTCGCCTTTTACCGACCGCTGCATGTCAGTTACTTCTTCTGGACGCTCATCAATCAACAGAACAATCAGATAGCATTCTGGGTGATTCTTCTCAATAGAGTTCGCAATATTCTGTAGAAGGACGGTTTTACCAGTGCGCGGCGGAGCCACGATAAGGGCACGCTGACCTTTCCCGATTGGTGAAACGAGGTCGATGATCCGTGCGGATTTATCCTTGATCGTCGGGTCTTCGACTTCCATTTTAAGACGCTCGTCAGGATAAAGTGGCGTCAGGTTATCAAATGCGACCTTATGCTTTGCCCGCTCTGGATCTTCAAAGTTGATTGTTTCCACAACAGTAAGCGCGAAGTAGCGCTCGGCGTCGTTAGGCTCTTTGATGATCCCTTCAACCGTATCACCAGTACGCAACGAATGCGAACGGATCATTTCGGGAGAGACGTAAATATCATCAGGTCCGGGCAGATAGTTTGCCTCAGGTGACCGCAAGAAGCCGAAGCCATCTTTCAAAACTTCCAACACACCATCGCCGCCGATGATCCATTCCTCGTCCGCACGCTCTTTCAAAATCGCGAACATCATGTCGCCCTTACGCATCGTGGATGCGTTTTCGATTTCGAGTTCTTCAGCGAGGTCCAAAAGGTCTTTGGGGCTTTGCGCCTTAAGGTCAGCGAGATTCAAACGGTCTTGAGTCATAAAAATATCCAACTACCGCCTACAGAGGTCGGTGTTTTTCGGTTCAGAGATGGAAAACAACTATCCCGGACGGGTAGCGACGCAAGACTTAGGCCCAACAGCCCCACAAGTCAATCAAAACGGCCGAACGATGACCATCACAAGGATTATCATCATCAGCACAGTCGGCACTTCGTTTGCGATCCTGTAGGTCCGCCCAGAGCGCGTGTTGGTCCCGATAGAGAATTCCTTACGCCGCGCAGCCAACCACCCGTGGAACGCCGACATCAGCAAAACTGCAATAATCTTGATCCAAGACCAAGCCGCGCCAAAATCAAAGGCGCCTTGCCACAGCATGATCAACCCGCAAATCCACGCGACCACCATCGCCGGATTGATAATCACTCTCAACAATTTCAACTCCATGAGTTGGAAAGTGGTATCCATCTCGGACCCAACCTCTGCCCGCTCGGCGTGATACACAAACAGTCGCGGCAAATAGAACATACCTGCCATCCAAGAAATCACGGCGGCCACGTGAAGCACTTTAATCCACGGATAAATTATATTCAGGAAATCGCTCATCGGGTCCCAATTCTTTCTCAGTTCTTCTTCTTAATAATAATTATATATTAAGAAAGATGATGATGTGAGTAGTGTCGCCATTTTCTGTGGATAGTTTTTTCATCCGCAGAGTTATCCACTTATCTGAAAAAGAAAATAAACTTTAAGGACTGATTTGAAATTCATAAAAATAAAGCGATTACAAGCTGCTAGGTAATTGCAACAGATCAACTTATTTCGCTCCATCCCTCTTGCAGCTGCGAACCCCGACGATTCCTCCACAGGCCTCACTTATCCTTCCCCACCGTGGACATTCGCCCCTAAGGTCTCGCATAAAGCGGGAAGTACACACAGGATGCCTACGCCTATCATTTATCCCCGCGGTCATCCAAGCGACCACACAGCAGTTTTCCAAAGGGTTATCCCCATGCAAACCGACATCATTCTCGCCTCTGGTTCTGATATCCGCGCCACATTGCTACGAAATGCGGGCGTCCCTTTCGAGGTTATCATCCCGCGCGTGGATGAAGCGACAACGAAAGCGTCCCTGATCGCGGAAGGTGCATCGCCACGAGATATCGCAGATGCCTTGGCCGAGATGAAGGCGCTTCGTGTTGCGAGCAAACATCCAGACGCCTTGGTAATTGGTTGCGATCAGGTTCTAGCCCACGGCCGCGACATGCTGTCAAAGCCCGAAACCCCTGATGATGCGATTGCACAGTTGAAGCAATTACGCGGTCAGACCCATCAGCTCCTGTCTGCCGCAGTCATTTACGCCGAGGGCAAACCCCAATGGCGGCACGTGGGTCAAACACGTCTGACAATGCGTGACCTCTCAGATGCCTATATAACCGACTACGTTGGCAGAAATTGGGAAAGTGTCCGTCATGCGGTGGGCGGTTATAAGCTCGAAGAAGAGGGTGCACGTCTATTTACCCGCGTTGAAGGAGATTATTTTAACGTTTTGGGCATCCCTCTGTTAGAACTCTTGTCATATCTCACACTACGCGGAACATTAGCAGGATGATGAAACGTATTCCCCTCGCGGGCGTTCTGGGAAATCCCATCGCTCAATCCAAATCACCACGGCTGCACAGCCATTGGTTGCGTAAATATGGCCTGTTGGGTCATTACGTTCCGCTGCACGTGACAGAAGACTCCCTCGAAACCGTTGTGCGTGCCATGCCTAAAATGGGTTTTGTAGGTGCTAACGTCACACTTCCCCATAAGATTGCAGTGATGCAATTTGCCGATCAGATCACAGATCGGGCAACCTTGATTGGCGCGGCGAATACGCTGACTTTCAAGGAAGATGGCCGCATTATTGCTGATAATACAGATGGTTACGGGTTTATGTCGAACCTCAAACAAAACGCGCCAGACTGGGATCCGAAATCTGGCCCCGCCGTTCTTCTGGGTGCTGGCGGTGCTGCTCGCGCGATTATTGTGGCCCTCGCTGATGCAGGTGTGAGCGAAATTCTCCTGACGAACCGCACCCGCGCAAAGGCCGAGGCTTTGCGTGCCGAATTCGGTGCGCGCATCCGTGTTGTCGATTGGGTGCAGGCGGGTAATATCCTTGAAGGTGCTGCCACCGTTATCAATTCAACCTCCCTAGGTATGACGGGCAACGCCGCACTGCGCATCCCGCTCGACGGGCTGACAAAGGGCACGCTGGTCACCGATATCGTCTACTCACCGCTCCGCACGCGGCTCCTTGATGAGGCAGAGGCGGCGGGTTGCACTGTCGTTGATGGCCTTGGCATGTTGCTGCACCAAGGCGTCCCTGGATTTGAGCGTTGGTTTGGTGTGCGTCCCGAAGTCGACGACGAAACACGCCGTGCGGTTTTGGGATGAGTTTTCTTCTGGGCCTGACGGGCTCTATCGGTATGGGCAAATCCACGACCGCCCAGATGTTTCGCGACGAAGGCGTGCCTGTTTGGGACGCTGACGCGGTGGTTCATTCACTTTATGGCAAGGGCGGTGCTGCTGTTTCCTTGTTCGCGAAGGGCTTGCCAAAGGCCGTTGTCGATGGCGAAGTCTCTCGCAAAGTGTTGCGAGATTTGATTTCAGCGGACCCGACCACATTACAAAAGATCGAAGCGATTATTCATCCACTTGTCGCGGCGGATCGTGCTGAATTTCTGGCGGATCACCCTAACGAATTGGTGTTACTTGATATCCCACTGCTGTTTGAAACGAAGGCGGATTTGTGGCTCGATGCCGTGATCGTTGTGACGGCCCCAGCTGATATTCAACGTGCCCGCGTTCTAGATCGCGGCACGATGACAGAAAGCCAATTCGACATGATCCTTGCCAAGCAAATGCCTGACGCGGAAAAACGGGCTCGCGCCGACTATGTCATAGAGACAGTTTCGATGGACGCCGCCCGTGCTTCCGTGCGAAAACTGGTCCAGCATTTGAAAGGTGAACCCCGTGCGTGAGATCGTTCTTGATACTGAAACCACAGGTTTTGAACCCCATGAAGGTGACCGCATTGTCGAGATTGGTGCGATCGAGCTGATCGGACACGTACCAACTGGACGCACTTATCACCAATATATCAACCCGATGCGTTCAATGCCTGCAGGCGCTTTTGGCGTTCACGGAATCGGCTCCGATCTGTTGGAGCCGCCTCAACCACCACAACCGGGTCAAGTCATTTTGCGCGATAAGCCTGTTTTTGCAGATGTGGCGCAGGCCTTCATCGATTTTATCGGTGATTCCAAGCTCGTGATCCACAACGCCGCATTTGATATGAAGTTTCTCAATGCTGAATTGGGGTGGCTAGGGCGGCCTCTTTTGCCGATGGATCAATCGCTGGATACGCTTGCGATTGCGCGTCGCAAATTCCCCGGATCGCCTGCGTCTCTGGATGCGCTCTGCCGTCGTTTTGGCATAGATAACTCGAACCGTACCCTGCACGGCGCTCTGCTCGACAGTGAAATTCTTGCCGAAGTTTACCTTGAGCTTATTGGCGGACGCCAGCCGGACTTTGGGCTTTCTGCCAAGGTCGAGAAAACGACAACAACAGAGATCTCAATCGAATGGCGGCCTTCAAAGCGCCCGACACCATTAGCACCGAAGCTTACAAATGAAGAAGCCGCCGCCCATAATGCTTTTGTAGAAAAGCTGGGCGACGGCTCTGTTTGGAAGAAGCTGGGTTAAGCTCTAGTTCACTTTGGCTTTATTCTCTTCAACCCGGCGTGCGATCTCAGAGCGGTAAAGCTCCATAAAGTCGATTGTCTCAAGGTTCAGCGGCGGGAAACCACCGTCGCGTGTCACGTCACTGACGATGCGGCGCAAAAATGGGAACGTGATGCGCGGGCACTCGATCAGCAGGAATGGGTGCATCTGGTCTTCTGGCACGCCCTTCACTTCAAAAACGCCAGCGTATTCGATCTCAAGAACAAATAGCGGTTCGCCTTTTTCTTTGGTCTTGCTCTCAATTTTCAGCTTTGTGATGACTTCGAACTGGTCATCCGCACCGCGCTTGCGAGCATCAAGGTTCACCTGCACTTTGATCTCTGGCTGGGCGTCGCCCGAAACGCCCTTCTGTGCGAGGATGTTTTCGAAAGACAGATCACGAATGTACTGCGTCAAAACGCGGTTCGAGATTTTTGGTGCTGCTGCTGCGGCATCTGCGCCATTTTGTGGTGTATCGGTCATATTATCTCCGGCGTTTAAATTGGTTAGGCTGTTCCTATCAGGCCAGCGGCGATCCCTCAATCAGGTTTAATGCCTAGTCCATTCCGAGGGTTTATGTGTTGGCCGCTTTGCGCCCGACACTTCCTCAAATTCGCCATCAATCACACGGTCATCGGGACGGCGTGGTTGGCTTGGCCCTGTGCCCATAGTGAATTGCTGCACTTTGACCTTTGATTTCGCCCATTGGAACGCGGCAGCACGAATTTTCGGCACCAAAAGAGCAAAACCAACCGCATCGGTGAAGAAACCGGGGGTGAGCAGAAGGGCACCCGCGAAAAGGATCATCGCACCGTTGGCGAGGGGTTCAGTGGGGTCGTTGAGTTGTGAAAAGGTTGATTGCAGCTTTGCGATCTCACGCGCGCCCTGTTTGCGCACCAATTGATGCCCCAAAACAGCAGTGCCCAGCACGATTGCAAGCGTCGGCCATAGGCCAATGAGACCGCCGACTTGGATAAATAGTGCGATTTCAATCAATGGAACCGCGATAAACGCCAATAAAAGCCACATGAAACAGGCCCTTTCATTTGTTATTGAGGGTAAGGTGGACTTGGCCCCTCGTCGCACCTACATATGAAGCGTAAACCCGCGTTTCCATGCCCAACTGCAAAGAGGCCCCTATGAACTCTTCGATTATCCAACTTTTGGTACTTGCTGCCATCGCAGTTTTTCTCATTCTGCGCTTGCGTAGCGTGCTTGGAACGCGAGAGGGTTTTGAGAAACCGCAAGTGACACAGCCCGATACACAAGCCCGCCGTCGTCGCGATGATTTTGAAGTGATCGAGGGCGGACCAGACCTTGATATTACCGATCACGCCAAAGAAGGCAGCGACACTGCGATTGCCTTGGCCGCGATGAAGCGAGTTGACCCTAACTTTAACGTCACCGAATTCTTGGGCGGCGCGCGCGGTGCATATGAGATGATCCTCATGGCTTTTGAGCGTGGCGATTTGGCGAGCGTTCTACCGTTTATCTCAAAGGATGTTTACGAAGCCTTTTCGACCGTCGTGGACGAGCGCGAAAAGAACGGCCTGACCGTTGAGGCGACATTTGTCGGGATTAGTGACCTTGGCTTGAAAGGCGCGACATTCGACGAGGCCACCAAAGAAGCCGAAGTCACCGTGCGGTTTACGGGTGAGATGACCTATCAAGTGCGCGACAAAGGTGGCGATGTTGTTGAAGGCAACGCCAATGAGATTAAGCGTCAGCAAGATGTCTGGACATTTGCCCGCGACATGGATGCCAATGATCCGAATTGGCGTCTTGTTGCCACTGGCGAATGACGGGAAACTGGCTGAGCGCTACGGCGCTTAGCTTGTCAATTGCGGGGGCCGCCGTGGCAGAGCCGACTTACAAACTGATGACATTTTCCGATCTTGCCGATTGGGAAAATGACGATCACCAAGCAGCCCTCACAACATTTGTGGAGACTTGCGGCGATATGGATGACCCCGAGTGGTCTGGCATCTGTCAGGTCGCCAAAACCGCCCCTGACGCACGGGCGTTTTTCGAGGCATTCTTTCAGCCTGTCTTGATCGAAGACGGCGAACCAATGCTTTTCACTGGCTATTTCGAGCCAGAATTGCGCGGCGCACCATCCCAAGCCGGCATATACCAGTACCCGATTTACCGTGTGCCCGACGACCTTGTTGCGGGTGAACCCTATTTGACACGGCAGGAAATTGAAGAAACCGGCGCATTGTCTGAGCAGAACTTAGAGATCGCTTGGCTTGCTGATCCTGTTGATCTGTTTTTCCTGCAAGTTCAAGGGTCTGGCCGAATCCGCTTTCCTGACGGAGGCGGTATTCGCGTTGGATATGGCGGCAAGAATGGTCAAGAATACTCGTCGATCGGTCGCGAGCTGGTTGAACGTGGTGTCTACACCGAACATCAGGTGTCGGCTCAAGTGATCCGTAATTGGGTTGCTGATAACCCCGATGAGGGTAGGGCGCTTTTGTGGGTGAACAAGAGCTATGTGTTCTTCCGCGAAGTGAACGAAGTGCCCGCAGGCAAGGGGCCGCTTGGCGCAATGAACCGATCAATCACCACAGACCGCTCGATAGCTGTGGACCCTGCGTTTACCAAGCTCGGCACGCCTATTTGGATCGAAAAAGAGGGCGCTGCACCTATCCGCCGCTTGATGGTCGCTCAAGATACGGGCTCGGCCATCAAGGGTGCGCAACGCGCAGATATCTTCTTTGGAACGGGCGAAATGGCTGGCCGCAAGGCGGGTCAGATTAAGGATGGTGGTCGCATGATCACGCTGCTGCCAATCCAGTTGGCCTATGCGATGTTGCCCGAAACGATCGAATGAGACGCCCGCGCCACCTCTCTGCCGAAGAACGCGCCCTCTGGGATCGCGTCGCGGATACCGCGATACCGCTTGATCCGCATCGTAATGTTGAGGGGGCGATCCCCGTTGCGCGACCCGTAAACAAGCCCGTGGTGCGTGAGGTTGATCCGATCCATCACTTCATGCTTGGCGAAAAGGTGAACCAAAAACGGGGGCATGATCTGCTTCCCAGTATCACTGCGCGGCTGACAAATGCGCCGGTGCATATGGATAACAAAGCTTACGGAAAAATGACTCGTGGAAAGCTGAAGCCCGAGGCGCGGATCGACCTGCACGGAATGACAATGAGCGAGGCGCATCCCGAACTGATCGCCTTTATACTTGGTTCTCATGCGATTGGCAGGCGGCTCGTTCTGGTGATTACAGGCAAGGGAAAGTTGCGCGATGAAGGCGGACCGATGCCCGCGCGGCAAGGTATTTTGCGCCATCAAGTCCCTCAATGGATGGCGCTCCCGCCGTTGTCGCAGGCGATTTTGCAGGTGACCCCCGCGCACTTAAATCACGGTGGCCATGGCGCCTATTACGTCTATCTACGCCGGAACCGTTAAGCGCTGGGCCATACGTGCCGCTGCCCAAAGGCAAACCGCCGAGATCGCAAAGCAGACTGCGTATCCCAACATTTGAATTTCGATGCCGACCCCAATGTCGATCAACCAACCACTCAGGCCCGGACCAATGGCAGAGCCGAGAACCATGAGCGCTGTCGCGGCTGATTTGATCGATCCGATGAACTGCGTACCGTAAAATTCCGCCCAGCACGCGTTGAGCAACGTCCCGTGTCCGCCGCCCGATATCCCCATCAGAATCACGGCGAGTGCCGTCCAAGAGAGGGTAGGTGCGTACCAATGCAGCACAAATGCGATGATGTAGGGAATGATGTAAAGCGGGAGCAGGCGGTTCACGCCAAAGCGGTCAATCGCCCAGCCGAAAAAGATTGTGCTCAGCGCGAGTGTTGCCGTGCCCAGTGGGAATACAGCGACGAGTGAGAGGTGCGACCAGCCTTTGATTTCTGCAAAATGTGCTTGGTGGAACCAGAACACGGTGCCGAACCCAGAGAAGCAGACGATTGCAGGGACCAGCAGCCAGAAGAGCGGGTGGGTTAATGCCTCGCGTCGTGTCCAATGGCGGCCACTCATGCCGAGGGTTGCGTTGGATTGTGCTTCGCTTTGCGGTGTCCGTTCGAGTTTCAGCAGCTGATAGATGACAGGGCACATCGCGACGCAAAAGATGGCGAAGAATATCCAAAGTGTGCGCCATTCGACGTGGCTTTTCATCCAGACCATGGTGAGCGGCAATGTTGCCTCGCCGATCATGAAGCCTAAGCCCGCGACGGCCAACGCACGGCCCCGCGTCGCGATGAACCAACGCGCCATAGCCACGGCCGATACATGTGTCGCCATGCCTTGGCCGAGGAAACGCAGCGCGAAGATAACAAAAACGAGACCTGCAAGTGTGGCGTTGAATGCCATCGCAAGCGAGGCCAAGGCCAACCCGGCGACAACAAAAATCCCCAAGGTCCGCACGCGGAAAATGTCGGCCAATCCGCCAGCAAATACCATGACAGCAGCAGAAGCCATCGTGCCGACCATATAGAGAAGGCCCCAATCGCCGTTCGACAAATTGAACGTATCGCGGATTTCTCCGCCAAAGATTGAGATGAAAAACGTCTGCCCAAGGCAGGACATGAAAGACAAAAGCGCGCCCGTCGCAAGGAAGGGCGCGTTTTCGCGGATAAAGGAAATGTAACCTGTTTTCATGCCGACACTCATGAGCGCGAATGCCGGCGGAGAAAAGCCCTAAAGCACGTAGCGGGACAAATCAGTGGAGCGAGACAGCTCGCCCAAATGGGTCTCGACAAATGCGGCATCAACGGTGATTGAATCGCCTGCGCGGTCTGGCGCGTTGAACGATAAATCCTCGAATATGCGCTCGATCACGGTATAAAGCCGCCGAGCACCGATGTTTTCGACGCTTTCGTTCACTTCTGCTGCGATTTTGGCCAGCGCTTTGATCCCGTCTTCGGCGAAGGTCACAGTGACCTCTTCCGTTGCCATAAGCGCGGAGTATTGCAGCGTCAGCGCGTTGTCGGTTTCGGTCAGGATGCGCACAAAGTCGGCCTCTGTCAGTGCGCGAAGCTCGACGCGGATCGGCAGGCGGCCTTGCAGTTCTGGCAGCAGATCCGACGGCTTGGCCACGTGGAACGCACCCGATGCGATGAACAGGATATGGTCCGTTTTGATCGGGCCGTATTTGGTGGAAACTGTGGTGCCTTCAATGAGCGGCAGCAAGTCGCGCTGAACACCTTCGCGAGACACATCCGCGCCACGAGCATCAGCGCGTGCGCAAACCTTGTCGATCTCGTCCAAGAACACGATGCCGTTTTGTTCAACTGCTTCGAGGGCGATTTTGGTCACAGCTTCATCGTCGAGCAGCTTGTCCGCCTCATCTGCGACCAACGCATCATAGCTATCGGCAACGGTCATTTTCTTCTTCACTGTGCGGCCACCCATTTTGCCGAACAGCTCGCCAAGATTCATCATGCCGCCCGGCTGGCCAGGTATTTCAAAGCCGCCCATCGGGTTGGATGTATCGGCCAATTCAAGCTCGATGATCGTGTCGTCAAGTTCGCCTGACTTCAGCTTTTTACGGAACAATTCGCGGGTGCCGCTGCGGGCATCTGCGCCAGCAACGGCGGTAATCACGCGCTCTTCTGCGGCTTCGCGGGCCTTTGCCTTCACGTCCTCGCGCATGTGTTCGCGAGTGTCGATAATCGCATTTTCTATAAGGTCGCGGATGATCTGTTCAACGTCACGGCCAACGTAACCGACTTCGGTGAACTTCGTCGCTTCGACCTTGATAAAAGGCGCACGCGCGAGTTTCGCCAAGCGGCGCGAAATCTCGGTTTTGCCAACGCCAGTCGGCCCTATCATCAGGATGTTCTTTGGATACACTTCGTCACGTAAATCATCGCCGAGCTGCTTACGGCGCCAACGGTTGCGCAGGGCGACGGCAACAGCGCGTTTCGCGTCGTTCTGGCCAATGATGTAACGATCAAGTTCCGAGACAATCTCGCGGGGGGTCAGGTCTGTCATGTCAGTCCTTTAGATGTTGGAAGGTGGGAGCCTATGCAACGGCACAAAGCGCGGCAAAAGGCGAAGCAGGCGCGCGCGGATCTTCTCCCAAAGCGCACCAAGAAGGAGGAGGATCACGCCGAGCAAAAGAACGGTCATCGCCGCGCTATCCCCGTCGAAAACCGTAGAGGCGAGGGCAACGATATATCCGATTGCTGCGATCAGAAATGAACGGCGGTCGATGATTATCGCGACGACCGCAAAGACCATCATCACGCTAAATAGAGTTGTGTTCGCGTCGCTTTCCAAAAGGGTGAGGGCGATTGTGTTGACCAATGCAGGGGCAGCGACAACGTGCAGCCAGAACCCGTTTGCGGAACGGCGGGTCACGCGGTGCGGGTCTGACATATCAAACATCATCGCGACGGAGAAAACTGCGAGGCCGAGCAGCAGTGTGATCCACGCGAAGGGCCCACCAGCAGAAAGGAGGAACAAATCGCTTGGACTTTGCGGTGTGCCTTGGGTTGTGGCAGCCATCAGAATTGCGACGATAAAACAGCCGACGGCAATCATCGCCATTGCGAATGGCACGCGGAAGCGGAACCAGTAGACCAGCAGGGTGAGCGTCCCGAGGGCAAAGGGCCAAGGCAGCGAAGAATAATCCGATTTGGCGACCATAAAGGGCTGCGCGAAATAGGCGGTCATTGCGAGAGCGGCGTTCAACGCAAAAAGGATCGACAGCGCAATTGCGGGGGCGACCATGCGGCGGCGGCGGACGAAATATTCCGACAAAAGCCAGATCACAGCAACACCAGCGCCGCCGTATCGAAGCGCGAATTGCGGTGGGTTCGAGATTTGGGTCGCATAAGCGATGCCCACGACACTCGCCCAGCCAAATGATAAGATGAGCAAGCCAACCACGATGAAGATCTCGTTGAACCCTTTGAAAAGCTCAAACGGCTCGTCACCAATCGCAAGATCACTGCGCGCCCCACGACGACTATCAGCCAGACCAGCGAGAGAGGCCGCCTGCGCCTCTGTCACGATGCCTGCGCCAATGGCAGCCTTGAGATCGTCGCGACCTATCATCCGTTGATCGTTTCCACGGTCAGATTGCCGTTGGTATAAACGCAAATGTCAGAAGCAATCGCCATCGCTTTTCTGGCAATCGCCTCAGCGTCCAAATCGGTATCCATCAGGGCGCGACCAGCAGCGAGGGCATAATTGCCACCCGATCCGATTGCGGTCACGTCGTGTTCGGGCTCCAAAACGTCACCCGCGCCAGTGATCACATAAAGCTCTTTGCCATCAGAGACGATCAGCATGGCTTCCAGTTTTTGCAGGTACTTGTCGGTGCGCCAATCTTTCGCCAATTCAACAGAGGCGCGGGCGAGTTGACCGGGGGTGGCTTCCAATTTCTTCTCTAGCCGTTCTAGCAGGGTGAACGCATCGGCAGTTGATCCCGCGAAACCCGCGATCACATCCATCCCACCAGGAGAAAGGCGGCGCACCTTGCGGGCGGTCCCTTTGATCACGGTCTGACCGAGGCTCACTTGGCCATCACCTGCAATTACAACCTTGCCGTCCTTCCGCACGCCAATGATCGTCGTGCCGTGCCAACCGGGAAATTCTTCTTTTGCCATCTGTCGGATCCTTCGTTTGTTACAATCTATATGGCAATGGATCGGTTGGGCGACAAGGCAGACATAAAAAAGGGCACCACTAGGGCGCCCAATTCCACTTATTTCGCTCGAGATTAGATCGACTCTTCGATCCAGCCTTGAATGGCGGCCTTTGGGGCAGCGCCAGCTTTGTTGGAAACAACTTCGCCGTTTTTGAAAACGAACAGTGCAGGAATTCCTCGCACGCCCATTTGCGCTGGCGAATTGGGGTTTTCGTCGACGTTCACTTTAACGATTTTGACTTTGCCAGCCATCTCGTTCGACAATTCTTCAAGCGCTGGGCCGATTTGCTTGCATGGGCCACACCATTCGGCCCAGAAGTCTACGACAACTGGAATGTCGGACTGGCGCACTTCGGCGTCAAATGTTGCGTCTGTTACTGCTACGGTTGCCATTTCGGCTCTCCTTGACGATGTGATTTGACCAGAACCTATGAACCGCCACGCCAATGGTCAAGGCGCAGTCACGCGGTTGAGAGCTTCTGCAATAAGTTTCGGCGGAATGGGCATCAATGTGGCGGTTTGGGTCCAAAGGATTGCGACTTCGACTTCGTGATCAGGGAATACCTTTGCCAGCCCCGCCGCATAAGCCGCCATCTGCCGCAAAAGTCCCTCTGGGGTTTGTTCAGGCGTGTCGGGCACAAGGCGGTTTGATTTGTAATCGATAGCAGTCACTTTTGTGTCGCCGATCAACAAACGGTCAATCGCGCCGTGAAAGCGGATATCGCCCACTTGCGCGGAAATATCGACTTCTGTAAGCGCGTCACCGGCCCATAAATGGGCGAGATCAGGCGCATCCAATACCGCACAAACATGGGTGGGGATTTCAGCGTCATTGGCCAATCCTTCATCCATTCCCGATAGCAACTGCTTTGCCAGAGAGAGGCGCTTTTCCTTTGATGCGAGCGGCAAGTGTTCGAGCAGCAAGTGGATCGCCGTGCCGCGCGCCTTGGCGTAATCCTCGTCTTGTTCGCTCACGTCGCCGGGGATAATTTTTGCACCTTTTAGGTCAGACGGGGCCACGGTTTTTGACTTCATGATCACAGGTAATTCGTCGAAAACTGGGGCCGCAATTCTTACATTTTCCGTGCGCTTCACGGCGACAAGTTCGCCGCTTTTCCAATCCTCGTGGGAGAAGCGTTTGATGTCCAAATCGTCGCATTTGTCATCAACTGCACCAGAATGCTCCATCGCGCCCGCGACCAGCGAATACCAGCTATCGCTGCCGTCACCGACATCACCCGCCGCGCCCACAACCAACCATTTCTCGGCTCGTGTCATCGCAACGTAAAGCAAGCGCATGTTCTCTTCGGTCTGCGCCTCGGCCAACTCATCCTTCAGGGCACCCTGCGCCTCCGACGCGGAATCCGTCTTGGTTTTCCATATCATGTGATCGCCAGCAGGGTAGAGATCGGCGCGCACTTCGTTCTTCTTCTTGGCGGTGTCAGGCAGGAACACGATCGGGCTCTCCAAGCCCTTGGCCCCATGCACCGTCATCACGCGAATGCGGTCGCCTTGGCTATCCATTTGTCGTTTGACCTCAAGGTCATCGGTCTGCATTGCAGCAAGAAAGCCAGTCAAACTCGGCACGCCAGTCGATTCATAAACCAATGCTTGCGATAGCAGCGCGTCGATCCCATCCTCGGCCTCGACCCCAAGTCGGGCAAGCAAGTTAAGCCGTCCTTTGTGACGTGTCAAAATGCGTTCGATCAAATCATAGGGGCGTAAAAAGTCGGCCTGCTTACGCAAGTCCTGTAAAATCGCTTTGGTCCCTTCGTGTCCTTTCGCGTCACGCAGCGCGGACCACAAGAAACCCTTCTCTGGGCGATGGTGCGCCAGCGTGAACAAATCCTGTTCGGTCCAACCAAACAGCGGTGATTTCAACGCAGAGGCAAGCGATAGATCATCCTCGGGCAAGGCAAGAAACGACAAAAGCGCGGTGAGGTCTCGTACCGCAAGCTCGGCTCCGACACGCAATCTATCTGCGCCAGCAATCTTTAAACCTGCCGCTTTACACGCGCGGATCATCTCGGAAAACAGCCCTGTTTTACGACCGCGCACAAGGATCAGAATGTCGCCTTCTGTAATCGGCCGATGGTTATAAGTGCCTGTGTTGCCGATCTCGACTGGCAGGGTTTCATTGGCAATCATATGTTTGATCTGCGCTGCCACGCGGTTTGCCATCACGACAATTTCGCTGGTCTCGCTTGGTTGATCGACGGGGACAAACCATTCGCGCTCTTGCTCGTCTTCAACCTTTTCAACTACGGGCCAAAGATCAACCCGCCCTGGCATATCCGCCTTAAACGCGAGGTGGCTGCTCTCGGTTGGCATGCCCATGGACTGCGGGCCGCTGAAGGTTTCATCCACCACGCGCAAGATCGCTTGGGACGAGCGGAACGAATAGTTCAGCGACATATCAGCAAGGTTACGCCCGACGTGCGCCAAAGCATCGCTGAAATGGTGGCGCATCTGGTCAAACGCCTCGGGCGCGGCCCCTTGGAACGAATAGATCGACTGCTTCACATCGCCCACGACGAAAATCGTGCGCTCTTTGTCAGGGTTCGCGCCGACGCCAGCGGTGAACTCATGGGTCAATTGTTTGATCACGGCCCACTGGCTTGGACTCGTGTCTTGGGCCTCGTCAACCAGCACGTGATCAATGCCGCCATCAAGCCGGAACAGCACCCATTGCGCGACCTTCTCATCGGTCAGAAGTGCCTTAGCCTTGCCGATCAAATCGTCGAAATCGAGCATCCCAAGCGAGAGTTTGCGGGCCTCGTAAGCAGGCAAAAACGCATCGGCGAAATCGTAAAGGGCGCTGGTTTTTTCATAGGCAAGCAGGGCGAGGCGGCTTTGACGACCTGCTTCGACGGCCTCCATAATCGGCTGCAATTCTTCGATCAACTCTGGGTTCGCGAGGCGTGTCCCTTTGGTTGGAAACGCATCGTATTTCGCGGCAAAGGGGGCTTTCGCCGATGCACCAAAGAGGAACAGCTTTTCCAGCACGGCGATATCGGAAAGCGATGACTTACCAGTCAAATTCAATGTGCTGAGAGCATCGCCTGCTTTGGCATCTGTTGGTGAGCCTTTGCGCAAAACAGGGATCAGGTTCGTCAGCGTCTCTGTTGCGCCATCCATAAACACAGACTTAATCAGGCTTTCGCGCGAGACTTCCAGCGCTAGATCAAGGCTCTTACGCAGCACGGCATCTGTTGGCCGCACGGCAAGCGCCTCGCGTTTGCCCGCAATTTCCTGTGTCAGATCAGTTAGATCAGCACCCGTAAAATGCGCCAGTAGCTGCTCAACTTGCCTTTTGTTTCGACCAATGACCATGTCGTCAACGACTTCAGCACGCAGGGCCTTGGCGGTCACGTCTTCCATTTCGCGGAACTGCGGACTAATCCCCGCCTCCAGTGGAAACCGCCTCAAAACCCCTGCGCAGAAAGAGTGAATCGTCTGGATTTTCAAACCACCAGGCGTTTCAACCGCGCGGGCGAAAAGTTGGCGTGCGCTTTTCAGCCGCGCCGCATCAATCGTTCCCTCAGTGCCGAGTTCCAGCAGGTCGCGTCGCAGATCATCATCACCCATCATCGCCCAAGCGCCGAGGCGTTTGAAAAGACGGTTCTGCATCTCGGCGGCGGCGGCTTTGGTATAGGTCAAACAAAGAATGTTCTGCGGCTCGACCTCATCAAACAACAGCCGCGCAACACGGTCCGTCAACACACGTGTTTTCCCCGAACCCGCATTCGCAGAGAGCCACGTGGAATTGCGCGGATCGGCGGCATCGACCTGCCGTTGGGTAGCGTCGTTGCGGATCATGTCAGGTCCTCTGGCGTGGCGTCGTTGCTGGTGTCCCATTCGCCAAATCGCGCGAGGTGGTCGTAATAACTCGGGTCGGTGCGCGAAAACATTGCCATGCGGGCGGTGTAGCCGCGTGACTTCACGTTGTATTCATCCAGCAACTTTTGAAAATCCGCCCAAACATCCATCGCGGGGTTCTTGTCCAAGGGTGCTATCACATCTTTCATATCGGTGTTCATCGCGACAAATGCAGCGCCATCAACAGACAGCGGCCCGATGCCGTCAAACGCGCCAAGCTCTACCATCGCAGCCTCTAGCAAAAGTTGCTTGTCGAAGTTCGCTTGCATTTTCAACGATGGCACCTGACCTGTCTTGTAGTCATAGATCAGCGCGGTTCCTTCGTGTGTCAGGTCGATCCGGTCAGCCTTGCAGGTCAGCTGCACGCCCGTATTTCCAACCGCGATTTTGCCGTTCACTTCGATTTCCGAGTTAACTGCGCGGGCTTGGCGGGTGCGTTCACCCTCTAGGTAAATGTCAGCAACACGGTCAAGCCGCGATAGCCATTGCGTGCGGATCGTCGGCCACGGACAGTCACGTTCGAAGATGTCATGCGCGATTTGCATCAGGATATCGCGGGCATTCGGGTCACTGGCCTTGGTGCCGCCGCCGATGAATTTCTCTAAAATCTCGTGTACGATCATGCCACGTAACGGTGCATCGACGCGTGGCACCAACGGGTCAAGTTCGCGCAATCGAAGCACCTTTTGCGCGTAAATCGCATAGGGGTCGCGGATCAGGGTTTTCACTTGCGTGACGGAAATACTCTTGGGTCGTGCCTCGATGGGTGGCTGTGGTGAGGGGCGTTTCGCGGACTCGACTTGATCAATTGGCTCCGACAGCGCGGCGGCCTTTGCTAACCAAACATCTCCATCCGCACGCATCCTTTCCAGCGCCCTGTCGCCACCTTGCGCAGGTAAACCACCTAGCAAATTCATCAGACGATTGACCCAACGCGACGGTACAGTCTCCGCGTCTGCGGATCGTTTCGCGCGACTTATCCAGACTTCTTTGCCAGCAACGGCCTGCTGGTAGTCATGTGCAGAAAGCCCGATACGACGTTCAGGTAACAATAGCCCCGCATCCTTACGCATCTTGCGATTAAGCCACGGATCGGGGTTGGCCGCCTCTGGCCAGACGCCCTCGTTCATACCACCAAGGATGATCAGATCGGCACCCTGAACGCGGGCCTCTAGCGTGCCCCAGATCAGGATATTGGGATGTGCGCCATCAGGATTACGCACCATGCCTTCGGCCAATACAGCACCAAAAAGCGCGGCGTATTCGGCGCAATTCATCGCCCCGCCAGCGTCAGCATGTGCAGCCAAATTATCGCAAATGCGGCGTGCTTCGCGGCCCGCAGTTTCCTTCCATAGCCCACCGGAACCTTCGGCATTTGGGCCACGGCATAGCACCTCTGCCAAGGCAAGATGCGCTGCCACATGGTCCGCCAACTCGCGCTCAATCGGCTCGCCCAGACCAGCGATCAACCCGCCAACCCAAGCGGCCCAAGGTTGCCGCGCCGCGTTGGGCCCAGCCCATTCAGTTAACGTTTCGGCTTTAGGAAATGGCGGGCCCTTTCGACGTAACTGCAATTCCAATTCGCGCGCAAACCGCAAGTGTGGTCCGCGATCCGAGCCGTCACTATTGCATAGCGGATGCTTGAGTAACGTCAGCAGGCTTTCGCCAGTCAGAGGTTTCCCAAACAAATCCGCAACATGACGCAACATCCGACCCGGAGGCGACAGTGCCAACGGCATCCCCGCGCTATCGTCGGGCCTGATGTCCCAACGATCTAGCGCGGCGGTAACTTGGCGGGTTAGCATGCGGTCTGGCGAAATCAGCGCGGCGGTGATCCCGTCTTGCGCCGCAGCACGCAAACGCAGCGCAATCGCTTCGGCCTCGGCGCGGGGGGATGCGGCCTCGATCAGCGTCAGGCCTTGTGTCGCAATCTGCAAATCGCCCAAATCCGGCCCATCGCGTAACCATTGATCGGTCACGGGCGCGGGGCGCAAGGACAAGGATACAAGGGTATTGCGCAATGGATGCGCGGGAGGCGTTTCGCTCCAAGCAGCAATATCATCGGGCAACAAATCGAGTTGCTGCATCACCTTGTGAAAGCGGTATTGCGGGTGATCCTCTGAGACCAGATCATTCTCCATACTCGCCCAAACGTCATGCGGCAGGTCAAAATCGTAACCGGGAAGAACGACGGCGCCTTGTGGCAGCTTTGCCACCGCTTGCATGAGCATTGAAAACGCGCCCCGTGACCCCGTTGAACCCGCCATGATCACGGGGTGGCTAGGCGGGGAAATGATCCATTCGCCGGCCATTTGCGCAATGACCCGACGCAAGCGCAGGTCTTTGTCGGGTGCGTGGCTCTCACCCAAAAATCGCGCAACGATTTTCAAGAACTGCAAGGCACGATCCCAATGACCAGACTCGTCGGTCACGTCCAGCCTTTCAAAAGCATCGGGCGCGACCCCTTCGCCGTTCATTTCTTCCATCAATTTCGCAAGGCTGTCGGAAAGATCATAAAGCGCCGCACGTGGAGCAAGATCCGAGTCTTGGTCCAAAAGAGCTGCGACGAATTGCGATAATTCCAACCGACGACGAAGTTTCGACACAGCAGGCGGACCAACATCAGCGCGCGGATCATTCGCAAGATCGGTGATTAATCGCACACGCGGCAAAAGCCGCGCAGGGCCGCTTTCGAAAACCTCTCTGATACGGCGCTGCATACGGCTTGTATTCACATAAATCTCGATCCGCGCCCACTGGGCTGGTGTGAAATCGGCGAAGCGTTCTTGCAGACCTTCGACCAAGGCCGTTGCAAAATCTACGCCCGGAGCCATGCCAAAAACGCGGGGTCTATCCGAGGTTTCAAACATCCTGTGTGCCTAACATCTGCTCGGCCAACTCGATGCTTTCGGGTTGGCCAACGTCGCACCAACGCCCATTGAACGATGCACCATAAAGCCCGCCGCGCGCAGCGATGCGGGTCCACAAAACGTTCATCGAAAAGGCATCCTCGGCAATATTTGGCAGGTCATCAATGCGCACAATCTGAAGGCCTGTATAAATTTCGCCTGCACCACGCGTGAGGCGTCCATCTGTGTCTGCAACAAAATCGCCCACCCCGTTGTGACCAATTGCGTGATCTTTCGGGACGGTCAGCAGAAGCGCTTCCATCTCTGGGCGCCACGCCTTCATGAGAACTTCAAACGGGTTCGGACCTTGCCAAACTGCGTCAGTGTTCAAGGTCGCAACAATGGTTTCCCCCAGCAAAGGCAAAGCTCTGCGTAACCCGCCACCTGTCTCAAGGATTTTATCGCTTTCATCGGAAAACAGGATATCTCGCCCCGCCAAATGCTCGCGCAATACCTCGCCTTTATAATGCAGGTTCACGACCTTGGGCGCATTGATGTCGGTCAGCAAATTAAGCGCATGATCAATAAGCGGCAGGCCCGCCACCTTCACCATCGGTTTCGGCTTTTCGCGGGTCAGTTCACCCATGCGGGTCCCAAATCCAGCGGCAAACAGAAGGGTCGGTAGGGAATTCATGGCGTGCCCAATCGTTGCAGGGTTTCGGTATTTGGTGGCGGGAGTTCTGCCATCACAACTTTGCGCAAATCTACCATCGCGGGATGCGCGAGGTCTGTCATTAAATGTGCCCAAACACGGGGCAAGAGCGAAAGGTATTTGACCTTGCCATCGCGCTTTGTCAGTCGCGCAAAAATGCCCAGAATGCGCAGGTTTCGCTGCACCGACACGCAGGCAAGGTGCGCAGACATCTGAGACATATCGCGACCGATTTTGTTACAAAACGCGACCATGATTTCATCGGCAACTTTAGATGAAACATCACGCCGTGCATCGCGCAGCAATGACATGAGATCATATCCGGCAGGCGCGAAAACCGCGTCTTGGAAATCCAAGAGACCTACACGGTCGATGCCGCTCAATTGGGACCGCCAGATCAAGTTCTCGGCATGAAAATCGCGCAGGGCTAGATGTGGCTCTGGGTCAACCAGTTCGGAATAGGCCCGCAACATCGCTGCCTGCAAATCCCCCTTTCCCGCCTCTGTTGCGGCATAATGGAGGCTTGCCAAATCAATCATATCTGCGGCGACGGTCGGTGTAATTGTTGCGAGCGAGAGCGACGGTTTGAGTGTATGAAGTGCGATGATGACTTTGTTTGCCGCATGATAAAGCGCCAACTCATCGTTAGGATGTTGCTCAATTTGGCGCGCAAAATCAATGGAGCCGAGGTCTTCAATCACCATTAGTCCGATACGCGGCTCATGGAGAAAAATTTTCGGCGCGGAAAGCCCTGTCCGCGTGAGGGCATCCGAGATATTTGCGAAGGGCGCGGTCGTGAGCGTCGGGTCGTCCATTAAAATGAGACTGGGTTCATCCGAATGGGTAAGGCGAAAATACCGACGTGCAGAGGCATCACCTGCAATCGCTGTCTTGGTCCACTCTCCCCACGGGGTTCCTGCAAGCGCCTTATCAATCTGCAAATCACGCATGCTAGAAAACCAACTCCATGCTGTCAGACAGATTGATTGTCACACGATGACCGCTCTCATGCGCTTCGAATGTCAGAGTAGATGCCGACTTGGGCGCGTCTTTTCCCAAACGATCAGGCCATTCAACGAGACAAATCGCGGTCTCAAAAGCCTCCTCCAAACCCAACTCAAACGCTTCATCAGGGTGGGTCAGCCGATAGAGATCACAGTGCCAAATGTCGCCATCTGGATCATCGTAAACTTGCACAAGGGTAAATGTGGGCGAAGGTACATCTTCCATCCGGCCAAGGCGCGCGCGGATCAAGGCCCTCGAAAACGCAGTTTTTCCTGCGCCGATTGGGCCTTCAAGTAACAAGCAGTCACCAATTTTGAGTTGTGGCGCGATGCGATGCGCAAGCGCTTGCGTAGCGGCCTCGTCGGGAAGCTCGATCATTTGGGGTGTTTTCGACATGCGGCAAGGATATGACTTGAGGCCGCGCCTGCAAGCTAAATCAGCGGGTCAAGACCGCGTTAGAAGGTTTGCCTTGTTTGAAGTTTTGAATTCTAGGTTTGCGAGCAGATCCAACGATAAACTTAATCATCGTCATCCCACCAGAAATTGGACAGGCATGGCATGTGATCTGTCGACCATCGTCCAAAACGGCCGTCTCAGACCAATGCTGGCGCAACCCTATTTGGCTCGTCAGTTCCTTGAGGTTTGTCCAGATACGGGTTGGCGTGCAGCGATCTTGCCATTTGAGAAGCTCCGCCCGCAGATTATGGTTCGTAATTTCACGGGTCAGATCGGTGTCCCAAAGCGCGCAATAGGCGTCATTGGCCAAAACGAGATTGCCCGCGTTGGAAAACACAACAATCGCCTCTTCAAGATTGTCGAGAACCGCTTGGCAGGTTTCAATTTCCGAGCGGAACCGTCGTGTCAGGGAAATCTCGGCGCTGATGTCCTCGAACAAAAGAGCGAATGCACCGTCAGGATGCGGCTTGCCCGTCACGCGGAACGTTTGGCTATTGGGCAAATTCCAATTCTCGCAATACGTGCCATCTTTTGCGGCTTGCTCCATGACGGTGAATTGTTCGCGCCAAGAATTATAATTCACAGGCTCCGGAAGCATCTGCAATTCGCGCAAGCGATCAAGCATGGCGTCGATACTGGGTCGGCCCGAAAGAAAATCAAACGGTAATCCCGTCATATCCAACAGGGCAGGGTTGAACGTCGCGAGTTGCCTCCGCCGATCAAATATTGCCAGGCCAATTGATAGTTGTGCAAATGTTTGGCTAAGCGTCTGGACAAATTTGCGTTGACCAAGCTCTGCACGCACAATCGGGTCGGCGTTGATTGCGTAATAAATCAAACCAGACTGGATCTTGATTGCCGAAATATCATACCACCTCGGCGCGGCGTTATCCTGCATCGTCAGGGATCTACGAACGGTCGCATTCGCTACCATCTGATGCGGTTCTAAGTCCTCAAATAGCGGTTGGGACGGAAGCGTCGTCGTGTTTTCCATTGTTGTCGCGCTTGCATCACAGGCGGCGAGGTAGAATTCGTTTGCCCAAACGAGGCGTCCGGATACATCTAAACGCCAAATAAGATAGGGCGCGTTCTTGGTGATGTCCCGCAAAGTCTGGAGTTCAGCATTTTCATTTTTGGATTGGATAATGCCAATTTGCTCGAGTGCACTTTCGGTGGTGCCGCAAACAGTAAGCTGCGACCTGTTTCCGACTGGGCATAGCTCCAGCCAAATGTCAGAACGACCTTCGGCAGCGATGACCCGTTTTGAGCCAACATCATTGACGAGTTCCTTGCCCAGCTGCGGAAATAGCGGCTCAAAGTGGTTGATGACAGAGTTCAAGGTTGGATCGTTTGTCCCTAGCAAACGCCGCGCTTCGGCAGAGCAATCAATGATGCTCGTTTCATCAAGGAGAAATGAGAGCCTCTCGAGCGTCTTTCTATTTTGGGTCAGTTTTTGGGGTGTGCGTTGTTCAAGAAAGTAGCCAGTCACCCAAACAAGCAAAGCCGCGGCGATTGCGACCGAGAATATTGCAAGAAAGTCTTGAGTTGCGAATGACATCTTTCTGGTTTCCCGATGGTTTCAACTCCAAGATGTCTCCCTTAGGTTAATAGCACGTTAAACATTCTTAGAATGCCGTAAAATTCTGGTTTTCGCCGAGGGCGCCATCAGATATTTCCGTGAAAATTGCTATTGGCCAGACAACATCGACCACGGCGCCACTGGTTTTTGTAAACTGGCTGGCATTCCGAAACTTCAACCGCGCACCGGATCTTTCCAAAAGCGTCTTTGCAATAAATAGCCCAAGTCCCATGCCAGAATACCCTGGCCGTTTTTGGCTATCTACAGTCACGCGCCGGCGTCCGACAAATGGGTCGCCAATACGCCCGATCACCGAGGGGGGAAAGCCAGCACCATCATCGGAAATTCGCACCCGAATTTCTGTCTCCGTCCAGCTTGCCGTAACTTCAACATGGGTGTCTGAAAAGTCGACGGCGTTCTGAATGAGATTGCGCAATCCATGGATGATCTCGGGTCTGCGCGGCACGATAGGATGTCGTTTATCCAACAAATCCTCCGCGCCAAAGTGAAACACGATCTCTTTGCCGCGACCTAAATGCGGTGCAGCGGCCTCTCTGACCAGCGCTTCAATCGGAACTTGGCGAAGGTGCAGATCGTCCTTGCCTGCCGCCCCCATCGAATGCAGGATTTCTTTGCATCGGATCGCTTGTTCATGAATAAGAACAAGGTCGTCATGCAGGTCAGTGCCTTCTACCGCTTCTCCCTTCAGCTCGCCGCTAACCAGCATGATCGTTGCTAATGGCGTACCCAATTCATGCGCGGTTGCCGCGACAAGACCGCCGAGATCCGTTAGCTTTTGCTCGCGTGCGAGGGCAAGCTGGGTAGCCAGCAACGCATCCCCCATATTGTGCATTTCCGTCGTCACCTGACGTGCGTAGACGGCCAAAAACACAACGCCAACCACAATCGCGAGCCAAAACCCGAATTGGTATAATCCCGGAAGCGCGAGTTCGACCCCTGTTGCCGCTGTAATTGGCAGGCTAAATTGGCTGAGAACTGTGGTTACCGCGATGGCCGTAACACCGAGTAACAGCGTGCTACGCAGGTGCAGAACAGTCGCGGCGATGGTGACTGGCGCCAACAAGAGCATCGCGAATGGATTGTTGAGCCCCCCCGTCAGGTACAAAAGGATGCTTAGCTGGACGATGTCGAACACCAACATTCCAAACGCTTCGCGTTCTTTGAGGCGTTTATTCTCAGGAAAAACAAAGCCATAGACGAGATTAAGAATAACAGAGGCCCCAACGGTCATAGAGGCGAGGCCTACTTCAAGTTCGAGCGAAAATACCTCGACCGCAACGATAAGCGCGATCGTTTGGCCGGCAATCGCAAACCAGCGGAGAGCATTCAGTGTGCGCAATCGGACCCAGTTACTGCGCTGACGGTCTTGGAACATTTCGAATTCGGTTAGGGACATTTGCGCCTCCTGCTAGGCCATTGATAAGGGTAGCGCATTAGATCATCAATGCGGTCAAATATGAGGGTAAGACTATGACTAAGTGGATAGCGATTGGTGCGAGCGTGGCTGTGGTGGCTTTGGTTGTTGGAACCTATGCGGTAACGAAGCTGCGCACGCCAACATTGGCGAATTGCGGGTCCACGGCTATTTCGGGAGGGGAGATTGGCGGCCCGTTTGAACTGATTGATAAAACAGGGAAAACTGTGACTGACAGTGAGGTGATTACCAAACCGACGCTTGTCTATTTCGGCTATACATTCTGCCCCGATGTTTGCCCGCTCGATATGGCGCGAAATGCTGCTGTTATGGATATTTTGGCCGAGCGCGGTGTCGATGTGGGTGGCGTGTTTATTACAATTGATCCTGCACGTGATACCCCTGAAATCGTTGGAGAATATGCCGACAACTTTCATCCTGATATGATCGGGCTGACAGGATCAGATGAACAGATTGCGCGGGCTGTGAAAGCCTACCGCGTTGTAGCGGCCAAACAGGATGATGATCCCGAGTATTATTTGATGCAGCATTCGACGTTTAGCTACCTCGTGATGCCGGACAAGGGCTTCGTCGAATTCTTCCGCCAAGTTGACACTCCTGAGCAAGTCGCGGATCGTGTGGCATGTTTTGCCGCGGCATCGTAACAAGTTGACGCAGGTGAGGTGGGCGCTAAGTGTCCATCCGAATCCAATGGGAGTTGCCGTGCGATGGTAAATGAAGCGCTAGACCTTGGTGAAGATCCAACATTGCTGTTGGTCGATGATGATGAGGCATTTCTCAAAAGACTCGCTAAGGCTATGGAAAAACGTGGTTTTTCTGTTGAAACGGCAGACTGCGTGGCGGCTGGTAAGGCGATTGCGACGGCCCGCCCGCCTGCATATGCCGTCGTTGATCTGCGCCTTACGGATGGCAACGGACTGGACGTCGTCGAGACGCTTCGCGCCCGTAGGCCAGAAAGCCGCATCGTTGTTTTGACAGGCTATGGTGCCATTGCGACGGCGGTTGCGGCGGTGAAGATCGGGGCCACGGATTATTTGGCAAAGCCTGCTGATGCCAATGATATTGTGAATGCTTTGCTAGCGCGTGAGGGCGAGTTGCCCCCGCCACCAGAGAACCCGATGAGTGCGGATCGCGTGCGTTGGGAACATATCCAGCGGGTCTATGAAATGTGTGATCGCAACGTGTCCGAGACCGCAAGACGGCTTAATATGCACCGCCGCACGTTGCAGCGGATTTTGGCGAAACGCAGCCCGAAATAGGGGTGTGATTTGCGTGCACAGCGCATGCACCAAACGTGCACCGCTGTGTCACAGATCGAGGCGTTTGCGGATACGGTCAACGGGTGTGCCGTCGCGGAGCGGAATCTGCTTGAGCACGTCGTAGTCGGTGAAACCCAATCCACCGTAATATTTCAGACCACCGATATTATCGGCGCGAATGGTGGCGTCGATGGTTTTCACGTCGGCGGCCTTGGCCGCGAAGCGAGTGGCTGAGAACAGCTTTTGTCCGATCCCCATTTTAGCGCGATCAAGGCCGACGAAGGTGGCGATCACGGCCCAGCCTTCGGGCATGTTGTCGTAACCCCAGATCAGCGATTGAAAACCAGACAACCGCCCATTTGAAATCGCGACGTGACAAGAGATGTTATTGTCAGGCGCGATGAAGCGGTGGCGTATGTAGTCAGCATCGAGTTGGTTTTCGTAGGCTGTGGTCCCACCTGCCTCGATGACGGCATTGATGAGCTTGTTCATTTGCGTGGCATCTGCGGAAACGGCAGAGCGAACGCGGGTGTTGATTGTGATCATAGCTTGTCCATCAGGTCGTGGTGTTTCGCGGTGAAGTCATTGCGGACCTCGACAGGAGGCCGCAAGCGAATTTGCAGGATTTTGGCGAAGTCAGGGTCGATTTTACCAAAGAACTTGTCGGCCTCTGCCGCAGTGAAACCTGCGATTTGCACAGCCTCTAACCATGCAGAAATCTTATCAGCGGCTTTGATCTGTTTTTTGATCGGAGCGGGAATTTGCGCTGGCAGGCCAAATCGGATGTGGATCGCGGCAGTCAGGCGTTCGTCAAGCTCACCATAACCAGGTCCGACGGCGGCCTTCACAGGCGAGATCATATCGCCGATCACATATTCTGGCGCGTCGTGAAGAAGGGCGGCGAGTTGCCATTTCACGGGGGCGTTCGGGTTTTGCGCTGTGAAGATATCAGTCACTAACAAGGAGTGTTCGGCGACGGAATAGGCGTAGTCGCCCTTTGTCTGCCCATTCCAGCGAGCGACAAAAGCGAGGCCGTGGGCGATATCTTCGACCTCGATATCCATCGGCGTCGGGTCAAGCAGGTCGAGTCTGCGACCAGAGAGCATTCTTTGCCAAGCGCGGGGTTGTGCCATGTTTTGTCCATTACCTTGTCGCAGTGCCTTGCCAGTGCTAGATGGTCCGTCGAATAGATGACAGACAGGATGGCCCAAATGGCAACCGACTACATTGTAAAAGATATCGCACTCGCTGGCTTTGGCCGCAAGGAACTCGATATCGCTGAAACGGAAATGCCGGGCCTGATGGCGCTGCGCGAGGAATTCGGGGCGTCAAAGCCGTTGGAAGGTGCGCGGATTGTTGGCTCGTTGCATATGACGATCCAGACAGCGGTTTTGATTGAAACGCTTGTGGCTCTTGGTGCTGATGTGCGCTGGGCGTCGTGCAACATTTTCTCGACACAAGATCACGCAGCGGCAGCGATTGCCGAGGCTGGTGTGCCTGTATTTGCGATCAAGGGCCAGTCTTTGACCGAACATTGGGATTACTTGGATCGTTCGTTTGCCTTCCCTGAAGGTGCGAACCTGATCTTGGACGATGGCGGCGACGCGACGCTTTATGTGCTCTTGGGTGCGCGCATGGAAGCGGGCGAGGATGTGTTGGCTGTTCCGACTTCTGAGGAAGAAGAAGTGATCAAGCTGCAGATCCAGAAGCGCATGAAAGAGACACCAGGTTGGTTTGCGAAGACGAAGGCGGCGATTGTTGGCGTATCTGAGGAAACGACAACTGGCGTGCACCGTCTGTATGACCTGCATAAGAACGGGCAACTGCCGTTCCCTGCAATCAACGTGAACGATAGTGTGACCAAGTCGAAGTTTGACAACAAGTATGGCTGCAAAGAGAGCCTTGTTGACGGCATTCGCCGCGCGACTGACACGATGATGGCGGGCAAGGTCGCTGTAGTTTGTGGCTACGGGGATGTGGGTAAGGGCTCTGCTGCGTCGCTTCGCGGTGCGGGTGCACGTGTGAAGGTGACGGAAGTTGACCCGATCTGTGCGTTGCAGGCGGCGATGGACGGTTTTGAGGTTGTTGTGCTGGAAGATGTTGTTGGCTCGGCTGACATTTTCATCACCACGACGGGTAACAAGGACGTGATCCGGATCGAGCATATGCGCGAGATGAAGGACATGGCGATTGTTGGGAACATCGGCCACTTTGATAACGAAATTCAGGTTGCGCATTTGCGGAACCACAAATGGACGAACATCAAAGAGCAGGTCGATATGATCGAGATGCCAAGCGGTTCGCGGCTGATTTTGCTGTCTGAGGGTCGCTTGTTGAACCTTGGAAATGCGACTGGGCACCCAAGCTTTGTGATGTCAGCTTCGTTTACGAACCAAGTTTTGGCGCAGATCGAGCTTTGGACCAAGGGCGACGAATACCAGCCTGGCGTTTATATTCTGCCAAAGCATCTGGACGAGAAAGTGGCCCGTCTGCACCTCGCGCGGATTGGCGTGAAGCTGACGACGCTGAACAAAGAGCAGGCCGATTATATTGGTGTGACTGTTGAGGGGCCATTTAAGCCCGAGCACTACCGCTACTAAATCGTGACTGACGAGAAGCCGCCAGAAAAGCACGTCAGTATCACTGGCGTGCTTTTGCGTTTGGTGGGTGCTGCTGTCGTTTGGGCCGTGGTTTGGGTTTCAATCAATCCCGACCGCATCCCCGCAGGGTGGAACCCGCTGGCGCCGTTGCGTGTTGAGGAGCCTGTGACGCCCTTCACGCAATGGCGGTTACGGCAGGCGATTGCGGAGCCAGAGGCGTGTTTGGAGGCACTTGCAACGGCAGCGGAATTTACGCCGATGGAGGATTTTACGGCGTCGGAGCAATGCCATATTCAAGGCCGCGTCGATTTGGCGAGTGTGGGTGGGGCGGCGATACGACCTGTCGAGACCCGTTGTGCGATTGCCTTGCGCATGGCGATGTGGGAGCAGCATAGTCTGGCGCCTGCAGCGATGGCGATTGGAAAAACCCTGAGCGGAATTGACCATATCGGCAGCTATAATTGCCGTGAAATGAGGACAAGCGCGGGGGCAACTGGGCGTATGAGCGCCCATGCCACAGCGGACGCGATAGATATTGCGGGATTTCGGTTTTCTGATGGGTCAGACGCGCGTTTGATCCGCGATTGGGAAAAGAATGACGTAACGGCAGGTTTTCTACATGCAGCCCGAGCGGGTGCTTGCGAGTGGTTCCGAATGACGCTTTCGCCTGACTATAACGCATTGCATGCAGACCATTTTCACCTGCAATCGAAGGGGTGGGGTGGGTGCCGCTAAGGGGCGCGTTGCGCTTTTTGGGGGAAATTTCCCCCCTGTTGTCCCTTTACGTAGCACTAGCGCTCACATTACGGTTTGCACAAGCGTTGGGCGAACATGACCCGCGCACAACCTGGCCTGAGGGCCAAAGTAATTAACGGGGACCTAAACGATGGGTAAGAGAGACGAATGGATTGCGAAATACGCGGAAGATCTGAAGACGAAGTGCAACATGACGCCAGACATGGATCTGTTGACGAAGGTCACAATCGGTTGCGGCCCTGCGATCTATAACAAAGATGCGCAAACTGTTGCTGGCGGTCAGGCTTCCGAGCTTGAGACCGTGAAGAACAACTTCCTCGTCAAAAAGCTTGGTCTGAAAGACGGTCCAGAGTTGATGGAAGCGATCAACAAAGTGATCGAAATTTACGGTAAATCCGAGCGTAACAAATACCGCGCTGTCGTTTATTACATGCTCACCAAGCATTTCGGTAAAGAGTCCGTCTACAGCTAAACCAAGCTGATTGAATATGTGAAACGCTCGCCCATGTGGCGGGCGTTTGGCGTTTGAACTACATTTAGCGAAAATTTTCTGAGCTATTTCTTTGCTCGTTTGAAGCAATTTCCGTAGACCGACGACACGCTAAGATTTTCAGCACGTGTGGGTTCTTCGGAAGCACGTGGGGTGAAGGGGGTCCGTGATTTTCGCGGGCCCCCTTATGCTTTAGACCAGCATCAGAACTGCGCCCATGATCGCGCAGCCGAATACTGCGTAGCCGCTGTCGATGAGTGTCAGCTTGAATGGCCGCGACGTGTAGGCGTTGTTGATCATGATCCATGGGCTGATAAAGAAAAGCCCGATACCGAGGCCAGAGACGAGCCCTTTGCCGATTGTTTCGATGCCTGAGAGTGCAAGGGTGTGTCGCATCATGCCCGACACG
>Ga0181556_1000125_pt1 | contig 75508 bp, 68 predicted proteins | sample 011ome_14_FD_148651 | JGI IMG/M metagenome (GOLD analysis project Ga0181556, IMG submission 148651) | Coastal salt marsh microbial communities from the Groves Creek Marsh, Skidaway Island, Georgia - 011505AT metaG (spades assembly) | ecosystem: Environmental > Aquatic > Marine > Intertidal zone...
TAAAAGCCGAGCTGGCGCATAACCATGGAAATGAGTTTTCAATGACCGACGCAACACTTGACGCACCGCAAAATGAAATGGAAGCCAGCTTTGGTGATTATTTCGCGTTGCTCAAGCCACGGGTTATGATCTTGGTGGTGTTTACGGCTTTGGTTGGGCTGCTTGCAGCCCCCGTGCCGCTACATTGGGTGGTGGCGTTTGCCTCCATTCTATTTATTGCCGTTGGGGGCGGTGCCTCTGGCGCGTTAAATATGTGGTGGGATGCTGATATCGACCGGGTGATGCGGCGCACCCAAAAGCGCCCCATCCCGTCTGGCCGTGTGAGCGCAGATGAAGCCAAGATTTTGGGTTTTGCACTGGCAGGGTTTTCAGTTGTTATGCTGGCTTTGGCGGCCAATCTGTTCGCAGCCGCGCTGCTGGCATTCACAATTTTCTTCTACTTGGTGATCTATACAATCTGGTTGAAACGCTGGACCCCGCAAAACATCGTGATTGGTGGTGCGGCAGGGGCATTCCCGCCGATGATTGGTTGGGCCTGCGCAACGGGCTCGGTATCGATTGAAAGCGTTTTGATGTTCGCGTTGATCTTTATGTGGACGCCGCCGCATTTCTGGGCGTTAGCTCTGTTTATGCGCAATGATTATGACGCGGCAGAGGTGCCTATGCTGACGGTAACGCATGGCCGTCGGGTCACGCGCAACCATATCCTGGCTTATACCGTTCTGCTTGCGATTTTGGCGATTGCAGCGGGCTTTACCAGTATTGGCGGCGCTGTGTACCTTTTGGTGGCGGTGGTTTTAAACGGTGCGTTTCTGATCGGAGCTTGGAAAATTTGGCGCCGCGATGAGGAGGATAGCGAGCTTGACAACTTCTTGGTCGAACGCAAATTTTTCAAACTTTCACTGATATATCTTTTCGCCCATTTTGGGGCAATTTTGCTTGAAGCCGTTCTATCACGGGTTGGGATAGGGTTGTGGGCATGAGCTTTCAAAAAGAACATGAGCTGCACAAACGCCGTTTCGGGCGGAATCTGGGTGTGGGTCTTATTCTGGTGGCCTGCGTGGTTTTGGTTTTTGGGTTGACGGTTGCAAAAGTCACGCGCGGAGATTTTGAACGCGCCACCGCCCAAATGGATCAATAATGTCGTCGCGGGCCTATCAGAGAACCGCAGCAAAAGCCGTTGCGCTTGTGGTGGTCATGGGTTCGTTGGCTTGGGCATCGGTGCCGTTTTATGATTGGTTTTGCCGCACAACGGGCTTTGGCGGCGTGCCGAGCATCGTTGAGGCAGATTCTGACGTGATCTTAGAGCGCACGATGAAAGTGCGGTTTGACGCTTCCTTGGAGCGCGGTATGCCCTGGGAATTTACGCCGGTTGAGCGCGAAATGGAGCTTCGGATCGGTGAAACGGGCTTGGCATTCTATGAAGCATATAATCCTACCGACCGGCCCGTTGCCGGATCTGCCAGTTACAATGTTACCCCATATGAGGCGGGTGGGTTTTTTAACAAGATTGCTTGTTTCTGTTTTGAAGAGCAGATTTTGCAACCTGGGGAACGGGTGCAAATGCCGGTAACTTTTTATATTGATCCGGAACTGGCAGAAGATCGCGATGCGCAATTTACAAAGGTGATCACTCTGTCTTATACGTTTTACGAAATTGATCTGCCATTAGGCTCTGCGTCTATAGGAAACGATCAGCCACAACCTGTTTATTAAGAAGGCCAACGAGGGAACCCAATGGCACACGCAAAAAATCACGATTATCACATCCTTAACCCCTCTTTATGGCCGCTTGTTGGCGCGCTGTTTGGGTTCATCATGCTTTTTGGAGCGGTGTTGTTCTTTCATGACAAAGGCCCCTATCTGCTGCTTATCGGCTTTGTTGGCGTTTTATACGTAATGTATGGATGGTGGGCCGAAACGGTCACCGAGAATAAAGAAGGCGATCACACACCCGTTGTGCTGATCGGCCTGCGATACGGGTTCATTCTGTTTATTATGTCAGAGGTGATGTTCTTTCTGGCGTGGTTCTGGACGTTTTTCAAACATGCAATGTACCCAATGGGAGAAATGAGCCCGATCGTTGATGGGGTCTGGCCGCCCGTTGGTATTGAAACCTTTGATCCTTGGCACTTGCCGCTGATCAACACGCTTATCCTGTTATGTTCAGGTGCGGCGGCGACCTGGGCGCACCATGCTTTGGTTCATGAGGATAATCGTGAAGATGTGAAAATGGGCCTGATTATCGCGATTGCGCTGGGCGCCATCTTCACCGTGTTTCAAATTTATGAATATAGCCATGCCGCCTTTGGCTTTGCGGGCAATATTTATGGCGCGAGCTTCTTTATGGCCACCGGCTTCCATGGCTTTCACGTCTTGGTTGGAACGATTTTCCTCTTCATCTGCCTGATGCGGGTACGGCGGGGTCATTTTAGCCCTCAATCCCATTTGGGGTTCGAGGCAGCCGCATGGTATTGGCACTTTGTAGACGTGGTGTGGCTGTTTTTATTCGCTGCAATTTACGTGTGGGGCGGGTAAGTTTTACCACGAGCGGTGCGAATACAGCTTGATCGATTGAATAAAAGCGCGCGCATGTCGGGCGCTTTTATTTTTAAAAGAGCAGGGTTTAAGGTGTGAAACGGGTTTTATTTACTGTCTTTTCACTTGCCGGTACTGCCGTTTTATTATGGCTTGGGAATTGGCAATTGGACCGTCTTGCTTGGAAACAAACGGTGCTTGAGCAGATAGATCAGCGTATCGCCGCGCCGGCTGTGCCGGTGCCGCCAATACCGGATCCGTCTGAAGATACGTATTTGCCGGTCTTCACTGAGGGGCGGTTTGGGCAAGAGTATATCCGCGTTTTGGTCAGTCAGAAGCGCGTCGGAGCGGGCTATCGTGTGATCTCGGTTCTTCAAACCGAAGAGCATCGCATTTTGGTGGATCGTGGTTTTATCGATTTGTCCAAGAGCCTGGATGTGCAAGCAGATCAAGAGGTGGTGGTGCAGGGCAACTTGCATTGGCCAGATGAGGTGGATGGCTTTACGCCTGCGCCCGATCTTGAGAAAAATATCTGGTTTGCCCGCGACGTGCACGCGTTATCCGAGGCGTTAAAAACGCAGCCTATTTTAATCGTCGCATCACAAATTTCTCCGCCAAATCAGAATATAGAGCCCTTACAAATTGACTCTTCAGCGATTCCGAATGATCACCTGCAATATGCGGTGACTTGGTTCTCCTTGGCCGCTATTTGGATTATGATGTCAGGTGCGTTCTTATGGCATTCGCAAAAAAAGAAAAAAGGCTAAAGCATATGCAGTATATTTCAACGCGGGGCGCAGCACCGGTTCTGAGCTTTGAAGAAGCGATGCTCACAGGTTTGGCGCGCGACGGTGGATTATATTTACCCGAAACGGTGCCGCAGCTATCGGCGGATGAGATTGGCGCAATGGCAGGCCTGTCTTATGAAGAGATTGCGTTTCGAGTGATGCAGCCCTTCTTGGGTGATGCTTTTTCTGAGGATGAGTTCAAACAAATAATTGGCAAAGCTTATGCAGGGTTTCAGCATGCGGCCAAGGCTCCTTTGGTTCAATTAGACAGCAATCACTTTCTTCTCGAGCTGTTTCACGGCCCGACATTGGCCTTTAAAGATTTCGCGATGCAATTGATCGGGCAATTGTTCCAACTATCCTTGCAGCGCCGCGGCGAGCGGGTAACGATTGTTGGGGCAACGAGCGGCGATACCGGCAGTGCGGCGATTGAGGCATTCCGCGGGCTTGCCGGCGTGGATGTGTTTATTCTTTATCCCCATGGCCGAGTGTCTGATGTGCAGCGCCGCCAAATGAGCACGCCGCGCGAGGGCAATGTGCATGCGATTGCGGTTGATGGTGATTTTGACGATTGTCAGGCACGCGTGAAAGATATGTTTAACGATTTTGAATTTCGCGATTCTGTGCGTTTGGCGGGGGTAAACTCGATCAACTGGGCGCGAGTTTTGGCGCAAGCGGTCTATTATTTTTCTTCCGCCCTGGCTTTGGGCGCGCCGCAACGTCAGGTTAGCTTCACGGTTCCAACGGGTAATTTTGGTGATATTTTTGCGGGCTATATTGCCAAAAAAATGGGGTTGCCGATTGACAAATTGGTTGTCGCAACAAATCAGAATGACATTTTGCATCGATGTCTGACGCAGGGCGAGTATAAAACCAGCGGAGTTATGCCGTCGATCAGCCCCTCGATGGACATTCAAGTGAGCTCGAATTTTGAACGGCTCTTGTTTGAGGCCTATGCGCGTGATGGGGCCGCGGTCAGTGCTTTGATGGCGGCGTTGAAAGCCGAGGGTGGTTTCAGCCTGTCTCAAGGGGTTTTGGAAACGCTGCAACGCGATTTTCAATCGGGGCGCTGCGGTGAAGAGCAGACCCGTGCGCAAATTGGGCAAACCTTGAAAGGCTCGGGCGAACTGCTTTGCCCGCATTCGGCGATCGGCGTGCATGTGGCCGAGCAACAAAGACAGCCCGAGACGCCGATGATCACTCTGGCCACGGCGCATCCGGCGAAATTTCCAGACGCGGTTGAATCCGCTACGGGATTGCGCCCTGATTTGCCGCCCCATATGGCAGATCTCTTTGAGCGCCCCGAGCGGATCGCCCGGGTTGCCAATGATCTGGGCGCGCTGAAACAGTTTATCAAAGAACGGATATCACTTTGACGGTTCAACACACCACGCTTGCAAATGGGTTTCAAATCGTTACCGAGCCTATGGCCGGGCTGCAATCGGCCTCGATTGGAATATGGGTGCAAGCGGGCGGGCGCCATGAAACCTTAGATCAAAATGGCTTGGCGCATTTCCTAGAGCATATGGCGTTTAAAGGTACAAAAACGCGCAGCGCCTTATCCATTGCCGAAGCCATCGAAGATGTAGGCGGGTTTATCAACGCTTACACCTCGCGCGAGGTCACGGCCTATTATGCGCGGGTTTTGCAAAATGACGTCCCCATGGCCTTTGATATTTTGGCAGATATTTTACAAAACTCGATTTTGGATGCCAAAGAAATCGAGATAGAGCGCGGGGTGATTTTGCAAGAGATCGGGCAATCTCTTGATACGCCTGATGATGTGATTTTTGATTGGTTGCAAGAAATTGCCTATCCCAATCAAGCTCTGGGGCGCAGCATTTTGGGTCCAAGCGCACAAATCACCGGCGTCCAGCGCGAAGATTTGGTGACGTTTATTTCGCAACATTACAGCCCTGATCGGATGATCCTCGCGGCGGCGGGCGCCGTTGATCACGATCAATTGGTGCGCATGGCGGAGGCGAGTTTCGGCGCAGTGGCGAAAATAACCTCAGATGGGTTTATGCCTGCGCGCTTCCAAGCGGGTGATCTGCGGCGTGAGAAAAAGCTTGAGCAAGCGCATATTGCGTTGGCCTTTGAAAGCCCCAACTATCTGGATAAACAAATCCATACGGCGCAAATTTATGCGCTGGCGCTTGGGGGTGGCATGTCCTCGCGGTTGTTCCAGAAAATTCGCGAGAATTTGGGTTTGTGCTATACAATTTTTGCGCAGGCCGGTGCTTATAGTGATACGGGTATGACCACGATTTACGCGGGCACCAGCGCCGAACAATTGCCCGATTTGGCGACTTTAACGATTGATGAGTTGAAACGCGCGGCAGAGGATATGAGCGTGGCAGAGCTTGATCGCGCAAGAGCGCAAATGAAGGCTGGTATGTTGATGGGGCTGGAAAGCGCGTCAAATCGCGCCGAGCGTCTGGCCAGAATGGTACAGATTTGGGGCTATGTGCCCAGTTTGGATGAAACCGTTGCGCGTATTGATGCCGTCGGGCTGGCCGATTTGAAAGCCTATGCAGAACATATGGCGGTGGCGGCGCCGGCAGCGCTTGCGCTTTACGGACCGGTGGCAAAGGCGCCAAGCTTTGACATGCTTGAGAAACGGCGCGCTGCCTAATGTTATTCAGGCGGCGCAGTGTTTCGATCCTGACCGCGCGATTGAGCCTGCGCCTTCCTGAACATCGTGACTTTCGAGAATGGGCAAAACTGCGCCATGAGAGCAAAGCTTTTTTATCGCCTTGGGAGCCAATTTGGGCGCCTGATCATCTGTCGCGTGCCTCTTTTACCAATCGTGTTTATTGGTCGCAGCGGGCGGTGAAAAATGGCAATGCGGTGCCGCTTTTTGTCTTTCATAAAGAGGCTGGTCAGTTGGTTGGAGCCATCACTTTGGATAATATTCGCCGTGGCCCGTCTCAGGTGGGCACAATCGGGTATTGGGTGGGCCAGCAATATGCCCGGCAAGGCTTTATGAGCGAAGCCATTATTGCGATGGTTGCGCATGCATTCGGGGCCTTGGATTTAAGCCGGGTTGAAAGCGCGTGTTTGCCCGATAATCTTGCCTCGCGTGGCGTGCTGGAAAAGGCTGGGTTTAAATATGAAGGGGTTGCGCAATCCTATATTCAGATCAATGGGCGCTGGCGGAACCATGTGCTATATGCCGCGTTGCGCGGCGATCGGCGCGGGCGCAGCACCGCGGGTTGAGCTGGCGGCTGGCGCCGGGCGAGCTATCTGTTGGAAAGCCAGCAAAAAGGAATGAAAATGCAGTTGAACCCGGCCGATCACGGTTTTCTTAAAACATTATGCGCGGCGCTGCCTGCGCATTTGTTCCGGCAGGCTGAGCCGCGGCATTTAGAGGAACCTCGTGGCCGTTGGGCCGGGCAGGCTGCGATTGTGGCCATGCCAGAAACCACCGAGCAGGTGAGCGCTGTGATCGCGGCGGCGCATCGATCACGCGTGGGGGTTGTTCCCTTTGGAGGCGGCACGGGTCTGGTTGGCGGGCAGGTCAAAGGCGAGGGTCCGGCGCCTTTGATTTTGTCGCTTGAACGGATGAATGCTATTCGCGCCATCTATCTCGAAGAAAATATTTTGGTTGTCGAGGCGGGCGCGATCCTAGCAGATGTTCAAGCTGCAGCGGCGGCGCAGGAGCGACTGTTTCCCTTGTCATTGGCGTCTGAGGGATCATCGCGCATCGGTGGCAATTTGGCCACCAACGCGGGCGGCGTGAATGTTTTACGCTATGGAAATGCGCGCAATCTGTGCATCGGGATCGAAGCGGTGCTGCCCGATGGGCAGATCTATCAAGGCCTGACGCGGCTCTATAAAGACAATACGGGCTATGACCTGCGCAATCTGTTGATTGGCTCAGAAGGCAGCTTGGGGATAATCACTGCAGCCGCCTTAAAACTGAGCCCCAGGCCGCGCATGCTGGGCACAGCGATACTCACCGTGCCATCACCCGCCGCTGCGTTGCGTTTGCTGTCTTTGGCCCGCGCTCAAATCGGAGAGGGGCTCAGCGCGTTTGAATTGATGCACCGGCAGGGTCTGGATTTTCTGTCAGAGCATTTGCCCGAGGTGCGCCAGCCTTTCAAGGTTGCGCCCGAATGGATGGTGCTGATTGATTTGGGGCTCAGCGCGCGCGAAGATCCCCAGCAGATACTGGGCGATTTATTCGAATGCGCGTGCGATCAAGGATTGGTGCAGGATGGGATAATCGCGCAATCTGAAGCGCAACGCGCGGATTTTTGGGCGGTTCGCGAGCGGATGCCCGAGGCCAATCGTTTGGTTGGCGCGGTGTCAAACCATGATATTAGCTTGCCGTTATCCGCTTTGCCCGCATTCATCGAAGCGGCCAATCAAACGATTGCCCGTATCGGTCCGTTCCGGGTGAATTGCTTTGGCCATTTGGGGGATGGCAATTTACATTACAACGTGTTTCCAGATCCGGGAAAAACGCGGCAGGATTATGAAAATCTACGCCCGCGCATCAAAACTGACCTGCATGATCTTGTGCATGAAATGCACGGCTCGGTCAGCGCCGAGCATGGCATTGGCCGCCTGAAGATTGAAGATTTGGAACGCTATGGCGACCCAGCTAAATTGGCGGCCATGCGCGCTATAAAAACCGCGCTGGACCCCCATGGTATTATGAATCCAGGCGCGGTGTTGCGGGCAAAGGCCCTTTAGCTCATGCTTCGAAAGCTGCTTGGTCTGCGCCAACCCTAGGATAAGAGTGCCATGCTGTAGGTATTTTAAGCCCGCGCCGCCGTTGCGGCGATTCGCAGGTCGCGCAAGTGGCTGAGGGTCGGCTTTGTATGGAATTTGGTGGGCGCAGCGCGCCGAGTAAGGCCAGCTTGCTTGCGCGAAGGGCCAGGTGAGCGCATGAGCTTACGCTAGCAGCTTTTTGCGTGCCTTTCAGGTTACGGCTTTACCCGCTGGCCCCAAAGATCATACGCGCCCGTCTCATCCACTTTTACCGTGATAATATCGCCAATAGTTAAATCTTCAAAATCTGAATCTATAAACAAATTCCCATCAATTTCGGGCGCGTCAGCCATTGTACGGCAGGTTGCAGCCTCTTCATCAACTTCATCCACGATCACCTGCAGCTCTGTGCCGAGCTTTTTGGCCAATTTGGCCTCTGAAATCTGTTGCGCCTTCTGCATGAACCGTTCCCAGCGCTCTTGTTTGACCTCTTCGGGCAGATGATCGGGCAAGGCAGTTGCGCGGGCGCCCGCGACATTTTCATAGGTAAAGCAGCCAACGCGGTCGAGTTGTGCGACTTCTAACCACTCCAATAGGGTTTGAAATTCGGCCTCGGTTTCACCGGGATAGCCGACAATAAAAGTAGAGCGCAGGGTGATCTCTGGGCATATTTCGCGCCATGCGGCGATTTCATCTAATGTTTTGGTGGCCGCTGCCGGCCGCGCCATGCGCTTTAAAGTATCTGGATGGGCGTGCTGGAATGGAATATCCAGATAAGGCAGGATGAGGCCCTCTGCCATCAGCGGGATTAAATCGCGCACGAACGGGTAGGGGTAAACGTAATGCAAGCGCACCCAAGCGCCCAACCCGCCCAAATCGCGGGCTAAATCTACGATATGTGCACGATGGCCCTTGGCTTCGGCATGTTTGATATCCACGCCATAGGCTGAGGTGTCTTGGGAAATAACCAGAAGTTCTTTTACGCCATTTGACACCAGTTTTTCCGCCTCGCGCAAAATAGCATGGGCTGGACGGCTTTGAAGCTTTCCGCGCATATTTGGGATAATACAAAATTTGCAGCGATGATTGCAGCCTTCGGAAATTTTGAGATAGCTGTAATGCCGCGGCGTTAGGCTGATATTGGTGGCAGGCAACAAATCGATAAAAGGATTAGGTTTTGCCGGTACCGCCTTATGAACTGCGTCCAAAACCTGCTCATATTGATGGGGGCCGGTCACTGCCAGAACGCTGGGATGCGCTCCCGAAATATATTCAGGATTGGCACCCAGACAGCCTGTCACGATCACTTTGCCATTCTCGTTCAGCGCTTCCCCGATCGCCTCGAGGCTTTCAGCTTTGGCGCTGTCCAAAAAACCACAGGTGTTTACAATCACCGCGTCAGCGCCGGAATAATCGGGCGACACGCCATAGCCCTCGGCTCTCAGCCGGGTTAGAATCCTCTCGCTATCAACAAGCGCTTTTGGACAACCAAGAGACACCATGCCGATGGTCGGTTGACCATCGCGAAGATTTTTTTGCAGCTTTGCACTGACCAGATCAGGTCGCAAGGATGGGGGGTTTGCAGACATAACGCGCCTATAGCCTATGCCAACGGGCTTGAAAAGCTGGCTTGGACATTCCGTTGGTGCTCAGTGATGCACTCTCTGCGCCGACCGCTCTTAAACGGCGGTCGTCATCGCGTGTTCAGCCTCTGAGAGCGTATGCTTTTCCTGCCTCTCTAAAGCCGGCGAAGTCCGGCTTAGCGACGGCGATCCCTGCGCGTGCTGAGCGGCTGAAACGCCACGCCAACATGCGCTTCACAATACGGTTTGCCGGTTTGGGTGGGCAGGCCACAAAACCAGAAATCTGAGGTGGCAGGATCGCCAATGGGCCATTTGCACGTACGCTCGGTCAATTCCATCAAAGATATTTTTTTCGATTTCTTTTCAACTTCGGATACTTTTGCCAAAGCTTCCGGGCTGATTTCATTGGCAGAAGGTTGCGGTGGCAAAGGCTGGCCGGCCGGAATGATCTGCCGGCGTGCTGGTGAAATCGGGGCTTTGGCTTCAGGCTCTTTGATCGCGGCTTCGCTCGGTGCCGCAGATTTCACCTCTTCCTTGGCCGCTGATTTTACTTTTGCATCCGGCTTGGCCGTGCTCGTGGCGCGGTTCGAGAGCCCCAACCGGTGCACTTTGCCAATCACCGCATTGCGGGTGACGCCGCCCAGTTCTTTTGCTATCTGGCTGGCCGATTGGCCTTCGCCCCACATTTTAGTCAGCAGCTCTACCCGCTCATCAGTCCACGACATCGGTTTTTCCTATGCAAAAAGCGGCCATAAACTGGGGCCGCCCTTAAAAATTCAACAAGCCCCTATTCTAAGCATTGGGTCCCGAGTTACAAGACATCAGAATCAAAGATTGAGGCGTTTACATGCAGATTGACAATAAAATTGGCGTCCGGCGTTTCGGTTTGGTGAATTGGATCGGGGTTACGACGCTGGTGAAACGCGAAATTATGCGTTTTCTGGCCGTCTGGAACCAAACCATCGCAGCGCCCATGGTGACATCCGGTTTGTTTCTGTTGATTTTCAACATCGCGGTTGGCCCCAATCGTGGTCTGGTGATGGGGTATTCTTATATTATCTTTATGGTGCCCGGAATCGTGATGATGAGTATCATCCAAAACGCCTTTGCCAATACCTCATCTTCGATTATGACATCGAAAATTCAAGGCAATATTGTCGATACGCTTATGCCGCCGCTTTCAGCGGGGGAAATGCTAGCAGGCTATGTGCTTGGCGGGATTGCCCGGGGTCTGTTTGTGGCGATCGGGCTTTGGCTCGGATGCGCGTTTGTGCTGGGCGTTGAGGTGGCGCATCCGCTTTTGGCGCTGGCATTCACCATTGCAGGGGCGGGCTTTTTGGCATCCTTGGGATTGCTTGCGGGTATCTATGCGCAGAAATATGATCAGATGTCGGCGATTACAAATTTCATTATCACCCCATTGGCTTTTTTGTCGGGCAGTTTTTATTCGATCACTGCCTTGCCCGAAGTTTTGCAAAAAATTGCCTTATTCAATCCAATTTTCTATTTGATTGATGGCCTGCGGTTTTCGGTTTTGGGGGTTTCGGATACCCCCGTTTTGCCGGGTCTGATGATCTCGCTGATATGTTTTTTTGCCACGGGTTTTGCAGCCTGGTGGATGTTATTGCGCGGGTATCGCCTTAAGCCTTAGAGGCTGGGGTGATCTGCTGAAACAATCCTGCCGTTGCAAGGTAAATTGATGTGATGACCAGCCCCCAATGGGCCCAGCTTTGGGGATGGAAATCCACCCAAGCGGCCCATCCCGCGAAAACAACCCACGCCATCGCCATTGGAAGCGTGACCGCCCGCCAGCGCAGCGTACGCACGGGATGCACAAATTTAACTGGTAAAAACATCGATATAGCCAAGAGGCTTATCAGTGCCAGAATAAACCAAAAGTTTGGAGAGAGCGCGAATAAGACGATAACCACCATATTCCAGCACCCCGGAAACCCGTGAAAGCTATTGTCTTTGGTTTTCATATTGCCATCGCAGAAATACATGGCCGAGGCGAAGGTGATGATAATGATCGCGATCCAGCCCGTCCACCCTGGCAAAAGCCCCGATTTAAAAAGCGCAAAGGCCGGGATAAAGACATAGGTCAGATAATCGATAATCAGATCCAGAAGCACCCCGTCAAAGCGCGCGGCATTGTTTTTAACGTCATATTTGCGCGCTAAGGGTCCATCGACCCCATCCACAAAAAACGCGACGATTAACCATAAAAACATCAGGCTCCATTTTGCGTCAGCAGCTGCCAGCATGGCCAGCATTGCAAAAACAGCGCCCGTGGCGGTGAATAAATGGACGCTCAGCGCCTTTGTTTCTTTTGTCATAGTCCCGTCATGGCCCAGTTTCAGCAGGAATGCAAATTTCTATTCTGCCTTGGGATGTGTTTGTGAATAGACCTCCATCAGGCGGGCCGTATCAACCGCCGTGTAGGCTTGCGTGGTTGAGAGGCTGGCATGTCCAAGCAGCTCTTGAATGCTGCGCAAATCTGCGCCCGCGCTAAGAAGGTGGGTGGCGAAACTATGGCGCATCGCATGGGGCGTGGCATTGGCCGGTAGCCCCAATTGCAAGCGCGCCTGCTGAACCGTTTTTTGCACCAGCCTAGGGTTCAGCGGGCCGCCGCGCGCGCCTCGGAAAATTTGATCCTGCGGCGATAAAGTAAACGGGCAAAGATGAAGGTAGCGCGCCACCGCCTCTGCAATGAGGGGTAAAATCGGTACCAGACGTTCCTTACCGCCCTTGCCGGTGATCTTCAGGCTATTGCCAAGAGGGGTGGAACGGCTCCGCAAATCCAACGCCTCCGATATGCGCAAACCACAGCCGTATAGCAGGCTTACAATGGCCAAGTCGCGCGCGGCTATCCAAGGTTCAAGGCTTTGCTGCGGCACGGTTTCTAACATTTGCAAGGCGCTTTCCTCGGATAGGGGGCGTGGTATTTTTGATTGGAATTTTGGCGCTTTGAAGGCCAGCACAATGCTGGGATCAAAATTCTCTCTTTGCGCGAGCCATCGATAATAGCTTTTAAGAGAAGAAAGCTTTCTGGCGATTGAACGACTGCTCAGCTCGTTTTTGCGCAGCGCGGCCATCCAGGCGCGCAAATCGCCAACGCGTATATGCGCCAGCGATTTAACAGCTTGTCCGTTGTTTAAATGAGCCGACATAAAGCCAAGGTAATCCAGCAGGTCGCGCTCATACGCGCTGACTGTATGAACCGAAAGGTTCTCCAAGGCGGCTTTCGTCGAAAGCCACTCATGCATTGATTTGAGAATCGCGGGTGACAGCGGGCTCATGAAAGCCAGCGTATCATCATTCTTTCAAAAACATTGCCAAAAAATGAGAGCAATTCAGTGCCCTGCTGGGCGGTGAACAGATAAGGGTCTTCAGCCCCTAAAACCAGCATTCCGGGCAATCTGCCTGGTCCCATATCCAAGGGCAAAGCCGCTTCAGAGCGAATGAATTTTGCCGTTGTGCCGAACACTTGCTCAGAGCCGCGATGAACTTGCCGCAAAAGAATATATGAAGCCGGGGCATTGCGCCCTTGCGAGAGATAAATATTAACGAAGCCCGGCGCCACTAAGGCTATGGTGTCGTTATATTGTTCAAGCGCGTTGCGCGCTGGCCCGTCATTCTGGCGGGTTTCTAAGACCATCCTCAGCGACTGAACGCGCAGAATATCGGACACATCACCGGTGATCGCCTCCATGAAGGCGGCAAAATCCGGCGCTTCCAACAATCTTAAAACAGCGCGCTGAATTTGATTCGTACCCGCCATATTTTCATAAGCGGCTGCAATGACACCGCGATGGGTATTTTCCAACCGGTCAAGGCGGCTTTCCAAACGATCCATCGCAACCCCGCGCAGATCAACAATATTTGCACCCATCGCGGTTTCATTGGCTGCAATCAGCGCTTTCATAACATCAGGATCGTCCAGAATCACATCTGGGCGATCAATGATTTTTTGCCTTAATATGCTGTCTATTTTTGACGTTACGCGCATCTCGTTCTGGCCATTCTACCAATTTGAGATTGCACGATAACACGATTACAGAATTGTTTGTCCAGTTTTTTTGATATCTGCCAAAAAGCTTGCCAAACCTTTATCGGTCAAGGGATGGTTGGCCAGGTTTTTGATGACGGCCGGGGGGGCAGTTATGACATCGGCGCCGATGCGCGCGCTGTCGAGCACGTGATTTGCGGTTCGGATTGAGGCCGCTAAAATTTGCGTTTCAAAGCCGTAATTGTCATAAATGGTGCGGATATCTTCAATCAGCTCCATCCCATCCAAGTTGATATCGTCCAAACGGCCGATGAAGGGGGAAATGAAGGTTGCACCCGCTTTTGCCGCTAATAAGGCTTGGTTGGCGGCAAAACATAAAGTGACATTGACCATTTTGCCTTCTTGGCTCAGCACGCGGCAGGCTTTCAAACCATCCCATGTCAGGGGAAGCTTTACGGCGATATTGCTGGCCAATTCCGCCAGTTTGCGTCCTTCTGCGATCATTTTATCGGCGTCAGTGGCCGTGACCTCGGCGCTGACAGGACCAGATACAATGCCGCAAATTTCTTTGGTGACTTCCAAAATATCGCGACCAGATTTTTTGATCAAAGACGGGTTCGTGGTCACACCATCAACCATTCCCAGATCGTTCAACTCAATAATTTCGGAAACTTCGGCGGTATCGACAAAAAATTTCATGACGTAATCCTTGCATGGCTAGGGTGAGGCGTGGTTTGGCTTTACTGTAAGTTTCAGCTATGGAAAACCCCAACATGGAGTAAAAAGTGCAGGCAAAAGAGTTTTTCAATGAAGGAGAGACCGTCTGCGTTCTAACGAGCCAACCCATTGACCGGCTTTTAGACTATCATGCGCCCGCAGGCGGGTGCCGGCTTCGCGCTTTTGTTGAAGTGCCGTTGGGGCCGCGAAAAGTACTGGGCGTGATTTGGGGCGCCGGCACCGGTGATTTTGATCGCACGAAACTGCGCGCCGTCAACCGGGTGCTGGATGTGCCCTTGATGCAAGCAGAATTGCAAGAGTTCTTGATCCGCGCAGCGGATTATACGCTGACTCCGCTGAGTGCGATGTTGCAATTGGCAACCCGCGTACAGGGGTTGAGCGATCGCCAGAAAACTGAAAAAATTTATCGATTGGCGCCAGAGGGGCCGGTAAAATCCACAGCGGCGCGGCTGCGCGTGCGCGAAACGCTAAAAACCTATGGTGGCGCGGGGCTATCGCTCAGCGAGCTGGCCGAGGCGGCGGCTGTTTCGCCCTCGGTTATAAAAGGGTTGGTCTCTGCGGGGGCCGTGCTTGAGGATGAAATTCCGCGTGATCGCCCCTTTGCGCAGCTCAACCCAGGATTTGGCGCCAAGGCGCTGAACGAAGATCAAGACAAAGCCGTACAACAGCTGCGCGGTGCCTTAAGCCGGCAGGTCTATGGCGCCAGCTTGTTGCGCGGGGTAACCGGCTCGGGCAAGACCGAGGTTTATTTAGAGGCGGTTGCCGATATTTTGCGCGCAGGCGGTCAGGCATTGGTGTTATTGCCCGAAATCGCGCTAAGCGCTGAATTCATCAATCGGGTCGAGGCACGGTTTGGCGCCCGCCCGGCGGAATGGCATTCGGGGATCACGCCGCGTGAGCGGCGCCGCTGCTGGCGGATGGTGGCGCAAAATGGTGCGCAATTGGTTGTGGGTGCCCGCTCTGCCTTATTTTTGCCTTTTCGCAACTTGCGCCTGATTATCGTCGATGAAGAACATGACAGTTCCTACAAACAAGAAGATGGGGTGATTTACCATGCTCGGGATATGGCGGTTTTGCGGGCCTCTATCGCGGGGGCGCATGCCATTCTGGCCAGTGCAACGCCCAGCTTGGAAAGTTGGGTGAATGCCAGATCAGGCAAATACCAGCGCATTGATCTGCTAAAACGCTTTGGACCTGCCAAAATGCCCAAAATGCAGGCCATTGATATGCGCGTTGAAACCTTGCCCAGTGATCGATGGATTTCCCCGAGCTTGCTTGCGCAAATTAAACGTCGTTTGGAAAAAAAAGAGCAATCCTTATTGTTTATTAACCGGCGTGGCTACGCGCCGGTCACGCTTTGCCGGGCCTGTGGAGAGCAGGTTGGCTGCCCGCATTGCGACGCGCGCCTTGTTGAGCACCGGTTTTCTAGGCGGCTTATGTGCCATCAATGCGGCGAAACGCAGCCGTTGTTAGACGCATGCCCTAGCTGCTCGGTTGCGGGGCGCATGGCCGCGATTGGGCCGGGTATCGAAAGATTGGCCGATGAAATTGCAGCGCTGTGCCCCGAGGCACGCATTGCAGTTTTATCCTCGGACTTATTTGCCTCGGCGCGGGCGTTAAAAGAAAAAATCCAAGAAATTAGCGATGGCGCAGCGGATATTATCGTTGGTACACAATTGGTGGCAAAAGGTCATAATTTTCCAAATCTCACATTGGTAGGCGTGATTGACGCTGATCTTGGGTTGCAGGGGTCTGATTTGCGGGCGGCGGAGCATACATTTCAAATCATGCGGCAAGTGGCGGGGCGTGCCGGCCGCGCGCAAAGGGCAGGATCTGCCTATTTGCAAACGCATCAGCCAGAGCATCCTGTGATACAAGCCATTTTAAAGGGGGATGAAGAAGCGTTCTGGAATGCGGAAGCGCAGATGCGGCAAAGCGCATTGGTCCCGCCCTTTGGTCGGCTTGTTGGCTTGGTGATCAGCGCCGTCACGCAAGACGAGGCGTTTGAATACGCTCAGCATTTGGCGCGCAATTCTAGGCCACTTGCCGAGATTGGGGCGGAAGTTTTTGGCCCTGCGCCGGCTCCAATCGCGCGGGTGCGCGGCCGTTTTCGGGTGCGCTTGCTGATCAAGGCGGATAAATCAAGCCGTTTGCAGCCGGCGCTTCGGCGCTGGCTGAAGGTAAAACCGAAAGCTGGGCTGCGGGTGCATGTCGATATTGACCCACAAAGTTTTCTATAAGGCTGCAACCGGATATACGGTCGGCGGCCTTTGCAGGGTGTAATTTGATCTCGTCAAAGCCTTGGAAAGCCAGTAGAAAACTGGAATGCCTGATCAAGTCTCGCTTTCAGATGCTGCGCATCTCCCCCCATGGCAGCAACCCAAAACCCTGCTATTTGCGCTGGCGGTGGCCATGCCCTTGGCGTTTTGGGTATGGTCCGCCTTATTGAATAATTTTGTGGTCGAAGTGGGCGGGTTTGATGGCGCGGATATTGGCTGGCTGCATACGATAAGAGAAATTCCAGGATTTTTGGCGGTTGGCGTTCTGACGCTTTTGTTGTTTTTTCACGAACAAGTGTTTGGGCTGATCGCGCTATTCGTGCTTGGAGCCGCCACCGCCGTTACGGCCTGGTTTCCGTCAATGGCGGGTATTTTGACCGTCACATTGATCAGCTCAATCGGCTTTCACTACTTTGAAACCGTCAATCAATCGTTGCAGTTGCAATGGATTTCCAAATCAGAGGCGCCGCGGGTTTTGGGGCTTCTAACGGCCGCTGGTGCAGGCTCGGCTTTGTTTGCTTATGGTATGATTTTGATCGCTACGCAGGTTTTTGATCTCTCTTATAATCCTATTTATATGGCTGGCGGCGGAGCAACCATGCTGATTGCCATATTGTGCTTTATTGGATATCCGCGATTTCGAGCTGCCAATGTTCAAACCAAAAAAATGGTGCTGCGCAGGCGCTATTGGCTTTATTATCTGCTTCAGTTTATGGCCGGCGCGCGGCGCCAGATTTTTGTGGTTTTTGCCGGCTTCATGTTGGTAGAGCGGTTTGGATTTGAAGTGCATGAAATGGCTTGGCTGCTTCTCGTGAATTTGCTCTTGAACACGCTGCTTGCGCCTTTTGCCGGGCGCGCGGTCGGCTATTTTGGGGAACGCTCCACATTGGCTTTTGAGTATCTGGGCTTGGCAGGCGTGTTTTTGGCCTATGGGGGCATATATTATTTTGGGTGGGGGCTATCTTTGGCAGTTTTATTGTTTGTGCTTGACCATTTGTTTTTCTCGCTTGCTCTGGCGTTGAAAACATATTTTCAAAAAATTGCGGATCCGGCCGATATTGCATCCAGCGCGGCGGTGGCCTTCACGATCAATCATATTGCGGCAGTTTTCTTACCGGTGGCGCTTGGATTTTTTTGGCTATATTCACCCGCTGGGGTTTTTGTGATTGCCGCAGCGATGGCATTCGCATCCTTGGTTTTGGCGTTGATGATCCCGCGCCATCCGCGCTCTGGCTGCGAAACGATTTTCTGCTCGGCACCCGCAATCAGCTAGACCGCCGCGGATATGATGCTCTTTGAACGCGCATGCGGCGGCAATGCCTTTGGCCTTTGCAAGCCCTTTGTAACTTGCGTCGCGTGAAGGCATCGGGGGCATATTTTCACGGCCAAGTGGGAGGGGGCTGAATTTCTGCCTTTGGATGTTTGCAGATCAAGGCTTGACCTAAGCGCCATCGCCCCCTACCGCCAGTTGCATGATTTTGGAGGTTCTATGTCTACATTTACAGCGCTTACAACGTTAAACGGCCCCGCGCAGGCCACGGCCCTCGGCGAGGCGATGGAGCGGCTTGATCCGCCACCTGAGGGTGTCGGCGTGTTTGAGCTTGAGGATGGGTCGGGGCTTTGGGAAGTTGGAGGGTATTTTACCGAGGTGCCCGATGCCGTCGCCTTGGCTTTGCTGGCGGCTGCGTTTGATGCGGTGCCTTTTGCGGTGTCAGAATTGCCCGAAACCGATTGGGTGTCCAAAGTGAAACGCGAATTGGCGCCGGTTAAGGCGGGACGATTTTTTGTCTATGGCAGCCATGATGCAGAAAAAGTACCAAGCGATGCAACCGCTTTATTGATCGAAGCCGCGATGGCTTTTGGAACCGGCCATCATGGAACAACATTGGGCTGTTTACGGGCGTTAGACCGCCTGTTGGATCAAGGATTTAAGGCCGAAAAAGTTGCTGATATTGGATGCGGTACGGCAGTTTTGGCGATGGCCGCAGCCTCAATTTGGCAGGGTGAGATACTCGCCAGCGATATCGATCTGGTGGCGGTTGAGGTCGCAGAAGCCAATCTTGCTGCCAATGGGCTTTCAGGCCGGGTTACTTGCGTTGAAGCCGCCGGGTTTGATCATCCCGCTTTGGCGGCGGCGGCCCCTTACGATTTGATTTTTGCCAATATCTTAAAGGGCCCTTTGATCGATCTTGCTCAGGATTTCGCGGCGCATATTCGCTTAGGCGGAAAGCTTATCCTATCTGGTTTGCTGGTTACGCAGGTGCAGGATATTCTGGCGCAATATGAAAAATATGATCTTACTCTTGAATATCGAGAAGATATTGGAGAATGGTCGGCGCTAACGCTTCAAAAGCGGGGATAAACGATTATGCTCGCTTGCTGATTTGTGCGCATTGAGGGCTTATTTTTTCTTCAAAAACCGAATAGCCCACGCGCTTAGCTTGTTAAAAGGCCGGGAAGAAATCGCGTAATATGTACGTTTCACTGGTGCGTTTTGGGTCGCTTTAAAGGATCTGTCACTTTCTGATTGGCTTATGTTCACGTTTCGTGCTAACGCTTTTTAAAAAATAACAGGGCAGTGAAGATGCGGGTTTTAGGTGTCGATCCGGGGTTGCGCAATATGGGCTGGGGCATCATCGACGTGGCCGGTAGCAAGGTTTCGCATGTGGCCAATGGGGTGTGTCATTCAAAAGGCGATGATTTGGCGCTGAGGTTGCTTTCGCTCTACGAGCAGCTGCGGGCGGTGATGCTGGCGTGGGAGCCGAGCACTGCGGCTGTTGAGCAGACTTTTGTTAATAAAGACGCGGTTGCAACGCTGAAATTGGGTCAAGCGCGCGCGATCGCGCTGCTGGTGCCGGCGCAAGCGGGCCTGAGCGTGGCGGAATATGCCCCAAATACAGTGAAAAAAACGGTCGTGGGTGTTGGCCATGCCGATAAGGCGCAGATCGATCACATGGTACGGTTGCAGCTGCCAGGTGTGCAGATCAAGAATGCGGATGCAGCGGATGCTTTGGCGATAGCGCTGTGCCATGCACATCACGCCCGCGCATCGGGAAAACTTGAAGAGGCCTTGGCCAAGGTGGCGGTATGATCGGTAAATTATCAGGCCGTATAGATTATCGCGCCGAGGATCATATTCTGCTCGATGTCAAAGGTGTCGGATATTTGGTGTACTGCTCTGAGCGGACGATGATGGGCATGCCTGGGCCGGGCGAAACGGTTGCCCTTTATACAGATCTGCTGGTGCGCGAAGATCTGCTACAGCTGTTTGGGTTTTCCAGTCTGGTTGAAAAGGAATGGCACCGGTTGCTAATGTCGGTTCAGGGGGTTGGGGCCAAGGCGTCGCTGGCCATTTTGGGGGCATTGGGCGCGGATGGTGTCAGCCGCGCCATCGCTTTAGGCGATTGGAATGCGGTTAAAGCCGCCAAAGGGATCGGGCCAAAAACGGCGCAGCGCGTGGTGATTGAACTGAAAGATAAAGCGCCCAGCGTTATGGCGATGGCCGCGCAAAACAGCGGGTCTACATTGGTGTCGGCCGCGTTGAGCGATGAGGCAGAGGTGATTGAGCCAATTGTAACGGCGCCAGCTGCTGGCGGGCCGGCGAAGCAACCAGATCCCAGCGTTCAGGCAGATGCGCTGTCTGCATTGACAAATCTGGGATACGCGCCCGGCGACGCGGCGAGCGCGGTGATGCAGGCGTTGGGCATGCTGCCCGAGGGGGACAGCGCTGCAATCATACGTGCCGCTTTGCAGCTTTTGGCGCCGAAAGGATAGGGCATGGAAGATCGCGACCCTCTTTTAACCCCCGACGCGCAACCAGAGGATAATGACCGGGCGTTGCGTCCGCAGGGATTGGGTGAGTTTATCGGGCAAGCTGAAGCCCGCTCGAATCTAAAAATCTTTATCCAATCGGCGCGCCAACGCGGCGAAGCCATGGATCACACGCTGTTTTATGGCCCGCCCGGCTTGGGAAAAACCACGCTCGCCCAAATTATGAGTCGCGAGCTGGGGGTGAATTTCCGTATGACCTCGGGCCCTGTTTTGGCGAAACCTGGTGATTTGGCTGCGATTCTTACGAATCTTGAAGCCCGCGATGTTTTGTTTATTGATGAAATCCACCGTCTAAATCCGGTTGTCGAGGAAGTTCTATATCCGGCCTTAGAGGATTTCGAACTGGATTTGGTGATCGGAGAGGGCCCCGCCGCGCGCACCGTACGGATTGAATTACAGCCCTTTACCTTGGTTGGAGCCACCACACGGCTGGGATTGCTAACAACGCCGTTGCGTGACCGTTTTGGCATTCCGACCCGGCTCGAGTTTTACAGCGAGGATGAATTATTTCTGATTGTCAGCCGTAACGCGCGCAAATTGGGCGCCCCTGCAGATGAGGCCGGAGCGCGTGAAATTGCGCGGCGGGCCCGCGGAACGCCGCGGATTGCGGGGCGTCTGTTGCGCCGGGTTGTTGATTTCGCTTTGGTCGAGGGGGATGGCACCGTCACGCGCGATCTGGCTGATCATGCGCTGCATCGCCTTGGCGTGGATAATATGGGCCTTGATGGCGCGGATCGGCGCTATTTGATGCTGATGGCCGAACATTATGCGGGCGGCCCTGTGGGCATAGAAACCCTGAGCGCGGCGCTTTCGGAAAGCCGCGATGCTTTGGAAGAGGTGATCGAGCCTTATTTGATGCAGCGTGGTCTGGTGCAGCGCACGCCGCGGGGCAGAATGTTGGCACAGGGCGGCTGGGCGCATTTGGGTCTAACCCCACCAAAATCACAAGGTGATCTTTTGATTTAACCGGCTGCGCGGGTATTTGAGGCCGCTATCGCCAGATCAGAAGACTTTGCTATCGGTGCAAAGCTTGCTATCGCAAAAGGGCAGAAAGCGACAGAAAGGATGCAGGATGAACGCGGATGAGGTAGAGGCCTATTTTACCCGCAGCGAGGGCGCGTATAAATTCGCCCGTTGGGCGCGCCCGCTGGCGCCAATTGTTTTTGGCGTTGATGACGCAACTTTGCCGGTGGTGAAGGGCGCTGTGCAGGCAGTCGCGGCGCTGGCAGGGATAGAGGTCAGCGAAACCGACCCTGAGCTGGGTTCCAATTTGATGTTTTTCTTCTTTTCCGACTGGGAAGAGCTTTTGGAGGTACCAAATCTTGATAAATTGGTGCCCAATTTGTCGTCATTGGTGGCGCAATTGGCCGCTGCAGAGGCCAATCAATACCGGTTGTTTCGGTTCGAAAAAAGCGGCGGGATCAAAGCCTGTTTCGTGTTTTTGCGTATGGATGCAGTTCTCAGCGAATTGCCCGCTGAAACGCTATGTTTGACGCAGGTTGTGCAATCTATTCTGCTTTGGTCAGACCATGCGTTTCTGAGCCAATCACCGCTGGCGATTTTGCCCGATGGCCGGGCGGTGCTGCGGCCTGAAATTGGCAATCTGATCCGCGCCTCTTATGATCCAACTTTACCCGAGCTGGCTGAAGATAAATCGCATGCGCTGCGCGTGTCCGCGCGCCTGTCACAGATGTCGGTTCAATAAGGGGGCGCTTATGCATCAGTTTTCATTGAGAGTGTATTATGAAGATACGGATATGGCCGGGATCGTTTATTATGCGAATTACCTGAAATATATTGAACGCGCGCGCAGCGATTGGGTGCGCAGCTTGGGAATTGATCAAAACAGGTTGAGAACCGCGCAGGGATTGGTGTTTGCGGTGCGCAAAATTACGGCTGATTATCTGCAACCGGCGCATTTCGATGAGCCGCTTCAAATCACAACAGAAATGACTAAGCTGACATCGGCGCGGTTATATTTGCAGCAAAACATTTATCGAGATTTGGATCTGTTATTTCAGGCGCAGGTGATTTTGGTTGCGCTGAACGCGGCTGGAAAGCCCACGCGCTTGCCGGCGGAATTTCGCCTCAATTCATTTGTGAAGATCACAGATTTGTAAACGCTGTTGATACGGCTTGGTTTTGAAGCGGCAATAGGTTAAAAGCCATGATAATAAGTCGTAAATCGACCAATTATTGAAGAGCAGGAATATGGAAGCAGAAACGCTGGCACTGGCGCAAGAGATTGATTTCTCATTTTGGGCCCTTTTTGCGCGGGCAACATTCACCGTAAAAGCCGTCATTTTAATGTTAATCGCAGCTTCGTTCTGGTCTTGGTCGGTGATTTTTCAACGGCTTTGGGTTTTGCGTTTGGCGCGCGGCGAAGCCAAACGCTTTGATCGTGCGTTTTGGTCAGGCGAGCCTTTGGATGGGCTTTTTGAAAAGCTGGGGCCTGAACCTAAAGGGCGCTCGCAAAAAATATTCGCGGCTGGGATGACGGAATGGCAACGCTCGCATCGCTCTGATGGGGCGCTTATCGCCGGTGCGCAGGCGCGGATTGACCGGTCTATGGATGTGGCCGTTGCCAAAGAAGCCGATAGTTTGCAAGCGGGCTTGGCGGTTTTGGCGACGGTTGGATCTACGGCGCCGTTCATCGGGCTTTTCGGCACAGTCTGGGGCATCATGAACGCTTTTATCGAAATAGCCGAGCAACAAAACACCAATCTGGCGGTTGTTGCACCCGGCATTGCCGAAGCGCTTTTGGCCACGGGGCTTGGCCTTTTGGCCGCGATTCCGGCGGTGATTTTTTATAATAAATTAAGCGCTGATAGCGAGCGGATTATCTCTGGCTATGAGAGTTTTGCGGATGAGTTTTCGACCATCCTTAGCCGCCAGTTGGACAGCTGAAGATGGGGGCAAGCATCGGCCAAAACACCTCTCAGCGCCGGCGAGGAAAACGCCGCCGCCGGGTGCCGATGGCCGAAATTAACGTGACGCCTTTTGTGGATGTTATGCTGGTTTTGCTGATTATTTTCATGGTGGCGGCGCCGATGTTGACCGTAGGCGTGCCCGTTGAGCTGCCCAAAACAGCCGCCAATGCGCTGCCCAGCGAGAAAGAAGAACCTCTCACCGTGACCCTAACCGCATCGGGTGAAATTCTGATCCAAGAAACCCCCACTGCGGCGGGCGCCTTGATCCCAAAATTGCGGGCGATTGCCTCAGAGCGTAGCAGTGATCGGGTGTATTTACGCGCAGATGGCGCAATTTCTTATGAAGCGGTGGTGCAGGTTATGGGCGCGCTAAATGCGGGTGGCTTCTCAAATATTGGTTTGGTTACCGATGTCGGGGGGCCAGCCTTGGCCGACCCGGACGGCTGAGCCGCCGAGGATGCATATCGGTAATTATCTCTCTGCCACGCTGCATATTGGAGTGCTCAGCTGGGTGCTGCTGGGGGGTATTTTTCAACCTCAGCCAGTGCCTTTTGAGGTGTCGAATGTGGCCTTGATCACGCCGCAAGAATTTGCAGATCTGGTGCTCTCGGATACGGCGCCGAGCGCTGCGCAAGTTCTGGATGATTTGGATCCGCTTGCGGCGCAGGCGGAAGACAGTCCTGCCGCGCCTGATCCTGAGCAAGCCGTGGAAACAATGCCTGCGCCCATGCAAAACGAAAGCCCCGAGCTTCCCGCAATAGCGCCAAAAACGCCTGAAGCTTTGAAAATGCCCACGCCTGATATTCTGGATACCAGCCCACAATTTGCCCCCCCTGCTCAGGAGAATTTGCCGCAGGCCAGCCAGATGAGCGACCGCCCTGTTCCGCGCTCCGCGCAGCGCGTGGCGCTGGAAGAGGTGGCTCCACCGCCACCAGAGGTCAACATTGATGATCTGCGGCAGGAAGCGGCAATTCCAGATGATTTGAACGCGCCGGTTGCGCCGCCCAAAGAAGAGGCCAGCGCGCCAGAGGCCGCAAGTCGAGAAATCGTAACAGAAGCAGAAGAAATGCCATCTTTTGCGCCCCAGCAATCTGCTCGACCGTTAAAGCGGCCCGTCGCGCCGCCTCAGCCTGAGGTGCCAGCTCCAGAACCAGAGCCGCTGCCCGAGCCAGCGCCCGAAGTCGATCCCACGCCAGAGCCGACGCGCATGGCCGAGACAGAGGCAGCTGTGGCCGCTGCGCTGGCAGATGCAATCGGCGAAACCGCGCCTATGGGGCCGCCTTTGACCAAATCCGAAGAAGACACATTGCGCGTGGCCGTGCAAAAATGTTGGGTGGTTGATATTGGAAGCGCTGCAGCCAATGTTACGGTTGTTTTGGGTATGCAAATGACACCAGAGGGCAAGGTGAAACCGGGCAGCTTGCGTCTGGTGTCAAGCCAAGGGGGCGCCGACTCGGCGACAAAAACGGCCTTTCAAGCGGCGCGCAGAGCGGTTTTACGTTGCCAGAAAGGCGGCTACAATTTACCAACGGAGAAATATGAACACTGGCGGGAGATTGAAATGACGTTTAACCCCGAGAAAATGAGATGAAGATGATGCGCTATTTTGATAAGGGCATGCTCCTATTTCGTTTGGTTTTGCTCGCCCAGCTTACTTTTTTTGCTACTCTAGGCACAGCAGCGCCGTTGCGTTTGGAAATAACCGAAGGAGTTGTTGAGCCTTTGGCCTTCGCGGCCCCCGCCTTTATTGCCGAGAATGCAGGCGGGGCGGAATATGCCAGCCAGTTGGCCGAGTTGGTGGTGCAGGATCTTACCAGTAGCGGCTTGTTTCGCGTTATCCCAAGCCGCGCGCATATTTCAAAAATAACCAGTTTTTCGTCTCCGGTACAATTCTCGGATTGGATGGCGATCAATGCGCAAGCGTTGATCGCAGGCGCGGTAACGGCGGAAGCCGGTGGTCAAATAACGGTAAAATTTCGCGTTTATGACGTGTTTGCTGGCCAGGAAATGGGGCAGGGGCTGCAATTTACGGGGCGCGCCGATGGCTGGCGCCGGATCGCGCATAAAGTGGCGGATGTAGTCTATAGCCGGATCACGGGTGAAACCGGCTATTTTGACAGCCGCGTGGTGTTCGTGTCTGAATCTGGGCGCAAGGGGGCGCGCAAGAAACGTTTGGCTGTCATGGATTATGATGGCGAAAATGTGCAGTATCTGACGGACAGCTCTGCGCTGGTGCTTGCGCCGCGCTTCTCCCCCAGCGGAGATAAGCTTTTATATACCAGCTATGAAAGCGGATTTCCACGTATTTACCTGATGGATGTTGGCTCGGCGCGCCGCCGTGTTTTGCAAAACTCGAGTGGCACAATGAGCTTTGCGCCGCGCTTTTCTCCGGATGGCAGCTCGGTCGTATACTCGTTAGAAAAGGGCGGAAATACTGATATTTATATCATGAGCCTGTCCTCGGGAAAGCAACGGCGTCTCACCAACTCGCCCGCGATTGAAACCGCGCCCAGTTTCTCACCAGATGGCACACAGGTCGTGTTTGAAAGCGATCGCTCGGGGGATCCGCAGCTTTATGTAATGCCCGCGCGCGGCGGCAGCGCCAAGCGTGTCAGCTTTGGAAATGGCCGGTATGGAACGCCAGTGTGGTCGCCAAGGGGCGATATGATTGCTTTTACAAAGCAAAGCAAGGGCCGCTTTCACATCGGGGTTATGCGCGTTGATGGATCACAAGAGCGCTTGTTAACAGCATCGTTTTTAGATGAAGGGCCGAGTTGGTCGCCAAATGGCCGGGTGATCATGTTCGCCCGTGAAACCCAAGGTGCAAATGGGGCTTCCAGCCTCTACTCTGTGGATGTTTCGGGGCGAAATCTAAAGCCCGTTCGTACGCCGGATGGCGCGTCTGATCCTGCGTGGTCTCCCTTGGGTGGGTGAAATACCAAAGCTGTCGTGACATATTGTTGATCAATGATTTTAAATGTTTTCTGAATATGCTAGGCACAGAAAAAAGCGAGGGGCAAATGTGATGAGACGATGCGCGCGTTGGTTTATTTTAACGGGAATTCTTTTCCTCGCCGCCTGTTCTGAAACCGGAACAGGAGGGTTTGGCAGCGGATCAAGCTTTGGCACTGATCCTGCCGGCGCGGTTGGAGATCCAACCTCACCCGCCTATTTCCAATCTGCAATTGGAGATCGGGTGTTTTTCGAGATTGATCAGTCAAGCTTGACCGAGGCAGGGCGCATTGTTTTGGATGGGCAGGCGGATTGGTTGTTGGAAAATGGTGATTACTCAATTCTGGTTGAGGGGCATGCAGACGAGCAAGGCACACGCGCGTATAATCTCGCGCTGGGTGCGCGCCGCGCCAATGCTGTGCGCGAATATCTTTCGGCGCGCGGAGTCGCTGGATCGCGCATTCAGACGGTGAGTTTTGGCAAAGAGCGCCCGGTTGAGCTTTGTAGCAGAGAAAGCTGCTATTCTGTGAACCGGCGCGCGGTCACCTTGTTAGATAATCTGGGGTCATAAGCCGATGGCCGGCCCCCTGTTTCGTATTTTGTTATGGGCTTTTTTGCTGTGCTCTGGGGCGGTATTTGCTCAAGATAAAGACCAGTCGTTGGCGGATATCCGGCAAGATCTCGGCGTGCTTTACATTGAGATCCAAAAATTAAAGCGCGAATTATCGACCACGCAACTGCCCAGCGGTTTGCAGTCGGGCGATAGTGTTTTAGAGCGGGTGAATGCGATAGAATTGGAATTGCAGCGATTGACCGGGGCAACGGAACAGTTAGACCATCGGCTGAAGCGCGTGGTTGAAGACGGAACAAATAGGATCGGTGATCTTGAGTTTCGCCTGATTGAACTTGAAGGCGGCGATATTTCAAACTTGGCCGATACCACGACCTTGGGCGGCGAGTCAGAGCCTCAGGAACAAACAGTGCCGATTGAAGCCCCCCCTGAATTGGCTGTCGGAGAAGAGGCCGATTTTGATCTTGCACAAAGCGCATTTGACGCGGAAAACTATGTTGAAGCTGCAGAAATGCTTAGCCGTTTCAGCCAGACCTATCCCGATAGCCCATTGATCGCAGAGGCCCATCTGCTGCGCGGCAAAGCCTTTGAAGCGGTAGAAGATTATAAAGCCAGCGCGCGTGCTTATTTAGAAAGTTACAACACGCTCAAATCTCCAGATGCGCTGCAAAGGCTGTCGAATTCTTTGATCAGCTTGGGGCAGATGGAGACCGGATGTCAAATGTTGTCGCAGGTTGAACTGTTGTTTCCGGGCACATCCCAAGCGGCAGCTGCGCAAAGTGAAATGCAAAGGCTGCAGTGCTTTTGAGCGATAGCAGCGCGTTGAAACGTGAATTTTCATCTGCGCTGGTTACATTATTAGGTTCCCACAAACCCAGCCATATTGCGCTCGCCGTTTCTGGAGGGGGCGATAGTATGGCGCTGATGGTGCTTGCGGCGGGATGGTGTCACAGCCAAGGCGTGCGTTGCAGCGTGATCACCATCGATCATGATTTGCGCGCGGGCAGCGCCGATGAAGCAATTTTCGTGGCACGGCAAGCTGAAAAACTGGGCCTGTCGCATCGGGTTGGGCGATGGCATGAGCGCGTAGATGGGGGGAATTTACAGCAAAAAGCCAGGGTGGCGCGCTATCGTTTGATCGATGAACTGCGCGATGGTGCCGATGTCGTGCTCATGGCCCACACGCTTGAGGATCAAGCTGAAACCGTCTTGATGCGTTTGCGCCGCCCCGCGGGTATTGATGGTTTGGCCGGAATACCACAAAAGCGACGGGTTTTTTCTCAGCAGGGTGATTTTTGGCTCTTGCGCCCCTTATTGAAAAGCTCGGGCGTTAGGTTGCGCGCATTTTTAAACGACCAAGCAGTGGATTGGGTTGAGGATCCGTCAAATTCTGACAGAAAATACGAACGCGTGCGGATGCGCCAGCATCTTCCTGAATTAGCGCGCCAGGGCATCACCGCCCAAGATTTATCCAATATTGCCGCAAAAATGGCGAAATCGAAAATGCAATTTGACGCGCAAGTTCATCAGGTGGCAGAGATGTTAACCGAAGAATATAGCGGGGATCTAAGATTGCGCTTATCCGCCTTTTGTGGCCTGCCCTCTTTGTTACAAAAGCGTTTGTTTTCAAAAGCTTTGTGCTGGGTGTCTGCGAACCCGTACCCCCCGCGGCAGGCGGCGCGCGATCAGGCATTGGACTTGCTGCTTTTGGGCAAAGCCCAAACGCTTCATGGTTGCATGATGTTTTTGTGGAAAAACTGTCTTTACATCACGCGGGAGGCGCAGGCGATTGCGGCCGAGCCCGTGGCGCTGCGGCCAAAGATGTTATGGGATAATCGCTGGCGCCTCACAATGTCGCAGGCCTTAGAATCTGACGCGCTTTGGGTGGCAGCGCTCGGACCTAAAGAGGCGGCGAAACTCCGCCCGCATCTTGATATTGACCTGCCGTTTAAAGCGTTGGTGGCGCAGCCCGCTATTTTTAATCAAACAGGATTTTTATGCGCACCCGCTTTGCGCCCGCATTCTGGCCTGCAGGCCCAAATATGGCCCAGAGATTTCATTGAATCTCTTAGGCCCTATTGAACCTACGCGTTTGATGGCTATTTAACTCGTAACAGCGCCGTGTTATGCACGGGGGTAATTTTTTTTGGAGAAGTTCCTTGGGCAATAACCGCAACATAGCGTTCTGGGTCGTTTTGTTTCTGTTGATCGTTGTTTTATTCAACGTCTTTAACTCTGGCAGTGGCGCGATGCAAAGCCGCGAGATGAGCTATTCCGATTTTGTCCAATCGGTGGAAAGCGGCAATGTCACTGCGGCCACGCTGGATGGCGAAAAAGTGCGGTTCATCGGTTCTGATAATGCCGAATATATCACGATCCGCCCAGATGACGCGAATGTCACCGATTTATTGATTGCGAATAAAGTCGCAATTCGGGCCGAACAACAACAACAATCAGGGTTGCAATCGTTTTTGGTGACGCTGTTTCCATTTTTGCTGCTTATTGGGGTCTGGATCTTCTTTATGAATCGCATGCAAGGCGGTGGCAAAGGCGGCGCAATGGGGTTTGGGAAATCTCGTGCCAAAATGCTGACAGAAAAGCAGGGGCGCATCACGTTTGACGATGTGGCCGGTATCGATGAAGCCAAAGAAGAGCTGGAAGAAATTGTTGAATTTCTAAGAAACCCGCAAAAGTTTAGCCGCTTGGGAGGCAAGATCCCAAAAGGGGCTTTGCTTGTGGGCCCCCCGGGTACGGGTAAAACATTGTTGGCACGCGCTATTGCGGGTGAGGCGGGCGTGCCGTTCTTTACGATCTCTGGATCAGATTTTGTAGAGATGTTCGTTGGCGTTGGGGCAAGCCGCGTACGCGATATGTTTGAGCAAGCCAAGAAAAATGCGCCTTGCATCGTGTTTATCGATGAAATTGATGCTGTCGGGCGAAATCGCGGCGCGGGGTATGGCGGCGGCAATGATGAGCGCGAACAAACGTTGAACCAGTTGTTGGTTGAAATGGATGGGTTTGAAGCCAATGACGGTGTGATCATTCTGGCTGCGACCAACCGGCGCGATGTGCTTGATCCTGCGTTGCTGCGCCCGGGTCGATTTGACCGCCAAGTGACGGTTCCAAACCCTGATATCAAGGGACGTGAGAAAATTTTAAACGTGCATGCGCGCAAAACGCCCCTTGGTCCGGATGTAGATCTTCGATTGATTGCCCGCGGCACGCCCGGGTTTTCGGGGGCTGATTTGGCCAATTTGGTCAATGAAGCTGCATTGATGGCTGCGCGGATTGGCAGATCTACCGTTGCGATGGTGGATTTCGAAAATGCTAAAGATAAAGTGATGATGGGGGCCGAGCGGCGCAGCATGGTGCTGACCGCCGATCAAAAGGAAAAAACGGCGTATCATGAAGCCGGCCATGCGGTTGTGGGAATGGCCCTGCCGCAATGCGATCCTGTTTATAAGGCAACCATTATTCCGCGCGGCGGAGCCTTGGGGATGGTTGTATCCTTGCCAGAGATTGATCGGTTGAACTGGCATAAATCTGAATGCGAAGAAAAAATGGCAATGACGATGGCTGGTAAAGCCGCTGAAATTATCAAATATGGCCCCGAGAATGTGTCAAATGGGCCGGCGGGAGATATTCAGCAAGCCTCGGGTTTGGCGCGGGCCATGGTGCTGCGCTGGGGGATGTCTGATAAGGTTGGTAATATCGATTATTCTGAGGCGCATGAGGGCTATTCGGGCAATACGGCGGGTCTGTCCGTTTCTGCCAATACCAAAGAGATGATTGAAGATGAAGTGAAGCAGTTTATCGCAACCGCGTATGAGAAAGCCCATGCAATCTTGATTGAACGCAAGGATGAGTGGGAACGCTTGGCGCAGGGTCTGCTTGAATATGAAACATTGACGGGCGATCAAATCAAAAACGTGATGCGCGGCGATCCCCCTGAAGCCGATGATGATGCGGGCAGTGCGGCAGGGGATGAAAAACCAGCCTCCATCACCGCTATTCCCAAAACCAAACCGAAAGCCAAACCATCTGCAGATGGGGATATGGCACCTGAACCAACCTAGCGGCGCCAATTGGGTAGAACCTCCCCGCTATGGGGCGCTATGCTTAGGGGCACCGGAGCGCGGCCTGCTCAGGGTGGGTTCAGATACGGCCTGATTATGGCCTCTCAATTAAAAAAAGGTGATCTAACAGTTAGATCACCTTTTTCTTTTGCCGCGCGCATTTATTTGGCCAACAGGCGGATGGCAGCGTTTTGGAAGGCTTAGACCGATGCCAAAAAGCAGATTTTAGGCGTGAATAGCGCCATCGCCGCATGCCAGAGCGGCCTCGCGCACCGCTTCTGAATATGTGGGATGGGCGTGGCAGGTTAAGGCCAAATCTTCGGCGGATGCGCCAAATTCCATCGCAACGCAGATTTCATGTATTAAATCTCCGGCCGAGGGCCCTATAATATGCGCGCCCAAGATGCGGTCGGTTTGCGCATCGGCCAATAATTTGACAAAGCCGTCTCCGGCAAAATTCGCCTTGGCCCGGCCATTGCCCATAAAGTTGAACTTTCCAACTTTATAAGCGCGGCCCTGTTCTTTCAGCTGTGCCTCGGTTTGGCCCACATTGGCAACTTCAGGATGCGTATAGATCACGCCTGGGATGACGTCATAATTCACATGCCCATGCTTGCCGGCGATTACTTCGGCCGCGGCCATACCCTCATCCTCGGCTTTGTGAGCCAGCATTGGTCCATCAATCGCATCACCAATTGCATAGATTCCGGCAATATTGGTTTGCCAATGTGAATTTGTTTTGATCTGACCGCGCTCGCTTATCTCTATGCCAAGCTCGGCCAAGCCCAACCCATCGGTAAACGGCTTTCGCCCCGTTGCCACCAAGACCGTATCTGCGTCTATCTGATGCGCGCTGTCATCTTTGCGCAACGTATAGCTAACTTTGGCTTTGGTTTTAAGCTTTTCAACGCTGCTCACAGCTGCGCCCATGATGAATTTCAAGCCCTGCTTTTTCAGAATGCGCTGAAAGGTTTTTTGAACCTCAGCGTCCATTCCCGGTGTGATCGCGTTTAAAAACTCTACCACGGTCACATCACTGCCGAGCCGTGCGTAAACCGATCCAAGCTCTAAGCCAATCACCCCCGCACCGATCACAACGAGTTTTTTGGGAATCTTGGCCAAGCTTAAGGCCCCGGTTGAGCTGACCACGGTTTTTTCATCGATCTCTATGCCGGGCAGGCTAGAGGGCGTGGAACCGCTGGCAATAATAATATTTTTCGCCTGGTGACGTTCATCGCCCACTTTGACCACACCGGCCTCGGGAATGCTGCCCCAGCCTTTCAGCCAGTCGATTTTGTTCTTCTTGAAAAGAAATTCAATACCTTTGGTGTTGCCCTCGATCGTGTCGGCTTTATAGGTCTGCATCTGCGACCAATCTACCGTTGGCGATTTGGCATTGAGGCCCATTTTTGCAAAATTATGTTCGGCTTCATGAAGCATATGTGAGGCGTGCAGCAGCGCCTTGGACGGAATACAGCCCACGTTAAGGCAGGTGCCGCCCAAGGTTTCTCGGCCCTCGACACAGGCTGTTTTAAGCCCCAGTTGAGCGCATCTGATCGCCGCAACATAGCCTCCGGGCCCGCTGCCAATCACAATTACATCATAGCTCGCCATTTGTTATTTCCTTTCGCAGCGCGGAGCTTGTTTCCCGCCTAAGCTGTCAGTTTTGGGCTTCACCCTAAAGATCCATCAGCAAGCGCCGGGGATCTTCAAGCGCTTCTTTGACGCGGACTAAGAAGGTTACGGCGCCTTTACCATCCACGATCCGGTGGTCATAGCTGAGGGCCAGATACATCATCGGCCGGATTACCACCTGGCCATTCACGGCGATGGGGCGGTCTTGGATTTTATGCATGCCCAGGATCCCCGATTGCGGGGGGTTCAAAATGGGAGAGGACATTAATGAGCCGTAAACCCCGCCATTGGAAATGGTGAAAGTGCCGCCTTGCATTTCTTCCATGCTCAGCTTGCCGTCGCGAGCGCGCTGCCCCTTTTCGCTGATCGCTTGCTCGATGGCGGCAAAGCTCATCGCATCAACATCCCGAATCACGGGCACAACCAAGCCGGTTGGCGTGCCAGCCGCGATGCCCATATGGACAAAGTTCTTATAAACGATATCGGTGCCATCTATTTCGGCATTGACTTCGGGAACCTCTTGCAAAGCGTGGCAGCAGGCTTTGGTGAAGAAAGACATGAAGCCAAGTTTGACGCCATGCTTCTTGAAGAACAGATCTTTATATTCTGATCTAAGATCCATTACAGCGCTCATGTCGACTTCGTTATACGTTGTCAGCATGGCGGCTGAGTTCTGGCTGTCTTTTAAGCGCCGCGCAATAGTCTGACGCAAGCGCGTCATTTTCACCCGCTCTTCACGCGCTGCATCACTGGCCATAACGGGGGCGCGCGGCGCGGCTGGTGTTTGAACGGTTGCGGTTGGGGCTTGCGCGGCGGCGGCAACAGCCCGTGTTACATCTTCTTTCATTACACGGCCATCGCGGCCGGTGCCTTGCACCGTGCTGGGTTTAAGACCCGCCTCGGCCATGGCTTTTTTTGCGGCTGGCGCGTCTTCCACCGAGCTGGCTTTGGTCGTGCTTGAAGCGGCCTCTGGAATGGGCTGCGCGGCGGGCGCGTTGCCTTCCTCCTCTACGTTGCCGATCACGGCCAAAATGGCGGTTGCATCCACTGTGCTGCCTTCCGCTGCGATGATTTTTTTCAAAACCCCTGCGCTTGGCGATGGAACTTCCACGCTGACCTTATCCGTTTCCAGTTCGCATAGGATCTCATCGCTTTTAACGCTGTCGCCTGGCGCTTTGAACCAGCTGGCCACGGTGGCTTCGGTCACGCTTTCCCCCAAAGTTGGTACGGCAACCTCAATATCAGATGAGTCTGCTGCCGCGTTTGACGGCGCTTTAGGGTCTGGGGTTTTGGCGGCATCCGACGCCTCGGCATTGCCCGCGCCGCTGGCAATATTGGCCAGCAAAGCATCAACGCCGACGGTTGTGCCTTCTGCTGCAACGATATCGCTGAGAACGCCTGCGGCCGGGCTTGGCACTTCGACGGTGACTTTATCGGTTTCCAACTCGCATAGCATTTCGTCCAAAGCCACAGCATCGCCCGGTTTTTTAAACCAAGTGGCCACCGTCGCTTCTGTGACAGATTCGCCCAAAGTCGGGACGCGAATTTCCGTTGTCATTGGTTATTTCCCTTCGATCGTCAGCGCTTCATCGATTAGCGCGGCTTGTTGGAATTTATGTTGTGCGGCTAAACCAGTGGCCGGTGAGGCGCTGGCCGAGCGGCCCACATAGCGAAGACGGTTATGTTTGGCTTTCATGCGTTCGAGCACCCATTCCAAATTGGGCTCCATGAAGCTCCAGCCGCCCTGGTTCTTAGGTTCCTCCTGACACCAAATCATTTCGGCATTTTCAAAGCGCTGAAGTTCCTTCAATGCTGAGATGGCCGGAAACGGATAGAATTGCTCAAAGCGCATCAGGTAAATATCATCGAGACCGCGGGCATTTCGTTCTTCTAAAAGATCATAATAAACTTTGCCCGAGCACATCACAACGCGCTTGATTTTAGCATCTGGTTTAAGCTTATGCGCCGAGGTGCTGGCTTCCGCATCATCCCAAAGCACCCGATGAAAGGACGAACCGGTGGTGAAATCTTCAGCTTTTGAGACGGCTAATTTATGTCGCAGCAACGATTTTGGCGTCATCAGAATCAATGGTTTGCGAAAGTTTCGGTGCAATTGGCGGCGCAAAATATGAAAGTAATTGGCGGGCGTGGTGCAATTGGCGATGATCCAATTGTCTTGCCCGCACATTTGCAAAAATCGTTCGAGGCGCGCAGAGCTGTGTTCTGGTCCTTGCCCCTCGAATCCATGGGGAAGCAACACCACCAGACCGGACATGCGCAACCATTTGCTCTCACCAGAGCTGATGAATTGATCAAACATGATTTGCGCGCCATTTGCAAAATCGCCGAATTGGGCTTCCCAAAGCGTAAGAGCGTTGGGTTCGGCCAGCGAATAGCCATACTCAAACCCCAGAACGGCATATTCGGACAACATCGAATCGATCACATCATAGCGCTTTTGTCCGGCGCGAATATGATTGAGCGGGTAATAGCGCTCTTCAGTATCCTGATTGATCAAGCCAGAATGGCGTTGGCTAAACGTGCCCCGGGTACAGTCTTGGCCGGATAAACGCACCGGAAAGCCTTCGCATAAGAGGGACCCAAAGGCCAAGGCTTCGCCGGTGGCCCAATCGAAGCCTTCGCCGGCGGCGAACATTTTCTTTTTGCTCTCAAGCATTCGTGCGACGGTTTTATGAAGCGGAAACCCATCTGGCACGCGGCTCAAGGCAGTGCCAATATCTGCCAGCGTTTGGGCAGAAATTGATGTTTCTCCGCGCTGATATTCCTCTCCGCGGCGATCCAAATGCGACCAGCGGCCATCCAGCCAATCGGCCTTATTGGGTTTATAGTCTTTTCCGGCTTCAAATTCTTCGTTCATTTTGGCTTGGAAGGCAGCTTTCATATCTTCAACTTCGCCTTCGGGTATCAGCCCATCCTTGACCAGCCGTTCGGTGTAAAGCGAAAGCGTGGTCTTTTGTCGTTTGATTTGATTATACATTAAGGGGTTTGTGAACATCGGTTCATCCCCCTCATTATGCCCAAACCGGCGATAGCAGAAGATGTCGATCACCACGTCTTTTTGGAATTTCTGGCGGAATTCCGTGGCCACTTTGGCTGCATGCACAACGGCTTCTGGATCATCTCCATTCACGTGGAATATTGGGGCTTCTACCATTAAGGCGATATCGGTCGGATAGGGCGATGAGCGGCTAAAATGAGGCGCCGTGGTAAATCCAATCTGGTTATTGACCACAACATGGATTGTTCCGCCCGTGCGATGGCCCACCAATCCAGACAGCCCAAAACATTCCGCCACAACACCTTGGCCGGCAAAGGCCGCATCGCCATGCAGCAATAAGGGCAAAACCTGCGTGCGATCCGCATCGCCGATTTGATCTTGTTTGGCGCGCACTTTGCCAATCACAACCGGGTTAACAGCCTCTAAATGGCTGGGGTTTGCGGTGAGTGACAGATGCACGTTATTGCCGTCAAATTCACGGTCAGAGGATGCGCCGAGATGATATTTCACATCGCCAGAGCCGTCTACATCTTCTGGCTTGAATGACCCGCCCTGAAATTCGTTGAAAATCGCCCGATACGGTTTTTGCATCACATTTGCCAATACAGACAGGCGGCCGCGATGCGGCATGCCGATCACAATATCGCGCACTCCAAGCGCGCCACCACGCTTGATGATTTGCTCTAGCGCGGGGATCAGGCTTTCTCCGCCATCCAAGCCAAAGCGTTTGGTGCCGGTGTATTTGACGTGCAGAAATTTCTCAAACCCTTCGGCTTCAACCATCTTATTCAAGATTGCTTTGCGCCCCTCACGGGTGAATGTGATCTCTTTATCGCGCCCCTCGATACGTTCTTTAAGCCATGAGGATTGCTCGGGGTCCGAAATATGCATGTATTGCAAAGCAAACGTGCTGCAATAGGTGCGTTGCAGAATATCGATGATTTGGCGCATGCTGGCAAATTGCAAGCCAAGCACATTATCAATAAAGATTGGCCGATCCATATCGGCTTCTTCAAAGCCATAAGATTTTGGCTGTAACTCAAGGTGCTGTCCGGTGACTTGAAGTTTCAAAGGATCCAGATCTGCGGATAAATGCCCACGGATGCGGTGGGCTCGAATGATCATCAAGGCGCGGATACTGTCTAAAACCGCGCGTTTCACAGCCTCTTGGCTGACCGTACTGTCGAGCTCTTTGGCCTTTCCAAGGATTTTTTCCTTGGCCGCTGCGGCCTCTTGCGGCGGCGGCATCCATTCACCCGTGAGGGCGGCGGTTAGATCATCAGAGGGTTGAGGGGGCCAATCTTTGCGGGCCCAAGACGGGCCAGAAGCGTCTGCTTTCACGTCTAAATCGGCATCGCCCAACGCCTGAAAGAAGGCTTGCCAGGCGCTATCAACTGTATTGGGGTCATGGGCATATTGCGCGTAGAGTTGCTCAAGATAGGCCGCGTTATGCCCCTGCATGAAGGAAGAGGCGTGAAACTGTTCATTCGCAGACTGATCGGTCATGTTAGATCCTCTTAAGATGTTCAAAGTAAGGGGCGCTTATCAAGGTTGTTTTGGAATGGGGTGGCGCCAAAATTGGCTGCGTCAAGCCTTGTGGATAGGGCGCTTTGCCCTGCCTCTTGCGCGGGGTGAGACAAGGCAATTTGGCCCTGATATCTTTGCTGATATGGCGCATTAAACGTTACCCGATGGCTTTAAGAACCGCTTCACCCAATCCGGCTGGGCTTTCAGCAACCACGATGCCCGCGGCTTGCATGGCTTCGATTTTATCTTCTGCACCACCTTTGCCACCGGCAACAATGGCACCGGCATGGCCCATGCGGCGGCCCGGAGGGGCTGTGCGTCCGGCGATAAAGCCGGCCACGGGTTTGCTGCGCCCGCGTTTGGCCTCATCTTTTAAAAATTGCGCGGCTTCTTCTTCGGCGCTGCCGCCAATTTCACCAATCATAATGATGGACTGCGTTTCCTCATCGGCCAAGAACCATTCAAGCACATCGATATGTTCGGTGCCTTTGATAGGATCCCCGCCGATGCCCACGCAGGTGGATTGCCCCAGCCCAACATCCGATGTTTGCTTGACCGCTTCATAGGTTAATGTGCCCGAGCGCGACACGACCCCGACAGATCCACGGCGGTGGATATGCCCCGGCATGATGCCAATTTTACAAGCATCAGGCGTGATCACACCGGGGCAATTGGGGCCAATCAGCACGGAATTACTGGTCTCTAAAGCCCGCTTTACTTGCATCATATCCAACACAGGGATGCCTTCTGTGATACAAACGATCAGTTCAATTTCGGCATCCAGTGCCTCTAAAATACTGTCTGCAGCAAAGGGCGGAGGGACATAAATCACCGTGGCATTTGCTTGGGTGACCGCCTTGGCCTCATGCACCGAATTGAACACAGGCAAATCAAGATGCACTTGGCCGCCTTTTCCGGGCGTAACGCCGCCAACCATTTTGGTGCCATAGGCGATGGCTTGCTCGGAATGAAAGGTGCCTTGCGAGCCGGTAAACCCTTGACAGATCACTTTGGTATTTTCGTTTATGAGAATTGCCATGTCTTACCCCTTGACCGCCTTTACAATTTTTTCGGCGCCGTCCTTAAGATTATCGGCTGCGATCACATCCAATCCTGATGTGTTGATGATCTTTTTGCCTTGTTCGACATTGGTGCCTTCCAACCGCACCACCAAAGGCACTTTCAAGCCTACTTCCTTTACCGCGGCCACTACCCCTTCGGCGATCACATCACAACGCATAATGCCCCCAAAAATATTGACCAAAATGCCTTTTACATTTGGATCTGAGGTAATGATTTTGAAGGCTTCTGTAACTTTTTCTTTGGTTGCCCCGCCCCCAACATCTAAGAAATTTGCCGGTTCTGCGCCATAAAGTTTGATAATATCCATCGTCGCCATCGCAAGGCCTGCGCCGTTGACCATGCAGCCAATTTCGCCGTCCAAGGCGATATAATTCAGATCGTATTTTGAAGCTTCGAGTTCTTTGGGGTCTTCTTCGGTAGTATCTCTGAGCTCAGCGATATCAGGGTGACGGTAGACGGCATTGCCGTCGAACCCCATTTTTGCATCTAAACATTTCAGATCGCCGCTATCGGTCACAATCAGAGGATTGATTTCGAGCATCTCAACGTCTTTTTCGATAAACAGGCGATAAAGTGTGCCCATTAAGGCCACGCATTGTTTGATTTGTTTGCCCTCTAGCTTCAGCATGAAAGCAATTCTACGGCCATGATAGGCTTGATATCCGGTGGCCGGGTCAACCGAAAAAGACAGAATTTTTTCGGGTGTGTCGGCTGCAACCTCTTCAATGTCCATGCCACCCTCGGTCGAGCAAACGAAAGACACGCGACTGGTTTGACGATCGACCAATAGGGCCAGATAAAGCTCACGCTTGATGCCTGAACCATCTTCGATATAGATGCGGTTGACCTGTTTGCCGGCGGGGCCGGTTTGGTGGGTGACCAAGGTGCGACCGAGCATTTTTTTGGCTTCTTCTGCCGCTTCGGTGGCCGATTTGGCCATGCGAACGCCGCCTTTTTCGCCCGCATCAGCTTCGGTGAAGTGGCCTTTGCCGCGGCCACCGGCGTGAATTTGCGCTTTGACAACCCAAAGAGGCCCATCCAGTTCACCCGCAGCCGTTTTTGCATCGTCTGCCTTGAGCACAAAGCGCCCTTCTGACACCGGGGCGCCATAGCTCCGCAACAAGGTTTTCGCTTGATATTCATGAATATTCATCGAGTGTTCCTACATGACTCAAAGTTTGCGCCATTTAGTCGCATCGCGCCGGCGGTTATAAGCATTTTTTGAAAATTTTTATCGATTTTTACGTTTTTTAATACTTTGTGATCACAGAATTTATAGGTGTGATCACAAAATAAAATTTGACGAGTGCTTGAGAAAGGTTGCTCCTGTGGATGGTGGCTTCATGCTTGCCCTCGGCGCCCCATTTATTGCGATAAAAGATGATTCTCTTGCTGAAAATAAAAAAGCCCGCATGCGTGCATGCGGACTTTTTTCGCAGGGTAAAAAGACCCGACAGGCACGCGTTAGCGCACCGGCGCGCATCCTTTAGGCGAGGCTGTCATCAATATTTTTGCAAGCGGCGACTAGCCCTTTGACGGCCTCAACGGATTTATCGAACATGGCTTGCTCGTCTTTCGTCAATTTAATGTTCACGATTTTCTCAACACCGTTTTTGCCAATGATTGTTGGCACGCCGACATACATATTTTTTAGGCCAAATTCACCATTGCAATTTGCGGCGCAGGGCAAAAGGCGTTTTTGATCCTTTAGATAGGCTTCTGCCATTTCAATGGCCGATGTGGCGGGGGCGTAAAACGCCGAACCGGTTTTCAACATACCAACAATTTCTGCTCCGCCATCGCGGGTACGCTGGATGATTGCATCCAGCTTCTCTTGCGAGGTCCAACCCATTTCAACCAGATCTGGCAGCGGAATTCCGGCCACGGTGGAGTAGCGCGCCAAAGGCACCATCGTATCCCCGTGCCCGCCAAGCACAAAGGCGGTGACGTCACGCATCGAAACCTCAAATTCCAAGCTTAAGAAGTGGCGGAAGCGAGCTGAATCTAAAACGCCGGCCATTCCGCAAACTTTGTGATGGGGCAGGCCAGAGAATTCCCGCAACGCCCAGACCATGGCATCGAGCGGGTTGGTGATGCAAATCACGAAGGCATCAGGCGCATGATCGCGAATACCTTCTCCGACAGATTTCATCACTTTCAGGTTAATCCCCAACAGATCGTCGCGGCTCATTCCAGGCTTGCGGGCGACGCCGGCGGTGACGATGCACACATCTGCGCCGGCGATATCGGCATAAGATTGCGTGCCCGACACATTCGCGTCAAACCCTTCGGCCGGGCCAGATTCTGCGATATCGAGCGCTTTGCCATTTGGAATGCCTTCTGCAATATCGAATAAGACAACATCGCCCAGCTCTTTCATGGCGGCCAGATGCGCCAATGTTCCACCAATTTGTCCGGCGCCGATCAGTGCTATTTTGGGTCGTGCCATAGAAGTTCTCCCGTCTCGGTTTTGTTTCGCATTCGGTTACTGCTTTCTGATAAAATTAGCAAGTGTGCTGCATTGCAGCGCAAAATAGCGTTTGTTCTGAGCCTGGTGCAAAAGGTTGAACCGCCCGGTTCTAGACCATAGGCTCTTTCATATGCAAAGTGGTTTGCGCGGGCCCATTTGATAAGAAAGATGGCTGTTTATGGAGGCTTGGATGTTTGCCCTGATGGGGGCCGCTGTTCTGTTTACAGGCATTTCCAAAAGTGGATTTGGCTCTAAGGTTGATTTCTTGGGGGTCGTGATTTTGGCCGGATTGATGGATCCGGGAAAAGCCATCGGAGTGATGTTGCCGTTGCTGATGGTGATGGATCTGTCGAACCTGCGCGCCTATTGGGGGAAATGGTCGCGCAGCGATGCCCTGACCTTAATTCTTGGCGGCATTCCGGGGGTTATGCTGGGGGCGTTGTTTTTCACGCAGGTCAATCAACAGGTGCTGCAATTTCTGATTGGCCTGATTAGCCTTTTGTTTTTAAGCTGGTTTTGCGCCTCACACCTATCGGCAGTTTTCACAAGAATGGGCCCGTTTTCACGCCGGGTTGGGGGGCTTGCGGGTCTGGTCGCGGGGTTCACCAGCTTTGTCAGCCATGCTGGTGGTCCGGCAGCAGCGGTGTATCTTCTGTCAAAAAACATCTCCAAAACAGAATATCAAGCCAGTACGGTTTTGGTGTTTTGGGTGATAAATATTTTAAAAGGTGGGTTTTACGCGGGGCTGGGTTTGCTAAGCCGTGAGACGCTCGTGCTTGACCTGATGCTCTTGCCCTTTGCGTTATGCGGCGTTTGGCTGGGGTTGCAGGCGCATCGTAAAATACCTGAAAAAGCATTTTTTGTTTTGATGTATGTTGCTTTGGCGGTTTCCGCTGTGCGCCTTATCTGGTTGTCTTTGGCTTAGGCCGCGCCGAACGCTTTGGCATCATAGACGCCGGCAATGGCCTTTGGGCTGGGGCAATTCTCGCATGATAACGTTTTGGCCTTGAACTTTTCGGCAAGAGATGCGCATTGATTTCGTAATATTATTGCGGAAGCTTCTTATGACCCTATCTCATCGCCCTCTTCGATCTGCGCTTTATATACCAGGTTCCAAGCCGCGGGCTTTGGAAAAAGCGCGAAACCTACCCACCGATAGCATTATTTTTGATCTTGAAGATGCCGTGTCTGCCGAGTCGAAATCCGAAGCGCGCGCAATCCTGCACGCAGCTTTGGCGCAAGGCGGCTATGGCGCGCGTTTGAAAATTGTTAGAATAAATGCGCTTGATACACCTTGGGGCGAAGCTGATCTTCAGGCTTTGGATGGGCTTGATCTTGATGCTGTGCTGCTGCCGAAAGTAAATAGCGCGGGTGATTTGGATGCGCTGGTGGATGTGGTCGGAGCAAAATGGCCGCTTTGGGCGATGCTGGAAACCCCGTTGGGCATTTTGAACGCGGGCGAAATCGCGGCTCATCCTTTGCTGCAGGCCTTGGTGGCCGGCACAAATGATTTGGCAAAAGATTTAAACTGCCAACTCACGCTGACCCGAGACGGTTTACAAATGGCGCTGCAAGCGCTTGTGCTTGCCGCGCGGGCGCATGATGTGGCTTTGCTGGACGGAGTGTATAATCAGTTTCACGATGAAGAAGGGTTGATCGCACAATGCAGGCAGGGCCGCGCTTTGGGCTTTGATGGCAAAACGCTTATTCATCCGGCGCAGTTAAGCGCTGCAAATCGTTTTTTCGCGCCTTCAGCGGATGAAATTGAATTGGCACAGCGACAAATATCTGCTTTTGAAGAAGCAGAAGCCGCTGGACAGGGTGTTGCTGTGCTTGATGGAACGATCATCGAGAACCTGCATATCGAAACCGCGCGGAAAACCTTGGCAATGGCGCAGGCGATTGCTGCAATGCAGACGGAGTAAAAAATGGTTTTATTGATAGCGGGTGTTGCGCTGTGGTTCGCTGCGCATGGTTTTAAGCGTCTTGCCCCAGAACGGCGTAGCGCAATGGGCGAAAAAGGAAAAGCGCCGGTTGCAATCGGAATTGCGCTTGGATTGGTGTTGATGATTATCGGTTATCGGCAAGCGGCTTATATCGAGATTTGGTCACCCCCTGAATTTTTAATTCATGTCAACAATTTGATCATGGTGGTCGCCGTGGCTGTGTTTGCGATGGCGCATACCAAAGGTCGGATGCGTGGCCGGATGCGCCATCCAATGTTGACCTCAGTGAAAATGTGGGCCGCGGCGCATTTGCTGGTAAATGGTGACTTGGCGTCTATCATTCTATTTGGCGGTATGTTGGGCTGGGCTGTCTGGACGGTGATTAAGATCAACCGCGCAGAAGAGTGGCAGCGGCCCGAGCCCGGCGAAGATAAGCGCGATTGGAAATTTTTAGCGGTGACCGTGGTGACCTTTGCCGTGATGGTGGGTTTGCATTTGTGGCTGGGCGTTTCGCCCTTTGGGGCTCGGGGCGCATGACCCAATTATATCGATTGTTAACCGGTGAAGACGGATCTGCGTTTTGCCATAAAGTCACTTTGGCTCTTTCAAATGGATGGCGGCTTTATGGCGAGGCACAGTATGTTTTTGATCCAGACAGCCAGAAAATGCGCTGCGCGCAGGCAGTGATAAAAGACAGCTTAAACGCCTATGATCCAGACCGAGCGCTCGGAGAACAATGAATGAGCAAGTCGAATATTGGGCGTTTTTTTGAAGATTATTCACTTGGCGAGGTGATCGCGCACGCTGTTCCGCGCACCCTCACCGAGGGAGAGCGTGCGCTTTATCATGCGCTTTATCCTGCGCGCCATGCATTGAATTCGTCGGATGAATTCGCCCGAAATTGCGGTTTGCCGCGCGCCCCTATAGACGATTGGGCCGCGTTTCATATGGTGTTCGGCAAAACCGTACCGGATATTTCACTCAATGCCGTAGCTAATTTGGGCTATGCAGAGGGGCGGTGGCTGGCCCCAATCTTCACGGGTGATACGGTGCAGGCGGTGTCAGAAGTCATCGGGTTGAAAGAAAACACGAATGGAAAAACCGGCATCGTCTATCTGCGCACGCGCGGGGTAAACCAGCACGGCGACAGCGTTCTTGAATTTGTGCGCTGGGCAATGCTGCGCAAAAGACAGATCAGCTCGCCAGCGCCACAGGCTGTTTTGCCCGAATTGGCCGGGGCGATAGATGCGGCCGATCTCAGCGTTCCAGAGGGGCTGGATTTTTCCAATTATGCGTTTGATCTTGCCGGAGAGCCGTATCGTTTATCTGCGTATAAGCGCGGCGAAGTGATTGATCACGTTGACGCAATCACCATCGAAGAAGCCGAGCATATGATGGCAACGCGGCTGTGGCAAAACACTGCCAAAGTGCATTTTGATGTGACCAGCCGCGCCGATGGCAAGCGCCTGATTTATGGCGGGCATGTAATTTCTTTGGCGCGGGCTTTATCCTTTAATGGCCTGGCCAATGCGCAAATGATTGTCGCTTTGAATAGCGGCGCGCATGCCAACCCTTGTTTTGCGGGCGATACCATTTCGGCTTGGTCTGAAGTGCTGGACATAGCGCAAACCCGCGTGCCGGGTATTGGTGCCATGCGTTTGCGTTTGGTGGCGCAAAAAAACCAAGCGGGACCGGGGCCGCTGCGCGGGGAAGACCAACGCTACCTTCCCCATATTCTTCTTGATTTGGATTATTGGGCCTTGATACCCTCGTAACCAGAGGAGAGGTGATGCGGATCACATTATTGGCCTTAATGGTGCTTTTTGCGGGCGGGTTGCTCCCTGCTTTTGGCCAGTCAAACGCGGAGAAGATCGACGCGCGAGACGCCTATGTATCCTCTAACATTGTGTCCATTTTTTATCATGAATTGGGGCATGCAATTATCGATAAGATGTCGGTGCCGATTTTTGGCCAAGAAGAAGACGCAGCGGATGTTTTATCCATTTTAATGATCGATCAAGTTTATGACGAAGAGCCGGCCCAAGATATTGCTTATGATGCCGCGCTCGGTTTTTTAGCAGATGCAGAACAGGCGAAAGAATTGGCGTTTTGGGGGGTGCATGGGCTTGACGAACAACGGTTTTATAATCTGATTTGTTTGTTCTATGGAGCCAACCCAGCCGATCGGATCTTTTTTGCCGAGGATCTTGGGTTGCCAGAAGAACGCGCTGATAGCTGCCCCGAGGAATATGATCAGGCGATTCTAAGTTGGGGAGGGGTGCTGGATCAGATGTTGGCCCTGAAGGGAAAAATAATATTTGAGGGCCCTGTTGAAAGCTTGATTGGCCAAGTGGTGGCCGAAGAAATCGCTTTTTTAAATAGGCAATTGGGCTTTCCTTTTGATTTTGCAGTGTTGATAGAAACTTGCGAGGAGGCTAATGCATTTTACGATCCAGAAACCGGCTCCGTGACGCTTTGCGCAGAATTTGAAACCTATTTAAGCCGACAATACGAAAACATGTGATCACAAATAAAAACTCTGTGATCACAACATTGCATTTCGTCAAGAGACAGGAAAGAATATCGTTTCTGGGGCTGTTATTACCTTCAAATCAAGATAAAAGAATCCTATCGTATCGGCGAATGGCTGTGGAGGCTTCGCTTTAAAAAGATCGTAAGGGAATTTTAATGGCTGATGTAAACCGGGGCAATCGCCCTTTGTCACCGCATTTATCAATCTATCGCCCGCAGCTGACCTCGATCACGTCAATCTTAACGCGAATCACGGGCAACGCATTATTGCTGGGCACTATTCTGGTGATTTGGTGGTTATTGGCGGCGGCAACTTCGCCAGCCTATTTTGACATGGTCAACGGGTTTGTAACCTCGTGGTTTGGAAAGCTAATCCTATTGGGATCGATCTGGGCGCTGTGGTATCATAGCTTGGCCGGTTTGCGGCATCTGATTTGGGACAACGCTATTGGTTTGGACGTGCCGACAGCCGAAAAGCTTGGCTGGGGTGTTATCATAGGTTCGCTGCTGCTGAGCGTCATCACCGTTGTGGTTTTATAGGGGCAAGGGACAGACATGCGTTATTTAACGGATCGCAAACGTGCTACGGGTTTGGGCAGCGCCAAAACTGGCACCGCGCATTTTTGGGCCATGAAGGTGAGCTCTGCAGCGCTTTTGGTGCTGGTGCCTTTATTCGTCTGTACGCTTGGGCGCGTTATCGGTGAAAGCCATCAAGATGTGATCGCGCATTTTGCCCGGCCCGGGCCTGCCTTGATTGTGGCGCTGACGCTGATCGTTGGTCTTGAGCATTTTAAGTCGGGCGCGCAGGTTTTAATTGAAGATTATGTCCATGGGACTGCACAGAAGATCTGGATCATCGCGGTGATTTGTATGTCCTATGCCTTGATGGCAACAGGGCTGTTTGCGATCGCGAAGATGGCACTTTAAAGGGCGAAAGCAATGTCAGAATATACGTTTGAAACCCATGAATATGATGTTGTTGTAGTCGGCGCTGGTGGCGCTGGCTTGCGGGCAACTTTGGGCATGGCAGAGCAGGGGTTGCGCACCGCCTGCGTTACCAAAGTGTTTCCAACCCGCTCGCATACGGTTGCGGCGCAAGGCGGGATCGCGGCCTCGCTTTCGAATATGGGCCCAGATCATTGGCAATGGCACATGTATGATACCGTCAAGGGATCCGATTGGCTTGGTGATACGGACGCGATGGAATATCTGGCGCGCGAAGCGCCGAAAGCTGTTTATGAGCTTGAGCATTATGGTGTGCCATTTTCGCGCACCGAAGAAGGTAAAATTTATCAGCGGCCATTTGGCGGGCATACCACTGAGTTTGGCGAAGGCCCTCCCGTACAGCGTACCTGCGCCGCAGCCGATCGAACGGGCCACGCGATTTTGCACACGTTATATGGCCAATCACTGAAGAATAACGCTGAATTTTATATCGAATATTTTGCCATCGATTTGGTTATGTCTGAAGATGGGGTGTGCACCGGTGTTGTCTGCTGGAAGCTAGATGATGGCACGATGCACGTTTTCAACGCTAAAATGGTTGTCTTGGCCACGGGTGGCTATGGCCGGGCTTATTTCAGTGCAACCTCTGCGCATACCTGCACCGGAGATGGTGGCGGCATGGTGGCGCGGGCTGGTTTGCCGCTACAGGATATGGAATTCGTACAATTCCATCCGACGGGTATTTATGGATCCGGGTGCCTGATCACCGAGGGCGCGCGCGGCGAAGGGGGCTATTTGACCAATTCAGAGGGCGAGCGTTTTATGGAGCGCTACGCACCCCATTATAAAGATCTGGCGCCGCGCGATTACGTCAGCCGCTGCATGACGATGGAAATCCGTGAGGGCCGCGGCGTTGGCGCAGAGGGAGATCATATCCACCTTAATTTGAGCCATTTACCCCCCGAGGCTTTGGCCGAACGCCTGCCCGGAATTTCGGAAAGCGCGCGGATTTTTGCCGGTGTTGACGTGACCAAGGAAGCGATTCCTGTTCTGCCCACCGTGCACTATAATATGGGCGGCATTCCGACCAACTATTGGGGAGAAGTTCTAAACCCAACGGCGGATAATCCAAACGCAGTGGTGCCCGGGCTCATGGCTGTGGGTGAAGCAGGCTGCGCATCGGTGCATGGCGCAAACCGCCTTGGCTCAAACTCTTTGATCGATCTCGTAGTGTTTGGGCGCGCAGCCGCGATCCGGGCTGGTCAGGTTGTCGATCGGGCGGCACAGATTCCTAGTTTGAACGCTGCTGAAATTGATAAGGCCTTTGACCGTTTCGATGGGTTACGTCACGCCAATGGCGCGGTGCCAACCGCTGAGCTGCGCCTTGAGATGCAAAAGACCATGCAATCAGATGCGGCCGTATTCCGCGCCTCGGACACTTTGGCGGCCGGCCTCAGCAAAATGACCGAAATCGCCGCAAAAATGGATGATATCAAAGTGACTGATACCAGCCTCGTGTGGAATAGCGATCTTATGGAAACGCTTGAATTGGGCAATCTAATGCCCAACGCTTTGGCCACCATCGCCGGCGCCGAGGCGCGTAAAGAAAGCCGCGGCGCGCATGCCCATGAAGATTTTGCTGATCGAGATGATGCGGCTTGGCGGGTGCATACATTGGCGGTGATTGACGGCGCCAAATGCGATCTGAGCTATCGGCCGGTCGTGTTGGATCGCCTCACGGATGAAGATCAGGGTGGCATATCGCTTGAGAGAATCGCGCCTAAAGTGCGTACATTTTGAGCGCGGCTGTGGAAATAAAGACGGGATATAAAGACCAGATGAGGGCAATATGGTTCAGCTAACGCTTCCTAAGAATTCACGGATCCGCACTGGAAAAACCTGGCCAAAACCAGCAGGTGCAACCAATATCCGCAAGTTTTCCATCTATCGGTGGTCGCCAGATGATGGAGAAAACCCCAGCGTTGATACTTATTTCGTGGATATGGATAGATGCGGCCCGATGGTCTTGGACGCGCTGATCAAGATCAAAAACGAAATTGATCCCACCTTGACCTTTCGCCGCTCGTGCCGGGAAGGTATTTGCGGCTCTTGCGCGATGAATATCGATGGCATTAACACGCTGGCATGTATTTATGGCATGGATGAGATCAAGGGCGATGTGAAGATCTATCCCTTGCCCCATATGCCCGTTATTCGCGATTTGATCCCTGATCTAACGCATTTTTACGCCCAGCATGCCAGCATCATGCCTTGGCTGGAAACCAAAACCAACCGTCCGGCGAAAGAGTGGAAGCAATCGATCGAAGATCGCAAAAAACTGGATGGGCTGTATGAATGCGTGATGTGCGCTTCTTGCTCAACCTCTTGCCCTTCTTACTGGTGGAATGGCGATCGCTATTTGGGGCCAGCTGCCTTGCTGCATGCCTATCGTTGGATCATTGATTCGCGCGATGAAGCTACAGGCGAGCGGTTGGATGAATTGGAAGATCCGTTTAAGCTCTATCGCTGTCATACGATCATGAATTGCGCCAAAACCTGCCCCAAAGGGCTTAACCCGGCTAAGGCGATCTCAGAAATTAAAAAGATGATGGTCGAGCGGACAGTCTAGCGCGCACAGAGCGGCCTGTTTACAGGGTCATTTTCTATAAGGGTGGTAACATGTTGGAAATGCCTGAAGATGGCGCCGCACGCCAAGCTGTAAAGCCCGTGATTTGTTATCCGGTTGAAAGCTTACCCAAGCCCGATATGGTGGCTTTGAAGACATTGCGCCAGCTCGCCGTAAAATCCGATGAAGTGATTATTGCACCGCGCGATGCCAGCTGTTTTGATGCGCCGGCAGGCTCGTTTTTTCGCATTTCTTCTATCGAAGGCGCGCAGGTTGGTGATCTGAATTTGTGGAACGCCCAAAATCTGCATGAACGGTTTTATTCTGGGAAAACCCGCGCTCTGCATGGCACGCATCTCACGCAGGAAGAGCGGATGTGGTCATGCTTTCCCTATTTGAGGCCGATGGCAACGGTATTTGAAGATACGCTTGCATGGTATGGAATCGATGCCTATGGGGGCTCGGTGCATGACGTGATTGGAACCCGCTGTGATCCGTACACGCATGGTTTGCTTTCGGGCGGTGAGGCCTATCACCACTGCTGTCATTCCAACTTAACCCGGGCTTTGGCGGGCAGGCTGGCACGGCCCGTGCGCGAGGTGGAAGAGATGGTGCATGATGTTTTGAACGTGTTTATGTGCACGGGGTTTACCCGCGATACGGGGCAGTATTTCATGAAAGCAAGCCCTGTGCGCCCGGGTGATTATCTTGAGTTTTTTGCCGAAATTGATCTTTTGGGGGCGCTAAGCGCCTGCCCTGGGGGGGATTGTTCCTCGGAACATTCCAGCGATACCGCGATATGTTACCCGCTAAAGGTCGAGATCTTTAGCGCCCCCCCGGATGCCCTGGCGGATTGGCAGGGCCCTGCACTGTCGAGCTATGATCGCGGCCACGGGGTGTAATCACGCGGGCGCGAGCCCAAGCAAAACCTGTGAGAGCGGCAAAGGCGCGCGCCGTGCCCGGCTTTGCTGGGCTTTGTTATGCTTCAAAAGCTGCATGCAGCGCGATTTCCACCATATCTCCAAAGCTTTTTTCGCGCTGATCCGCCGGCAGCGCCTCGCCGGTTTGCAAATGATCTGAAACGGTCAAAACGGCCAGAGCCCGAACGCCATATCGCGCGGCAAGATTGTATAATTCGGCCGCCTCCATTTCGACACCCAAGATGCCATGGCGGGTCATTTCTTGGTTCAGGTCGGGGCGCTCATCGTAAAACACATCTGACGAGTAGATACCGCCAATATGCGTTGCGATGGCTTTGGCTTGCGCGGCGCGGGCCGCCGCCTCTAACAAAGCATAATCGGCGCAAGGGGCAAAGTTGAATTCTTTAAAAATGCCAAGAGACGGGGTGGAAATGCTGCTGGCGGTCATTGCCAGAATGATATCGCGTATCCCAACATGTGGTTGCATGCCGCCACAGGATCCAATTCGGATCAGGGTTTTGGCCCCATAGTCTTTGATCAGCTCATTGGCGTAGATCGATAAGGATGGCATGCCCATACCCGATCCTTGGATGGTCACCCTGTGGTCTTTATAAAGCCCGGTAAATCCCAGCATGCCGCGCACTTCGTTCACAAGCGCGACGTCAGATAGGAAGGTTTCCGCCGCCCATTTCGCGCGATAGGGATCGCCGGGCAAAAGCACGGTTTCTGCGATTTGATCTGGGGTGGCACCGATATGGATTGTCATGAAAAGCCTCTAACGTGTATATTTTATGAAAGGGGTAAGCTGGCCGATCTGATCATATAGATGGCGGGCTTGGTGATTGAATTCTTGCGTCATCCAATAGACGCTTGGGCACCCGGCCTGATCGCTGGCGTGATACACGGCGTTGATTAAAGCTTTGGCAACCCCTTTACCGCGTTGCTGCGGTGCGGTGAATAAATCTTGCAGATATACCACATCTTCGACCCGCCAATTATGCGGATGAAAAATATAATGCACCAAGCCCACCATTTCACCGCCCAGCTCGGCAATGATTGCGTTTTGCGTTGTGATATCGTTTGAACAAAGGCGCTCAAAGGTGGTGCGATATACGTTTTCCGCCAGCTCGGTTTCATAAAATGCCAGATACCCCCGCCAAAGCGCCTGCCAGGCGGGATAGTCGTTGGGCCGTAAGCTGCGCGTTGTGATCACCGCGTGTTCCTTTATTTGCTCGTGGCGAAAATCTAACCAAGCCTGCCAGACAAGGCCAGCCTTGTTCTTCGGAGGTTATGATTTTTTGGGGCCTGCGGCCGCGTTACTCTGCGGCTAAATCGGTTGGATCTGCAAGACTGACGATATCCATCATTATGGCGTTCAGTTCGAAATCTTTCGGGGTGTATATTTTTGCAACGCCCATTGCAGTCAGACGGATCATATCCTCTTGTGGGATAATGCCGCCAACCACCACCGGAATATTATCAAGTTGGGCCAGTTGCAGGCGTTTCATCATATCTTCAACCAAAGGCATATGGCTACCCGATAAGATTGACAGGCCGATCACATGGGGCTTGTGCTCTTGAACAGAGGCAATCAGTTGTTCGGGGGTTAAGCGGATGCCATCATAAGCAATCTTCATTCCGCAATCGCGTGCGCGGGCGGCGATTTGCTCGGCCCCGTTCGAATGACCGTCAAGCCCGGGTTTGCCCATCAAAAAGCCCAAGCGGCGCCCCAGCTTCTGACTCACAAGATCGACCGCATCGCGAATTTCATCCAGCCCTTCGCTTTGATTGGACACGCCATGCGCCACGCCGGTTGGCCCTCTGTATTCGCCATAGATAAGCCGCATTTGCGCCGCCCATTCGCCGGTTGTTACGCCGGCTTTGGCCGCAGCGATAGAAGCGGGCATGATGTTCTCACCTGCCCGCGCCGCCGCGCGTAAGCTGCGCAGCGCGGCCGCCACGGATGCGTCATCGCGGGCGCTGCGCCAAGCGTTCAACCGGTCCACCTGATCTTGCTCAACGGCGGGATCAACCGTCATTATGCCACCATCTCCGGCAGTAAGCGGCGAAGGCTCTCCCGTGGTGAATTTATTGACCCCAACCACGGTGGTTTCTTTCGAAGCGATCTTGTTCAGCCTTTGCGTGTTGCTTTCCACGAGGCGCGATTTCATGTAGCCGATCGCTTCGATTGCACCGCCCAGCGCATCAAGCGATGCCAGCTCATGGCGCGCTTCGTCTTTCAATCGCGCAACCTTGGCCTCGATGGTGGGGTTGCCGTCGAACAGATCTTCATATTCTAGCAGATCGGTCTCAAAGGCCATGATCTGCTGCATCCGCATCGACCATTGTTGATCCCAGGGGCGCGGTAGGCCCAAAGCTTCATTCCAAGCTGGCAATTGCACGGCCCGCGCGCGGGCATTTTTTGACAATGTGACCGCCAGCATTTCGATCAGAATACGATAGACATTGTTTTCCGGTTGCTGTTCGGTAAGCCCCAGTGAATTAACTTGCACCCCATATCTGAACCGTCGGTATTTTGGATTTTCAACGCCATAGCGGGATTGGCAAATTTCATCCCACAACTCCACAAAAGCGCGCATCTTACACATTTCTGTGACGAAGCGAATGCCTGCATTCACGAAAAACGAGATACGACCGACGAGTTTGGGAAAATCATGCGCTGGCACGCGTGCTTGCAACTCATCCAACACCGCGGTTGCGGTCGCCAAGGCAAAGGCAAGTTCTTGTTCTGGTGTCGCTCCGGCCTCTTGTAAATGATAAGAGCACACGTTCATCGGGTTCCACTTTGGCAGCTGCTCATAGCAATATTCTGCCACATCGCCGATCAATTTGAGCGAGGGTTGCGGGGGGCAAATATAGGTGCCGCGTGACAAATATTCCTTGATAATATCATTTTGCACGGTGCCTTGCAGCGCGCTTATATTGGCGCCCTGCTCCTCAGCAACCGCGATATATAATGCCAGCAGCCAAGGGGCTGTAGCATTGATCGTCATTGAGGTGTTCATCTGGTCGAGGGGGATCTGCTCAAACAGGCTGCGCATATCACCAAGATGGCAAATTGGCACCCCGACTTTTCCAACTTCCCCCTGCGCCAATAGATGATCGCTGTCATAGCCTGTCTGGGTGGGTAAATCGAAGGCTACCGACAATCCCGTCTGGCCTTTTTGCAAATTTGATCGGTAAAGCGCATTTGAGTCGCGCGCCGTTGAATGGCCCGCATATGTTCTGATCAACCATGGACGGTCTTTTGGTGATGGGCTCATTTACGCAACCTTTGCGATATAATATTATTACTATTTTTTATTCTTATATGTAATAATATACCAATGTCAATTCGCTGCGCTGCGGCAGGCTGAAATTTCCATCTGCTTCTTGATCTGGGCTTTGTAGACGAGGACGAACCTTATAAATCAAATGTTTTATTGGCTGTTGTGATCTTTTTATGGATCTTAGCGAATATTTATTTGGAATTATTTTAAACAGGTTTCTTGCCCCGCGATTTGGCTATGGCAGCGCGTGCTACGCCAATTTAAATTTCATCTGGGTTTATTCTGCATTATTTTTTAATTGAAATGTAATTATATTTCAAAAATATATTAAATAAGGTTGCAAAGTTACCTTTTGGACGATAACGGTGGCTAAGGCGAAAAATTCTGCGCTGCGGCGCGACAGGGCATAGGAGAGAGTAATGGCGCTTGATGTAAAGCCTGAAACGGCACGCTATGAGGCCAAAGAAAAAGATTTATACGACGTCGGAGAAATGCCGCCATTGGGGTTTGTTCCAAAATCTATGCATGCCTGGGCCATTCGCCGCGAGCGGCATGGCGAACCGGATCGCTCGTTCCAATTGGAAGTTGTGGATGTCCCTTCATTGGGCAGTCATGACGTGCTGGTTTTGGTAATGGCTGCCGGGGTGAACTATAACGGAGTTTGGGCTGGTTTGGGCATTCCAATAAGCCCGTTTGATGTGCATAAAGCCGCGTATCATATCGCTGGCTCTGATGCCTCTGGTATCGTTTGGGCCGTCGGCGAAAAGGTCACAAGATGGCGCGTCGGGGATGAGGTGGTGATCCATTGCAATCAGGATGATGGAGATGATGAAGAATGTAATGGTGGCGACCCGATGTATTCTGCCAGTCAGCGGATTTGGGGTTATGAGACACCGGATGGATCTTTTGCACAATTCACGGCGGTACAATCACAGCAATTGATGCCGCGCCCCAAGCATCTGACATGGGAAGAAAGTGCCTGTTACACGCTGACATTGGCGACCGCCTATCGGATGCTATTCGGGCACCACCCACATGACCTAAAGCCAGGGCAAAACGTGTTGGTTTGGGGCGCGTCTGGGGGTTTGGGCTCTTATGCAATCCAACTGATCAATACGGCTGGTGGGAATGCGATTGCTGTGATTTCGGATGAAGATAAACGCGACTTTGTGCTGAGCTTGGGCGCGAAAGGCGTTATCAATCGCAAAGATTTTAAGTGTTGGGGGCAATTGCCGGTTGTGAATTCTGACGCATATAAAACCTGGTTCGCCGAGGTGCGCAAATTTGGCAAGGCCATTTGGGAGATTACGGGCAAGGGCGTGAATGTGGATATCGTGTTCGAACACCCCGGTGAAAGCACCTTCCCCGTTTCGACCTTCGTGTGTAAAAAAGGTGGGATGGTGGTGATCTGTGCGGGCACCACAGGGTATAATCTGACGCTAGATGCACGTTATCTTTGGATGAACCAGAAGCGCGTGCAAGGCAGCCATTTTGCGCATTTGCAGCAAGCCTCAGCGGCCAATAAGCTGATGATCGAGCGGCGGTTAGATCCTTGCATGTCCGAAGTCTTCGGTTGGAATGAGATTCCCGCCGCGCATATTAAAATGCGCCGCAATGAGCATAAGCCGGGAAATATGGCGGTTTTGGTACAAGCGCCACGGGCAGGTTTGCGCACGTTTGAGGATGCGATTTTATAGGCTCAAAACGGACGCCTCGGGCAGGTTGCCGCGAATCGCATCTGTTAGGGGGGGTGTAGTTTTTTAGGGCCGCTCTTTGGTTTTCAGTGGGTTATTGCGAACCCCCTCACTATTTTTGGGGAATTGGAAAACGCGAATTTCGTTAAATCAGACGCTTTGCTATCCTAGATTTAACACTCTGTTAACCATTTTTCGTGAGAATCGCTATGACGCATAATTGGATTATTGATGTCCTTTCAGATCTTCGTACTTTCGCCGAGAAGAACGGCCTAGAGGGGCTGGCTTTGCAATTAGACAATGCGCAATTAATGGCCGCACTGGAAATTGCGGCAAAAACCGAGGGGCTGCGCAGTGACGCGTTACACAAAGATCACGACCTTCGAACCCACGCTGGGCCGCCTCGACAACGCCAGCCAGCTGGCTGATGTTCAATCCGTTATTGAAGAATTTCGCGATGTATTTTCCGTTGATCATATGGTGTATCATTGGGTGAATTCGAAATGTGGACGGCTGGGGGTGGGCACATATTCGGGCGCTTGGGTCAGCCGTTATATCCAGCAATCCTATATTCGTATCGATCCGGTGATTTTGGGGTGCTTTCAGCGGTTTCACCCCGTTGATTGGAAAGATCTTGATTGGTCAAGCAAAGCGGCGCGGGCGTTTCAGGCCGACGCGTTGGATCATGGGGTGGGTCGTCAGGGGCTGTCTATTCCGATCCGTGGGCCAAAAGGCCAATACGCTTTGTTTACGATCAGTCATAACGCTTCGGATGAGGCATGGGCGGGCTTTATCGAAATAGCTCGGCGCGATCTTATTTTAATCGCGCATTATTTTAATAAAAAAATTTTAGATATCGAAGCCGAAGGTATCGCAGATCCCAGCCCCGCGCTTTCCCCGCGCGAAAATGAAACGCTGACATTTCTGGCGCTTGGGTATAGTCGGGCGCAAGTTGCGCATACATTATGCATTTCGGAAAATACATTGCGCGTCTATATCGAAAGTGCGCGCTATAAATTGGGCGCTGCCAATACCACGCATGCGGTTTCTTTGGCGGTCAGCCGCGGGTTGATTTTGCTCTAGCTCGCCTGGGCTGCGCGCGCATGTCTAAGCTAAGTTTAATGCTCTGATCCTAGTCTTTTTAAGGCAATCAGGGGATTATATATTTGCTTAGATATCTTTATGGCGATCAGCTATCTGATCACCCGCTTTTGCGCGACACCATGTTTCGTGATCGTGCCTCCCAGTTTAAAACCCGCCTTAAATGGAAGGTGGATGTGGATGAAAATGGCTTCGAGCGCGATGAGTATGACGCGCTTAATCCGCTTTATGTGATTTTGGAAAATAACCTTGGCCGGCATGAGGGCTCTTTGCGGCTGCTGCCCACCACGGGGCGCTGTATGATTAATGAGAAGTTCTGTTTTTTGCTGGGAGGCAGCAGCCTGAGCAGCCCGTTGATCTGGGAATCTACGCGGTTCTGTCTGGCCCCGAAAGCGTTCAAGTATAGCGCGTCAAAATTGATGTTGGCGGCGGGTGAGGTCATGCTTGGGTTTGGAGTTGAGCAATCCGTGGCAGTCTTTGATCATACGATGCGGCGCATCTATCGGCGTATCGGGGCAACCCCTGAGATTTTAGCCGAGCAGGGCGCCGGGAAAACATATATCGGGTTGGGATTATGGACTTTTTCTCCTCTGCAGCGTCAGGCGGTTGCACGCCGCGCGAAGGTTTTACCGGAACATTCAAGCCGTTGGTTTGACTTGGCTTTTGGGGCAAGCAAGCGCGTGGTGCCTGTGCCGTAGCGAAAGTGGCTTCTCACTGGCGCTTTGGTGGCATGGCCGGTAAACTGAGCTTATGCAGATGCGGCAGGTTGAACTTTCTTTAGATCAGGCAGAGGCCTATGATCATGTGGCGGCGCTGCTGCGCGCCGCTGGCGTAGATCTTGAAAACAACCTTTTGGTGCCGGGGCGCGAGCGCGATGCCCGCGTTACCGCTTTGATCGGTAAGGCGGGTTCGGGCAAAACCTTATTGCTGTCGGAACTTTATCACGCGATGCGCAGTATCGGTGTTGAGGTCGTGTCGGGGGATTATGAACCGCGGCGCAATCGTACCAAGCGCAGTTTGGCGATTTTGGCACCCACGAATAAAGCCGCCAGCGTGCTGCGTATGAAAGGTGTGCCGGCCACCACCATCCACCGTATTCTTTATACGCCGGTTTATGATCCGGAATATGAAAAAATTGCGGACTGGCTGGCCGGTCAATCTGAAAAACCACAGATTGAAGATTTAAGCGAGGCGGCCCTGGCGCGCGCTTTTGAGTTTTACCAAAACAATAAATCTATCCCGGGGGCGCTGGCTGCGGCTGGCTTGCGTGGTTCGGATTTCATTACCGGCTGGAAGCGCCGCGAAGATCCGTTGGATATCGGCTTTATCGATGAAGCCTCAATGTTGGATGATCGACAATTTGAGGATTTACAGCAAATTTTTCCAATATTGGTTCTATTCGGAGATCCGGCGCAATTGGCCCCGGTAAACCAATCGGGCCAAATGGTATTTGAAAAATTAGATCCGGAAAAGCAGATCACGCTGCAACGCGTTCATCGCCAAGATGCGGATAATCCGATATTGGATTTGGCCCATGCGCTCGGTGATCCTGCGCTTGGATTTTCTGATTTTGAAGCAATGATATCGCATTATGCCGCGCGCGATGAGCGGGTTGTTTTGGGCCAGCGCGTCGATGTTGATCTGATGGCCCGCAGCCCGGTTTTGGTTTGGCGCAATGCCACCCGAATTCGGCTTATTTCGGCCTTTCGAAGGGTTTATGATGCACCCGAAACCGAGCTGCTTGAGGGTGAACCACTGATTTGCGATGGCATTGAATTGCCCTTGAAACATCGCAAGAAGCGCCTTGATTTGGAAGCGCGGGGCCTGATCAAAGGCGCGCAAGTTGTCTATTTGGGGCCTGGGCGGCGCGCAGGCTTTTCAAAATTGCACGTGATCGGGGCGGAAGACCCACAGGTTTCAGCGGCCTCGATCATCAAAATTGAAAAACCCGGTGAAGAAGAACCGTTTATTCCGTTCGCGGCCAATATGGGCGCAGCTTTTCTACACGGCGCGGCCGTGACCATCCATAAAGCGCAGGGCAGCCAATGGGAAACAGTTCAGGTTTTTGCACCAGATTTGGAAATGGCTGCGCGTATGGGGCGAGTCGAGGCCAATCAACCGCTTTGGAAGCGCCTTGCCTATGTGGCGATCACCCGGGCCGAGCGGCGGCTGATCTGGGTGGTGCGCAACCGCTTGTCCAAACCCTCAACCCCGCTTCAGATCGAGGATCTTCACGCGCAGGCTCCGGCGCCCTTGGCTTTGGATATTCAAGACGATGGCTAACCCGTTCAGCTCTGCTTGGGGCGCGGCAAGAAGGTGGCTTGCAAACCGCGCGGTTTCCTTTTCATATGGCAAGCAGACGCTGCAGGGGGGGTGGTGAATGCTGGGCCAAATGATGCATCGACCGTTGTCGATTATCGAAATTTTAAAATTTGCGGCAGAGGCGCATCCGCGCGCCGAGATGGTTTCGGTGCGCACCGAAGGCGATATACATCGCCAGACTTACGCTGACAGTTTACACCGCGTTGGACAATTGGCGCATGCTTTAAAAAAGCTTGGCGTCGCACCGGGCGCAAGAATTGCAACTTTGGCTTGGAATGGCTATCGGCATTTTGAATTATATTATGCGATATCTGGGATTGGTGCGGTCTGCCACACCATCAATCCGCGCCTTAGTGCTGAGCAAATGCTCTATATCATTGGCCATGCGGGCGATGAGATTTTGTTTATCGACACCAGTTTCGTGCCTCTGGTGGAGGCGCTGGCGGATAAATTGCCCAAATCACTCAAATTTGTGCTGATGACCGGGCCCGAGCATATGCCCCAGTCAAGCTTAGATTTTTTATGTTATGAAGATTTGTTGGAGGGGCACCCTGCGCTGTATGATTGGCCAGAACTGCCAGAAGACACGGCATCGGGCCTGTGTTACACTTCGGGCACCACGGGGAACCCGAAAGGCGCTTTGTTTTCGCATCGTTCAACGCTGCTGCACGCGTATTCCACCGCCATTTCTATCCCAAACAGCCTTAAAGAGGGCGCGCGTATTCTGCCGGTCGTGCCTTTGTTCCACGTGAATGCATGGGGTCTGCCTTACACGGCGCCGATGACGGGAAGCTCATTAATTTTTCCCGGGCCAGCTCTGGATGGGGCCTCTTTATTCGATTTGATGGAGCGTGAGGCAGTGTCTTCCGCTTGGGGGGTTCCAACCGTGTGGTTGGGTCTGCAAGGTGAAATTGCAGCGCGCGGGCGCAATCCAAAAGGGTTTGACAATTTGATCGTAGGCGGCTCTGCGGCGCCGCGCTCAATGATCGAAGCTTTCGAAACATCGGGTGTGACGGTGGTGCATGCCTGGGGGATGACAGAAATGAGCCCCGTGGGCACGCATGGGCTTTTATCGCAACATCACCATCGCGAACTAACGCAGGATCAGCGGCTTGACCTGCAGGCCCGACAGGGGCGGCGCGCGTTCGGTGTTGATTTAAAAATCGTCGATGAGGCGGGGCAGGCTTTACCGCATGACGGTGTTGCTGCGGGCGATCTTTATGTGCGCGGACATGGTATCATTTCCAGTTATTTTGAAGATCCTGCGGCCACCGATGCGGCCTTTGACAGCGCCGGCTGGTTTGGCACCGGAGATGTCGCTTCAATTGATCCAGAAGGGTTTTTAATCATTCAGGATCGGGCGAAAGACTTGATCAAATCGGGGGGCGAATGGATCAGTTCGATCGATCTTGAAAATATTGTGATGGGCCATCCGGAGGTGGCAAATTGTGCCGTGATTGCTGTGCCCCATCCCAAATGGGATGAGCGGCCGCTTTTGGTTGTGGTGCCTCGCGGGTCCTATAAGGTGACAAAGGCCGAGATAGATAATCTGCTCTTGACCCATGTGGCGCGCTGGCAATTGCCCGATGCAATCGAATTTGTCGAACAACTGCCCCTGACAGCCACCGGTAAAGTGTCAAAGCTCACCCTGCGTCAGCAATTTGCAGCCTTTGAATTGCCCCGCGAAACATAGAGGATTAGCATGGATTTAGGTATAACCGAACGGGTTGCAGCGCTGCTGAGCGCGGTGCGTGAGATGATTGAACATGATATTGCGCCGCTTGATCGCGAATATCATGCCGAAGTAGGCAAGCACCCGTCGGGCAACAGATTCGCCATGACGGATCGGCAATTGGAAATTATCGACGGATTAAAAGCCTTGGCGCGCAAGCGCAATTTATGGAATTTCTGGTTGACTGGCAGCGATCGCGGCTACGGTTTGAGCACGGTTGAATATGCCTATTTGGCTGAAGAAATGGGCAAAGTGCCTTTGGCCGCCGAAGTGTTCAATTGCTCTGCGCCGGACACGGGCAACATGGAAGTTTTAGAGCGCTATGGCACGCAGGCGCATAAAGATCGTTGGCTGGGTGATCTGTTGGCCGGGCAGATCAGGTCTGCCTATGTGATGACCGAGCCTGGGCTTGCCTCTTCTGATGCGGCGCAATTGGCCTTTGAAGCGCGCCGCGACGGGAATGATTTTATATTGAATGGCGAAAAATGGTGGATTTCTGGTGCTGGAGATCCGCGTTGTGCTTTGTATATTTTAATGGCCAATACGGCACCAAAGGCGGCCAAACATAGCCGCCATACGATGTTTGCGCTTGACCCGAAAATGCCCGGAATCGAGGTGCTAAGGCCGATGCAGGTTTTTGGCAATGATGACGCCCCGCATGGTCATATGCATTTGCGCTTTACCGATGTGCGGATTTCACAAGATGCGATTATTCTTGGCGAAGGGCGCGGGTTTGAAGTGGCGCAAGGCCGGCTGGGGCCGGGGCGTATTCACCATTGTATGCGTGCGATCGGGCAGGCTGAAAAAGCCTTGGAAATGATGTGCCGGCGGGGTCTGTCACGTGAGGCTTTTGGCAAGCAGCTTACGGAATTGGGGGCCAATTATGATATCATCGCGAATGCGCGTATGGAGATCGAAATGGCGCGTCTGCTCTGTTTAAAGGCGGCCTATATGATGGATACGGCCGGGGTGCGGGCGGCGCAGCCATGGATTTCAAAAATCAAAGTGATCGCGCCGTTGATGGCAGGCAAAGTGGTGGATGAGGCCATGCAAATGCATGGCGCAGGGGGCATCAGCCAAGATTTTGATCTTGCTCATATGTGGACGCATATTCGCACGCTGCGCTTTGCCGATGGTCCAGATGCGGTGCATCGCCGCCAAGTGGCCCGCGCCGAATTGAAAAAATACAGCAATACGCAGATATAAATTGCGGCGCCTCGGCGCAGTGGGGGCGGCCCCAAGGCGGCTTTAATCGGCTTCGGTGTCGATCCAAATTGTCACCGGGCCATCATTGATCAAACTGACCTGCATATCGGCGCCGAAACGGCCAGTTTCAACGCGTGGGCCCAGAGCAGCAAGGGCTTTTGCGAATGTTTCGTAAAGTTGCTTTCCCAGTTCGGGTGGCGCTGCGCGCGAAAATCCGGGTCTGTTGCCGCGCTTTGTATCGGCTGCCAGCGTGAATTGACTGATCACTAAAGCGCTGCCGCCAATGTCGAGCAGGGATTTGTTCATCCGCCCCTCGGCATCTGCAAATATGCGCAATTTGGTGATTTTTGATGCCAGTTTCTCGGCATGCTCGGGCGTATCTTCCGCCATTGCACAAATCAGGATGAGCATACCCGCATCGCATGTTCCGATCTGATCGCCTTTCACGGCAACGGAAGCTGTCTGGACCCTTTGAATCACTGCGCGCATCTATTTCTCCTATGGTATTATCAGAAGGGGGTTTAAAAGATCAAAGCGTCTGGCGGGAAGATTAAAGGCTTGACGCATTATGCTCAATTATCAATTGCTTCAGGATCGGTTGCGCCTCGTGCAATTCAATGCCTGCGGGCAAGCGGGGATCGTAGAGAATCCGCAAAAGAAGGGCATCTTGCTCTGTTAATAATGCGAATTCATCATCATCATTGAAAATGGAGGGATGCGCTGCCGGGTTGTCATTGTGAAGCCCCAACCCTTGGGCAATTTCTTCATGAAAACAGGCTTTCTTTAACACGGGCGGATGCTCGGCACGGATCACCGCAAGCGCTTGTTCATGAATATGGGGGCTGTGCCGCGCAGAAAGCGTTAACACCATGCAGTGGATGTCAGCGGGCATCTGTTGGATGATTTGTTGAATATTTGGGGGCACAAGCACATCCTTTTTGCGTAGTTTTTGTACCATGTTCATTCGATGCACCTCATCCACGACAACCACGTGAAAATTTCCAAGCTCGGTCGTAAGTTCAATAGGGTGACGGGTGATATTAGACAGTTGCGCGGCATAATCTGACAGAAATTTCGTATCAGTTACGCGGGTTTCAGGGTTGAGCGAGGGCCCAAAATGCAAATTGATTTTGACTGGTCTTTGCCATTTTGACAGCGCCGTGGGCGTCGCTTGTGCAGGTTGAAAACCACTGCTTGGTTCATATTCATCGTAAAATGCCAAACTGTTAAACAGCTCTATTAGGGCCTCTGGTGTCGCGCGTGGGCTTTTGGAACCACCATCAGTTCGAAGCAGCCCCTTTGCTATTAAGCCCGTGGCAAGGTGGTCATAGCGTTGTCTGAGCTGCCGCGATGTTTCCGCGGCAAAAGCCGCATTGTCTGCGCCCTCAGCGCCCCGTTTGATATTGGCAAGTTCCGCGCAACCGCTCAGGCTGAGGGCGAGGGCGGCAACTGCGCCTTTGAGGCTGCGTTTCCAGAGCGGTTTCATTGCGATATACATGGTGAGGCCTGTCACATCTGGCACGTCTTATATCTCCAGCGAAGCTATTTCGCTTTTGCACCTAGTCCTGTTACGTTTAACGCGCATGGCCGCCTTATAAGTGATGCTTAGGCTGTGCTGTTCCAGCGCCGTTATGGCCGCGTTCAATCGTTAGTTTTCGGCTATATCTCGATTGGATGATCTCCACCACAATCAATACCAAGACGCTAAAATAAAATGTTGTTTTGGACATAGGAATAATTTCATACCCAAAGACGCGCAGCGCCAAGCTGGGATCATGCATCGCATGTGCTGCCGCTTGACCGCTTTCTCCAAGCAGTACAATCCCCACAATCAGCAGAATAAACAGGCCCAAAACCTCGTACATGCGGTTTTTTTCCAAAAAGGCGGTTACACCATCTGCTAAGATCAACATCGCCAGCCCAGATAGCAATATCGCCGTTGCTAGAACCGCAAATACTTTGGTAATCGCCAAGGCGGATAGAACTGAATCGAATGAGAAAATAAGGTTCATCAAAACGATCAGCAGAACCACCTGCACGGCAGATTTCCCCGGTTTGTTATCAAGATCCGTATCTAAATGTTGGATCGTAAGAAGGTGGCCAATTTCTTTAACCGCTGTGTACATTAAAAATACACCGCCCAGAACGAACACGCATGTGGCAAAATTCACACCGCCCTCCAACACGCCGGACCAGCTGAAAATATAGAAGGGTGCGCCAAGTGCTTCGATCAGATTGATCATTGCAAAAAGCAAAACCACCCTGAGCACCACGGCGATAATGATGCCCCAAAACCGCACGGCTTTTTGATGGGCCACGGGCGCCCTCTGGCTTTCGATTGAGATATAAAGCAAATTATCAAAGCCAAGCACGGCCTGTAAAACCAATAAGACGATCAGGTTGCCAAAATTTTCTATTGTAAAAAGATCAAACATAATCCTTAAGCCTAAGCTGGGTTAAATAAATTTGACAAGATTTATTTCGCTTGGCCCAAGACGGGCTGCTGCGTTTATCTATGCCGGCGCTGGGGCTTTTTTGCCTTTGGCTTTTCGTCAGAAACCGGCGCCAACCCCAGTTGATCGCGCATGACTTTGCGGCGCACTTCTTCAACCTCGCCCAATTTCAGAGTGCCCAGTTGAAACGGGCCGAACGAGACGCGGATCAACCGATTGACCTGCAGCCCTATAGCTTCGATCGCGCGCCGAATTTCGCGGTTTTTGCCCTCTCTTAGACCAATGGTTAACCACGCATTCGCACCCTGCTGGCGGTCTAATGTGACGCTCATGGGCTGAAACCGTTCTGCACCGATGCGCAGGCCTGCACGCAATGGCGCAAAACTGTCTTCGCTTGGCCGCCCGTTGATGCGTACGCGATAGCGGCGCAGCCATCCCGTCGCAGGCAGTTCCAGCTGCCGCTTGATTGCCCCGTCATTGGTTAATAGCAATAGGCCCTCAGAGTTTAGATCAAGCCGGCCGACGCTCATCACGCGGGGCAGATCTTTGTGCATTTCATCATAGATTGTTCGACGGCCTTTTTCATCCCGATCACTGGTCACCAAACCGCTGGGTTTATGATAGAGCCAAAGCCGCGCATGATCGGGCTCTTTCAGCAGGGTGCCATCAACTTTTATCTGGTCTTTTTGCGTCACGTTCAGGGCTGGCGATGTAATAACGGCGCCGTTTACGCGCACGCGACCGGCAAGGATCATCTTTTCCGCATCGCGGCGGCTGGCAAGCCCGGCGCGGGCGATGGTTTTAGCGATGCGTTCGCCTGAAGGAGTTTTGCTGTCCATTATTGGGGCTTTACGGCAAAAACAAGGCTTGCGAAAGGGGCATTCAGCGGTCATCAAAAGCTTATGCGGTTTAAAAGTTTTATGGAGATTGCGTTAGAGGAAGCGCGTTTGGCAGCAGCCCGTGGAGAGGTTCCGGTGGGCGCGGTCGTAATCTCGCCGCAGGGCGCGGTTCTGGCGCGCGCTGGAAACCAGATGCGCGCGCAAAAGGACCCCTCTGCGCATGCGGAAGTTCTGGCCATTCGTTCCGCGTGCAAAGCATTGGGATCCGAACGCTTATCGGGCTGTGATCTTTATGTGACGCTAGAGCCTTGCCCGATGTGTGCAGGCTTGATTGCGGCGGCGCGGATAGACCGGCTTTATTATGGGGCCTGTGATCCCAAATCCGGTGGTGTTGCGCAAGGTCCGCAGGTGTTCCGCCATGCGCAATGCCATCACAAACCTCAGGTTTATTCGGGCATTGCAGAAGAGCAAGCCGCCGCGCTGCTGCGCGATTTTTTTGCCAAGCGGCGCGGCGGGGCGCGTTAAGCCGCGCTCAGAGCAGTGCTGCAGCGCCGGCAGGTGCCAGGATGCTGATCTTTCCCGATATCAGGTAGAATTTTCCAGCAACGCTGGCATTTTTCACCCTCTGCTTTGGAAAAGGCAACGCCAATCCCAGGATGATCTGCAAGGGTAAACTGGCCCTGCTCAATCTGGCCTGCCGTCAGTTGCAGCGCCGATGTTATGCAAATATCTTCAAAGGGTACAGATTGCAGTGCCGCCAGCATCGCAGGATCGCTGATGGTGACGCTTGGCGCGGCTTCCAAACTGGCCCCAATAACTTTTTCAGAGCGCTGCACTTCCAAAGCCGATGTTACCACGCGGCGTGCAGAGCGGATCATTGCCCATTTTTCCGCCAGTTCTGGGTTTCTCCAAGCCGCGGGGGTCTCGGGAATATCCAGCAGGTGAACCGAGCTGTCATCGCCGGGGAACCGCTCAAGCCAGACCTCTTCCATTGTAAAGACCAGCACCGGGGCGAGCCAGGTGGTCAGCCGATGGAACAGAATATCAAGCACCGTACGCGCCGCGCGCCGTTGGACCGTATCGCCATCGCAATACAGCGCGTCTTTGCGGATATCGAAATAGAAAGATGACAGATCGACGGTTGCAAAGGCAAAAACGGCTTGAAATACGCCTTGGAAATCATAAGCATTATAGCCGCTGCGCACCTTTTCATCCAATTCCGCCAAGCGGTGCAAAACCCATTGCTCGAGCTCGGGCATGTCCTGCGGCGCGATGCGGTCGCGTTCGCTAAAATCGGCCAGAGAGCCGAGTAAAAACCGCATCGTATTGCGCAATCTGCGATAGGCATCGGCGGTATTTTTTAAGATTTCAGGTCCAATTCTAAGATCCGCAGAATAATCTGACTGCGCCACCCAGAGGCGCAAAATATCGCCGCCATATTGTTTTACCACTTGCTCAGGCGCCACCGTATTGCCCAAAGATTTTGACATTTTCATGCCTTTTTCATCGAGCGTGAAACCATGCGTCAGTACTCCGCGATACGGGGCATGGCCGCGGGTGCCACAGGATTGCAGCATCGACGAATGGAACCAGCCGCGATGCTGATCTGTGCCTTCCAGATAAAGATCAGCCATACCGTCTTCGGATCCATCATCGCGATCACGCAAAACAAAGGCATGCGTTGAGCCAGAATCAAACCAGACATCAAGAATATCAAAAACTTGTTCATAAGCTTCTGGGTCAACAATACCATCAAGGAAGCGGTTTTTGGCGCCCTCAGCATACCACGCATCTGCGCCTTCGTTTTCAAATGCGGCGGCGATACGGGCATTCACGTCGTCGTTGCGCAGCAAGAAATCCGGATCTGTCGGTTTGCCGCCGGTTTTGGTGAAACATGTCAGTGGAACCCCCCAAGCGCGTTGGCGCGAGAGCACCCAATCGGGGCGGGCTTCGATCATTGAATAAAGCCGGTTTCGGCCCGTTTTTGGCGTCCATTCGACCATTTTATCAATAGAATTCAGGGCCCGTTCGCGAATGGTTTTGCCGAATTTATCTTGATTATCGCCGACCGGGCGATCGATTGCGGCGAACCATTGCGGCGTGTTGCGATAGATCAGAGGCGCTTTAGAGCGCCAGCTATGCGGATAACTGTGCTTGATTTTTCCGCGCGCCAAAAGCTTTCCGCTTTCTGCCAGCTTCTCAATCACCGCCGCATTCACATTGCCTTCTTTGCCATTGGGTTTGAGAATTCTTTTGCCGCCGAAAAACGGCAAATCGGCCCGCATCGTGCCATCTTCCATTACATTATAGGTCAGCACTTGCTCCAGCATGCCCGCATCGCGATACAGCTCAAATTCATCCATACCATGGCTGGGGGCACAATGGACAAATCCGGTGCCATCCTCTTCGGTCACAAAGGGCGCGGCGCGAAAATCGCGCGGCTCATCCCATTCGCCCTTGCTGCCCTCCATACCGGCCAATGGATGCGACAGACTTGTATTTGATAAATCGCCCGCATCACTGATGCGCGAAAAACTTTCGACTCGAGCTTTTTCCAGCACCGAAGCTGCCTGTTTATCCGCCAGAATAACGCGATCGCCGGTTTTGACCCAATTGTCTTCGGGGGCGGCTGTCACCTCATAAACGCCATAAGAGATGTCTTGGTGATAGACCACACCGCGGTTTGAGGGGATGGTCCAGGGCGTGGTGGTCCAGATCACCACATCAGCGCCTTCTAGCGCAGGGTTATCGCTGTTTAGAACCGGAAAACGCACCCAAATGGTGAAGCTTTCTTTGTCATGATATTCCACTTCTGCCTCTGCCAATGCGGTTTTTTCAACGGGGGACCACATGACCGGCTTTGAGCCTTGATACAGCGTGCCCGTCATCAGAAACGTCATGAATTCTTCTGCGATCACGCGTTCTGCATGATAATCCATGGTTAAATAAGGCATTTCCCAATTGCCGGTAATCCCAAGCCGTTTGAATTCTGCGCGCTGAACATCCACCCATTCAGCAGCAAATTTGCGGCATTCTTGGCGGAAATCGACCACGGGCACTGTGTCTTTATCGCGGCCATTTTTGCGATATTGTTCCTCGATTTTCCATTCAATTGGCAAGCCGTGACAATCCCAACCTGGGATATAGCGGGCATCTTTTCCCATCATTTGTTGGCTGCGCACAACCATGTCTTTTAAAATCTTGTTGAGCGCATGGCCAATATGCAAATGCCCGTTCGCATAAGGTGGGCCATCGTGGAGGGTAAAGGGCTTACGGCCCTGCTTTTCCCTGAGGCGATTGTAGAGGCCCATGTTTTCCCATTTTTGCAACCATTCCGGTTCGCGTTTTGGCAAACCAGCCCGCATCGGGAAATTGGTTTTTGGAAGGTTCAAAGTCTCTTTATAATCGGGCGTTTCGGCGCACATGGTTTGGTATCCTTGGGGCGTGAGAAGATCGTATAATGTACGGCGGGCTGGCGCGTACGCGTTTTCCCGGCCACTCTTATGCTTAGAGCGCCGGGTAAATAATTCGATGATATGATGTACAAAAAACAGCCATTAAAGGCGCTTATAGGCGCCTCTCGCCCGCGGGTCTAGACCCTTCCGACCCTGTTGCAGAACAGTTTTCTGCCTCAATTTTGCAAAAGGGTGCCTTTGCGCTTTTATCCGCCATGCTTGGCCATGAAATTGGCTGCCGTCTTGCGTAAATTATCGACACCTGCCAAGCGGGCGCGATCCAGTTCCACCTTCAAAGCTTTCAAGTCGGTACTCATTAGGGCCTGCTTGACAGGGCCAATAGAGGCGGGGCGCATTGATAACGTATGAAGACCTAAAGCCGCCAGGCAGACGGCTTCTAGCGGGCGCCCCGCATCCTCACCACAAAAAGACAGCGGTGTTTTATGCGCTTGGCACTTTGTCACGATGTCTTCAAGAAAGCTGAGAAAGCTGCTGCTCAACGTATCATATCGTTTGCGCACCAATTCATTTTCGCGATCCGCAGCGAAGAAGAATTGTTTCAGATCATTGCCCCCGATCGATAAAAAATCCACCGAGTCAAAAAATGCTTTGGGGGCGTAATGGATCGAAGGGGTTTCGATCATCGCGCCAACCCGCAGGTTCTTTGGCAGCGGATGACCTAGGATTTTCTCGCGCTCGAGAGCTTTGTCCATTTCGCTGCGCGCTTGACGAAATTCTTCATATTGCGCGATGAAGGGGAACATAATCGATAGATCACGCCCGTTTGCGCCGCGCAACAAGGCTTGTAACTGCATGCGCAACACGCCTGGTTTGTCCAAGCCAACGCGGATCGCGCGCCAGCCCAGCGCCGGATTAGGCTCTTCCACTTCGGTCATATAGGGCAACACTTTATCCGAGCCGATATCAAGCGTTCTGAAAGTGACGGGTTTGTTTTGAGCTGATTCTAAAACCCGCGCATAGATTGCGCTTAGCTCTGAGCGTTTGGGCATTTGACTGCGCAGTAAAAACTGCAATTCGGTGCGAAAAAGCCCAACGCCTTCGGCGCCAGAGCTTTCGAGGCTAGGTAGATCAGCCATTAACCCGGCATTCATCAGCAAAGTGACGCGCGTCTTGCAGGCAGCGATGGCGGGGCGGTCGCGAAGGGCGGCATAGCGCTTTTGCGCTTTTGCTTGCATAGCGATTTTATCTTTGACGGCGCTGGCCACGCTGTCATCGGGGCGCAGATGGATCACGCCGGCATCGCCATCGATCATGATGGGATCGCCGTTTAAGGCCTCGGTGGTGAGATTTTCGGCGTGAATGACAAGCGGAATCGCTAGGGCCCGCGCCACGATTGCGGCATGCGATCCCACCGACCCTTCTTCAAGCGCCAAACCTTTTAGGCTGCGCCCATATTCCAAGAGCTCGGCGGTGCCAATATTTCGCGCTACCAAAATCGCATCGCTCGGAATCACCGCGCCCGTGTTGCGGCCCTGTCCTGTTAGGCTGCGCAACAAACGGTTCGACAGATCATCCAAATCATGCAGGCGGTCGCGTAAATAAGGGTCGGCAACTTGTGACAGCCGCGCCCGCGCCGCCGATTGCTCTTTTTCGACGGCGGCCTCTGCCGAAAGCCCCTGATCAATATCGGTGTTCATCCGCTGCAGCCAGCCGCGCGAATTGGCAAACATACGATAGGCTTCCAAGATTGCCCTTGGCTCTTTATCGCCAAAATGCGCCGCATCCAGCAAATCATCGATGCCGCTGCGCAGCTTTTCCAACGCTGAGGACAGGCGCTGTTTTTCAACTTGCGGATCTTCAGCGATTGGATTGGTAACCACAACGCGGGGTTCGTGCAGCCAAACATGGCCAGAAGCGGTGCCCTCTTGCACAGGGGTGCCGCGAAACAAAGCCGGTTCCTGATGTTGGGGCCTTAATGCTGCGCCTTCACCCACAAAAGCGCCTAGTTCGGCCATTTCTGCCAGAACCATCGCCACAATTTCCAGGCCGTAAATCTCGTCCGATGAAAATTCACGCGCGGTTTTGGATTGAACGACCAAGACACCAAGGCCCGAGCCGAGACGCTGGATGGGCACGCCCAAAAAGGACGAGTAAATTTCTTCGCCTGTTTCTGGCATAAACCGAAAGCCTTTGGTGGCCGGGGCATTCGCAGCGTTGATGGTGCTCTTGCGCGCGGCCACCCGCCCCACCAGCCCTTCTCCAAGGCGCAGGCGCGTTTTATGAACAGCATCGGCATGCAGGCCTTCTGTGGCGCAAAGCTCCAGCGTGTTCTTATCTCTAAAGAGGTAGATCGAGCAGACTTCTGTGCCCATTGAATCGGCGATCAAATGGGTGATTTTATCCAAACGGGCTTGGCCGGCTGAATCTTCTGCCAGCGTGCCACGCAAGCGCTTGAGCAGCTTGCGGCTGTTGGTTCCCTTGGTGTCTTCCATGGGCGGCGCGCCCCTCGTTTTCCTTGGCTTAGGCGCTTTCGAGCCCAAATGCATGATGCAAGGATTGTACGGCAAGTTCCATATATTTCCTATCAATAAGAACGGAAATCTTAATTTCTGACGTGGCGATGACTTTGATGTTAATGCCTTCATCAGATAATGTTTTAAACATTTTTGCCGCAACGCCGGATTGGCTTCGCATGCCAATTCCCACGGCTGATACTTTGGCGGCGTTCATATCTGCGATCAGATCAACGAAATCAACATGGTTTCCAGCCTTTGCATCCAAAAGTGCTTTTTCGGCGCGGGCGACCTGATCGGTGGGGCAGGAAAAGGTCATATCGGTGCGGCCGTCTTCGGCGATATTTTGAATGATCATATCCACATTGACATTGGCCTCTGAAAGCCGTCCGAAAATCGCTGCAGCCGTGCCGGGGCGATCTTCAACCGAGACCAGCGTCATCTTCGCTTCATCGCGCGAATAGGCTATTCCTGAAACAACATTGGATTCCATAATTTCTTCCTCGCTACAGACCAAAGTGCCGGCCGTTTCCGATGGTTCCTCAAAGCTTGACAATACTCTTAGTTTAACGCGGTAGCGCATCGCCAGTTCTACAGATCGGGTTTGCAAAACTTTTGCCCCCAGCGATGCCAGTTCTAACATTTCTTCAAAGGAGATTTTGTTCAATTTGCGGGCATTGGCTTCGATCCGAGGATCGGTGGTGTAAATCCCGTCAACATCGGTGTAGATATCGCAGCGCTCTGCGTCAAAAGCCGCCGCGAATGCGACCGCCGTGGTATCAGATCCACCGCGGCCCAACGTGGTAATCCGCCCTTCGGGGCTTAACCCCTGAAAACCAGCGACCACCGCCACCCGCATGCCATCGGCAAACTTGCCGTTAATATTCTCGGTTGGAATTTCTTCGATCCGCGCGGCCGAATGGGTAGAGCTGGTGTTCAAGGGCACCTGCCAGCCTTGCCAGCTGCGCGCGGGGATTTCCATTTCTTGCAACACCAGCGCCATCAGCCCGGCGGTGACATTTTCGCCAGAGGACACAACAGCATCATATTCGCGCGCATCATGTAAAGGAGAGATATCATTTACCCAGCCTGCCAATTCATTCGTTTTGCCCGACATGGCTGATACGATCACGATAACATCATATCCCAGAGCCACTTCTCGCGCCACGCGTTTGGCAGCGCGCGTGATGCGGTCGATTGAGGCAACCGATGTGCCACCAAACTTCATTACCAAAACCGGCATAATGGTCCTCTAAAGCTAAATTGCATCGCGGTTTAGGGCGAAGTAGAGCCAAGCGCAAGGGCTGTTCAGTTGGTTTTACGCTTAGGATCAAAGGGCAGGGGGGCGACGGGTATCCCCTCTTCCATAAGTTTTTTTGCCTCTGTAACTTTGGCTTCACCGTAAATTGCCCGCTCTGGCGTTAATCCGTAATGCATATCCCGAGCCTCTTGAGCAAAATCGGATCCGACATAATCGGCATTTTTTTCCATATGCGCCTTGAAGTCTTTTAGAGCCTGTTGCGCAGGATGGGGGGGGCCTTGCAAGGACTTTTGAGCGGCGTTGGGTTGCGCTATCGGCGCGGGCGCCGCGGCGGTGTTGACCCGGGGTGCCATAATCGCTTTTGTCACCTGGGTAGAGCCGCAGATTGCACAGGTCACCATTCCGGCCTTTTGCAGTTTCTCAAACGCATCGGCAGATTGGAACCAGCTGTCAAAACTGTGCTTATTGCTGCATTTTAAGGAATAATTGATCATCTCTCGCCGTGCTCTATTCGCTCTGCCTTGTCAACGATTGCGGATTTGGAATCAAGTTAAATCGGTATTTGATATGGGCACTAGGTGTTCCAACTCATCCATAATAACACTTATATCTACGCCATGAGACAGCGCTTTTGTGGCGCGCTGCGCAAGGTTTTGTTGCGCGCTGAGCGTCTTTAACGATAACAGGGCTTTGGATAATGCCTCAGCATCTGTTGCGCGTATCGCTGCTTTGTTTTGGGCGAGCGTTTCGTATTCAGCGCTGAAATTGCGCGTATGGGTGCCGGTGATCAGCGCGCATCCATAAGCTGCAGGTTCGTAAGGGGTGTGTCCACCGTGATTTTTGAAAGCCCCACCAACGATACATAGGCCCGAAGCAGCGTACCATTTGGGCATCTCGCCCAGAGTATCTGCCAGGATCACGTCAACCTTTTCAGGCCCGCTCGCTTGGTCTTGGCTATAGCGTTGTAGTCGCCAGCCCTGCGACAGGATAAGATCAGCAATCTCGGCGCCGCGCTTGGGATGGCGCGGCGCGATAATCAGCTGTAATTCGGGCCATGTTTGCCTCACCAAGCCAAAGGCTTTTAAAATGATCTCGTCTTCGCCGGGATGCGTGGAGGCGGCCAGGCATATATTGCGGCGTTTTGTTGAATCCAAATCGATCGTTTGGGGTTGATATAATGATTTCCAATTGAGCACAGGACCCATTTTTCTGGGATCAATCCCCAAGCTTTTGAAGCGCTGGTCAGAATCTGCATCTTGCGGTTGCAGATAGGCTAAAGCGTTTAACAATTTGGCGCTGAGCCTTGGAAACCGGCGCCAGAGATTCTGACCGCGCGCGCTCATCCGAGCCCCCAAGGCGGCAATTGGGATGCCCGCCGCGGCCAAGATGGCGATACGGTTGGGCCATAATTCGGCCTCAAAAGTCACATGCGCTGCGATTGGATATGCGCTCATGAACCTGCGTTGCGCCCAGCGTAAATCTAACGGCGAGAGCACTGCGTGATATCCAAGCTCTTTCGCCCAGAGGCGCCCGGAAAGCGAATTACAAGTGATCAATAAGCTGGTTTGACCGTAGCGCGCTGCAAGCGCGTCCAAAACTGGTTTAGCGGATTGCAGCTCACCATTTGAAGCGGCGTGTACCCAGAGCCATTTTTGCTCAGGGCGTTTCATGGCCACTGGTTTTCCAAACCTTTGCCAGAAATCCGTCCAGTCTTCGGTCCCTTTTAAACAGCGTATCATCAAAAGGAGCCCAAGCGGGAAGGCGGCAAAGTTTAAGAAGAGGCGGTATATAAACATGCGCAGGCCGTAGGGGTTATAAGCGGCTTTGGTCAAGTAGAATAGGAAACCAGTCTTCGCGCAACCGCTCGCCAGGTTGCATGGCATGGCCGGGAAAGGGCGGTGAGGTTGGACCCGGGCGCTCGATATAGCGCGCGTCATCCCCAAGCAAGCGAAGTGAAAACGCTCGACGCCTCTTGGCGCTGTGATTGCCGCGCGCGCCGTGCAGGGCATTAAAGTGAAATGCAACCGCATCTCCGGGCTGCATGTTATATTCGATGATGTTCATGCCCTCGGCATCCGGATCGGGCACGGGTTGGTAGAGATCGCTATCGGGATAAAAGTTTTGTTCTGATAGCCAGCGGGTTGGCAGCACAGGCTTTTGCCATTTATGCGATCCGGCAACCACGCGCAAACTGTTTTCTTTTACTGGATCAAGGGGCACCCAAAAGCTTATATTTTGCTGGCCACCGGTGAAGTAATATGGTGCATCCGAATGCCATGGCGTGGGTTTTGACGTGCCCGGTTCTTTGACCAAAACATGCTCGTGGAACAATTGCACGATATCTGATCCCATCAGTTCTGCAGCGATTTGGGCAATATGTGGGCGATGAATAACATCCGAAAATTCGGGGATGCGGGTCCAGTTGCAATAATCATCAAAGAACCGCCCGCTCTCAGTATCGGTTAGGTTTTCTGCAGCATAGGGGCCTGGATGCTGCAGATTAAAGGCCACCCCGTCCCGCAGCGCTTGAACGCAATCGGCAAACATGCCGCGGATCAGCGTTACACCATCGCTACGGAATGCGTGAATTAAATCAGTGGTTAATAAGGGATGCATGCGCGCCTCTTTCTCATCGGCGTGATCCTACGTGCCCAGATGCTGTTGTCTAGCCTTGAGTGGATGCAACGCATAACGGGTAAGCCGTAAAAGGAAAAGGCCGCCAGCGTTGGCGACCTTTTAAATCTTGTATGACGGGCCTAAAAATTAAGCGACAAATCACGATGAACGGCAGTGCAAGAGGCTAAGAATAGGGCCTGATCGCGGGTCAGCGCCGGTTGCAAACGCGCACCCAATGTGCCTTTCAGCGCCTCGACATACTCACTCAGAGGGCCGCGCAATTCCGTTTCAGCCTGCGAGCGCCAGTCAAGCTGGGCCGCGTAAGCATCTAGCGCTTCCTCGTAATGGGCAAGCGCTTTCTCACGATCTTTTTTACGTTTGCCCAGCGCCTTTTTGGCTTTGCCTAAGGCTTTTTTCACATCATCCGCGCCCTCTACTGCGCGAACGCTACGCTCGGCTTGTTTTACGGCCTCTTCTGCGGATAAGTAATCAGCATCAAGTTCAACTGCTTCTATAATTGACCTAAGGCCAATCAATTCTGCTTCCAGTGCGATGTAAGCTGGCGTTGATTCCAAAACCATCAATGCTTCTGAAGCCCCTTCAAACGTGCCATCTGCAGCCCTGCGATAGGTGTTGCGCGCTTTTGTTTCGGCTGCGGTTAGCAGGCTGAAGGTTTCATATTCGCTTTCCCATGAGGCTGGTATCTCGCCTTCTAGCGCGGCGATTTTGGCTTTCGTATCGGCAATATCTGTGCTCAAAACAGCGCGTCTTTGTGCGAACTCATCCCCTTTTAAACGGGCAAGTTCTTTTTCGCTGGCTTTCAGATGCTCGTTCTCGCGGCGCAGTTGTTTTTGAATTGAGCGCACTTGGCTTAGCATTGGGCGATAGCTGTCTTCTGCTGCTTTTACCGCCGCAGAAGTCACCGAAATCTGGGCTAAGTTCTCTAAGGCTTTATCGGCCTCTTCCAGCGACTCGGCAATCGGATCGGCTAAAATAGCTGACAAGTTTGAGAGATCAATGCGTTTTGCTTTCTCGATAGCTGCGACGGTTGCGCCGCCACCTGCCGCTATTTGATCCCCAACGAATTGGTCCATACAGAATTGCAGCCTTGGATTGCGCGGCGGCGGCGCAGATTCTGACAGCAAGTTTGATCGGTTGGGCAAGTAATTGACCAATTGTGGATAATTGCCAACGATCCCTAGAGCCAATAATTGCAACAAAATAAACGGGATCACGCCGCGATACATTTCGATCGTGCGCACCACGGCCGGCGCCACGCCGCGCAAATAAAACAGCGCAAAGCCAAAAGGCGGCGTCAGAAAAGAGGTTTGGATGTTCAAACCGATCA
>Ga0181556_1000128_pt1 | contig 75245 bp, 61 predicted proteins | sample 011ome_14_FD_148651 | JGI IMG/M metagenome (GOLD analysis project Ga0181556, IMG submission 148651) | Coastal salt marsh microbial communities from the Groves Creek Marsh, Skidaway Island, Georgia - 011505AT metaG (spades assembly) | ecosystem: Environmental > Aquatic > Marine > Intertidal zone...
GCAGCGCCAAGGCAGCAATTCGCTTATTTAAGAAACATCGCCCCAACATCATTCTAAGCGATTGGATGATGCCGAAAATGAACGGGCTCGATTTATGCGACACGCTGCGCCAAATTACCCCAGACCTGTATATTTATTTTATTTTGCTTACCTCGCGCTCGACCAAAGCCGAGATGCTGCACGCCTTTCAACAGGGCGCTGATGATTTTCTCAGCAAGCCGATCGCGGCGATCGAACTTCACGCCCGCGTCACAGCAGCGGCGCGGCTTCTTGACACCCAGCGGAAGTTGAAACTCAAAAACCGACAGATCAAAGCGGCGCTGCGCAAAACCCAAGCTTTGAATGCCGCAATGGATAAAGATCTGCTTGCCGCGCAGCAGCTTCAAACCGCGCTTATCCATAATAGGCATCGCCGCTTTGGTCGATTCGACATTGCAGCCCTGGTGGAAAATACAGGCCCTGTTGGAGGGGATTTGGCGGGGTTTTTTACCATAGGAGCAACGCATATAGGGTTTTATATTGCCGATGTTTCAGGGCATGATATCAGCGCAGCAATGCTGACGGTGCGCATTGCAAGTTTTTTTTCAGCCGAGGCTTTCGGCCAAAATATCGCCGTAAAGCGCCTTAAAACAGGGCAAATCTGCCCGCGCCAACCGCATGATATTTTACAAAGCATAAATCAAATCATGCTCAAGGATGTTACAACAGATCATTACCTGACCATGATATCGGGACTGCTAGATTTAACCTCGGGGCGCCTTTGTTTTGCCCAGGCTGGTCACCCTTACCCAATTCTGCAGGCAAAAGAGGGCATGTTTCACCATATTGGCCGTGACAGCCTGCCAATCGGCATTTCGCAAACGGTACGCTATCAAGATCATCACTTGCAGCTGGCTTTGGGTGAGCGTCTGATTCTTTATTCGGACGGATTTAGCGATGGTATCTATGACCAAAATATCGCGCTTGGAAGAGAAGGGTTGCAGCCGCTTTTTGCCCGCGTTCAACATCTGCATGGGTCCGCTCTCACCCAAAATATTTTAGAAAATATACACGCCGCCCGCGATCAAACGCCCCTGGTCGATGACCTGTCGGCGCTGATCATCACGCATCGCGCCGCTGGCGCATCTGGGCCTGAAACATCTGAGTAAAAGCCCGATCTCCAGGATTCGCCAAAAGCTCAAACGCCTCCTCGATTGGTATTAAATGATCCTCATGGCCAGCCTCGGTTGGATCGCCAAGGCGCAACACAGGATCTGCGCGATAGACCAAACATAGCTTTTCAGCCCAGAGGTCATATTCAGGCATGAAAACAAACCGTCGAAAGGCGCCAATATGGCGCGGCCGGGCGATTTTCCAACCGGTTTCCTCCATCACTTCACGGTGCAGCGCGGTGATCGGATGCTCACCTGAGTCAATACCGCCGCCCGGCAATTGAAATTCGGGCTCAGGTTCCGCCTGATGAGTCAGTAAAAGCGCATCACCATAAGGCAAAATCGCATAAACGCCACGCCGAATCTGATAGCGGCGATCGGTTTGCGGGGTTTCTCCATAGCGTCTTATCATTCCAAGCTCCTTTTGATCCAACTCCGCGGCTGCTTGCCCAGTCTTACGAGACAGGATATGGCTCCGCAAGAAAGATAAGGAATGCCTATGAAAAGCGGATCGCAAATTGCGTGGGACGACACTGTCCTACCCTTTCAACTTGATGCCTGTGACATGCGGGGCCGGATAGCGCGTCTTGATGGCGTTTTGGATGGCGTCCTACAGCAACATAATTATCCGCCCGTGGTCGAGGCTTTGGTGTCTGAAATGGCGCTACTGACAGCTTTAATCGGGGAAAGTATAAAGCTGCGCTGGAAGCTTTCATTGCAAGTGCAATCCAAAGGCGCTGTGCGCATGATCGCAACCGATTATTACGGCCCTGAAACTGAAGGCGCGCCAGCGCGCATTCGCGCCTATGCCAGCTTTGATGAAGCGCGGCTGACCGACGGGCCGATTTTCGACCAAATTGGCGAAGGCTATTTTGCGATTTTGATCGATCAAGGCGCAGATATGACGCCCTATCAAGGCATAACTCCGCTTGTGGGTGGCTCGCTTTCCGCCTGTGCAGAGGCCTATTTTGCGCAATCAGAACAGCTGCCAACCACGTTTAAGCTCTGCTATGGAAAATCGCAGGCCCCCGATCAGCCCGCGCAGTGGCGCGCAGGGGGTATTATGCTACAACATATGCCCAAATCCAGCCTTGAGCCTGCGATGGACGAGGGCGGATCGGGCGATGGCGGTGTTTTAATGGCCAATGATATTATAGATGCCGATGACAGCGATAACTGGAACCGCGTGAACATCCTGTTAGACACGGTCGAAGAGCTGGAAATGATTGGGCCAGTGATCCAACCCTCGCAATTGCTGCTGCGGTTGTTCCATGAAGATCGGCCAAGAGTGTTCAACGCCCAAGCCGTACGCTTTGGATGCACGTGCTCGCAAGAGCGGGTGCGCCAATCCCTATCGATTTATTCGGCAAAAGATATTGCCAGCATGACCACAGAAGACGGTCTGGTAACCGCAGATTGTCAATTTTGCGGCGCACATTATCAGTTAGACCCAACCAGCGTAGGGTTTCAGGCGGGGCAAGATGACAGTGCCCCCGCATGAGCTGCGCGCGCACTTACTGACAGCACTAGGGCGTTCGCAGGCCGCCTCTTCGGATTTTGATCTGAACCCTGTCTCAAGGGGACAGCGCGCAGCACCCCTGCGCGACGCGGCCGTGTTGATCGGTGTGTATAGTAGCGTTGATGGACCCTATGTTTTGCTGACTCGCCGCGCCGCACATTTAAAGCATCACCCGAATCAAGTCGCTTTTCCCGGTGGTAAAGTCGAAACAAAAGATGCCCATATTCACGCAGCCGCACTGCGCGAAGCGCAAGAAGAGGTTGGGCTCAATCCTGAAAATATCGAGATATTGGGCAGCTTGGCACCGCATGAAACCGTTACCGGCTTTTCCGTCACGCCCGTAATCGGGCTTATTTCCAGCCCGTTTACGCCGCAGATTGATCCCTGCGAAGTGGCCGAGGCCTTTTGGGTTCCGCTGGCGCATCTGACGCGGGTGGAAAATTTTTCGATCCATCAACGGCGCTGGCAATCGCAAACGCGAAAATACTATGCTATTCCTTTCGGTCCGTATTATATATGGGGTGCAACGGCGCGCATTCTTCGGGGGTTGGCGGACCGGCTGGTATGAACATCATTCAGGCAGACTGGCTCAAAAAGCCTGGCGTGGAAAAAATTACACGGCTGTTAAGCGACGCTGGGTTCGAAATTTATTTTGTCGGTGGTTGCGTGCGCAACAGCCTGCTCAACAGGCCCGTCGATGATATTGATCTGGCCAGCAACGCCCGGCCCGAACAAATTCAAACTTTGGCGCGCGCCGCCAAGCTAAAAACCATTCCAACCGGTATTGAACATGGCACTCTCACGGTGATCAGCGAGGGGACGCCCTATGAAATCACCACGTTTCGCCAAGATATTGAAACCGATGGCCGCCGCGCCACAATTCAATATGCCGATAACCTTAAAAGTGATGCAAAGCGGCGCGATTTTACGATGAATGCGCTTTACGCCGATGCAAGCGGCAAGATCTACGATCCGCTGAATGGGCTTGCCGATCTGAAAGCGGGGCATCTGCGTTTTATCGAGAATGCCGAGCGGCGGATTACCGAAGATTACCTGCGCATTTTACGGTTTTTTAGGTTCTCGGCCTGGTATGCCAATCCAGATTTGGGCTTTGATCCTGATGCCCTGGCCGCGATTGCAGCCAAGGGCGAGGGCTTATTGGGGCTTTCTAAAGAACGTATAACCAAAGAATTGTTGAAATTGCTGGCAGCGCCAAGCCCCGCGACCGCGGTGGCAGCGATGCGCATCACCGGAGTGCTGCAGCATGTTTTGCCCGGATCTGATGATAGAGCCCTTGCGCCATTGGTTTACTTTGAAAGCCTCTATGAAGCTCCTATTGACCCGCTTCGGCGGCTTGCCGTGCTGGGCGGGGGGCAGGTTGAAGCACATCTGCGCTTGAGCAAAGCCCAAAGCAAAACCCTGGCTCTGTTGAAAACCCATATAGAGGCGATGACAGAAGCGGGCGAATTGGCCTATCGGTGCAGCGCGCCGATTGCTTTGGATGTTTTACTGCTGCGCGCCGCGCTTTTTGAAACGCCGGTCTCAGAGCCTGACTTGGCCGCAGTGCAAACCGGTGCCAGCGCGCAATTTCCAATAACCGCAGATGATCTGATGCCCCTTTATACTGGCTCAGCGCTCGGCAAAAAACTGCGCGCCTTGGAACATATCTGGATCACCTCTGGGTTCCGGCTGGATAAGGCGGCATTGCTACGCGCATTGGATCCTAAATAGCGGGCCTGCCAGTTTAGGGCTATTTTCGCCGATAGATTTATATTGACCCTCCTGATAAACAGCTTAGCTCACAAAAACGGAGGTGCCTTTGACAATTTTGACGCTTGGTTCGAACGAAATAGGCGCATATTCTAGAAGGCTTTGATATCTGCGAAGGGGGAATCATGTTTCGGTTTTTTGAAGATTTGATCGATCCTTTCGCCGATTACAGTGAAATTGATCACCCACCGCAACGGCTTTGGCCGTTTTTACAGGCCTATTGTCAACCGTTTAAATGGGTCTTCCTGCTGGCTTTCACCGCCTCGGTTTTGGTGGCTGGCAGCGAAATCGGATTGATCTACGCGCTGGGGTGGCTGGTGGACCAGTTGCAGGGCGATCGCGCGGAAACGCTGCAGCGCCTTGGACCGGTTTTAATCGCCTTGGCGGTGTTTATATTGCTGATCAGGCCAATACTTGCCTTTCTCGATACCGCATTGGTGAATAATACGATTCTCACCAATATGGCCACATTGGTGCGCTGGCGCGGGCATCGCCACGTAATGCGCCAATCTGTGGGCTGGTTTGAGGGCGATTTTGCCGGCCGCATCGCCAACCGGGTGATGCAAACCCCCCCTGCTGCGGGCGAAGTGGCGTTTCACGTGTTTGACGCAATGAGCTATGCGCTGGCCTATGTGATCGGCGCTTTCTTCTTACTAATGCAAGCAGATATTCGGCTGACCCTGCCTTTGGTGCTTTGGTTCGGGCTTTATTTGTTATTGCTGCGCTACACAGTAAAACGCGTTGGCCCTGCCTCTAAAGCTTCATCAGATGCGCGATCCGAGTTGAACGGGCGGGTCGTGGATGCTTATACCAACATCCATTCGGTAAAATTATTTGCCCATGAAGGCGAAGAAATCGCCTTTGCCAAAGCGGGCATCACGCAAACCCGCAACACTTTCATTACCGAAATGCGGATTTATACCCGCATGGATATTTTATTAAATCTGATAAATGGCTTTTTGATCGTGGCGGTGATCGGGTGGGGGATTGCGCTTTGGGCGCAGGGCAGCGCCAGTGCTGGGGTTGTGGCGGCAGCCTCAGCCTTGGTTTTAAGGCTGAACGGCATGAGCAATTGGATTATCTGGGCCGTCGCCTCATTTTTTCGCGAATTGGGCGTGGTGGCCGAAGGCATGCAGACCTTGTCGCAACCCGTCACCTTAATTGATCACCCGAACGCGCAGGTCTTACAACCACAAGAAGCAAGGATTGAAATAACCGAGCTGTCGCACCATTACGGCCGGGCTCTTGGTGGATTGGAAGGCATTAATCTGAGTATTCCAGCGGGTCAGAAGCTGGGCCTTGTGGGGCGCTCTGGCGCAGGAAAATCAACTTTGTTCAAGCTTTTGCTCCGGTTTTACGACGCTGAATCTGGCCAGATTTATATTGACGGGCAGCGCATAGACCGGGTGACGCAAGACAGTTTGCGCCGTCATATCGGCATGGTCCAGCAAGAGAGCAGTCTGATGCACCGCTCGGTGCGCGATAATATCCGCTATGGGAATAACGCCGCGAGCGAGGCGCAAGTGATCGCGGCCGCCAAACAGGCCGAAGCGCATGACTTTATTCTGGATCTGGAAGATCCAGAAGGGCGGCGCGGCTATGAGGCGCATGTAGGAGAGCGCGGCGTAAAGCTTTCCGGTGGGCAGCGCCAACGTATTGCATTGGCCCGGGTGATTCTGAAAGACGCCCCCATATTATTGCTCGATGAAGCCACCAGCGCGCTGGACAGCGAAGTAGAGGCGGCCATTCAGACCACGCTTTACAGCATGATGGACGGCAAAACGGTGATTGCGATCGCGCATCGATTGTCTACGATTGCGCATATGGATCGAATTCTTGTGATGGATCAGGGGCGGATCGTTGAAGAGGGCAGCCATGAGCAGCTGCTGGCAAAAGGCGGGCTTTATGCCGGGTTTTGGGCCCATCAATCGGGTGGGTTCCTCGATGTGGATGCCGCGCAATGACACCTTTGGCCAATTGGATCTCGCATCACGCCAAAAGTGATCACGCGCCGCCGAAAACATTGCTCGCCTTCCTGCGCTGGGCGTTGCGGGGCAGCGAGCCGGTTTTGCTGTTATCAGCCGCCGCCTCGATCACCGCTGGCATCGTCGAAATGTTAAGCGGCTTGGTCTTAGGCTTGGTGATTGATGCCAGCATGGCCAGCCCGCGTGAGGCGTTGTTTTCAGAAAATTTTTGGATACTGGGCGCCGCCATCGCGTTTTTCTTATTGATCAGGCCGCTGGCCTTTGGCGCCAGCTCGATCATGCAAAGCTATGTGGTGGCGCCGAATGTGCATAATCTGGTGCTCTCGCGTTTGCATCGCTGGGTTTTGGGGCATTCTGTCAGCTTTTTTGAAAATGATTTTGCCGGGAGGATTGCGCAAAAAGAAATGCAAACCGCGCGCGCAGTAACCGATGTGGTGATCGAAATCCTACACACGGTTTTATTTGCGCTGGCCTCTGTTCTGGGGGCCTTGGCGGTTTTGGGCGCCATAAATCTGTTTATGGGCTCGGCGCTTTTGCTGTGGATTTTAAGCTATGTATTGGTAATCCGGCATTTCATGCCCCTGATCCGGGCCCGATCTGCGGCGCGGGCTGGAGCCCGAGCCAATGTAACGGGCCAAGTGGTGGACACAGTCACAAATATCAAAACGGTCAAGCTATTTGCCCATGATGGGCATGAGGATCAAGCCGCCTTAACGGCCATGGAAGGTTTTCGCGGCGCCGCGCTTGACCATGCGCGGGTTTCTGTTGTGTTTCGCTTTTGGCTTATGGGGCTGGCCGGTATTTTGCCAATCGTGCTGGTTGGCAGCACGCTGGTCAGCTGGTCGCAAGGCAATGGATCGGTCGGGATGATCGCGACGGCCGGTGCCGTGTCTTTGCGGCTGGCGCAGATGACAGGTTGGGTCAGCTTCACGCTGATGGCGCTTTATGGCAATTTGGGCGAGGTGGAGAACGGGATGAAAACCTTCACCCCCGCGCATGATTTAACCGATGATCCTGCGGCGCAACCGTTAAAAGTGACCCAAGGCGCAATCACTTTTGATCAAACCTCTTTTGCCTATGGTCGCGAAAAAGGTGGAATTGAAAATATCTCTCTGACCATTCAACCCGGCGAAAAGCTGGGGATTATCGGCGCCTCTGGCGCGGGGAAATCCACTTTGATTTCTTTGCTTTTGCGGCTTCACGATCCCGAAAACGGCCAGATCCTGATTGATGGTCAAAACATCCAGCAGGTCACCCAAGAAAGCCTTCGCCGCGCAATCGCCACGGTGACGCAGGAAACCGCGATGTTTAACCGCGCGGCACGCGATAATATTCTTTACGGTCAGCCAAGCGCCAGCGAAGCGCAAATGCGCGCAGCCGCTCAAAAGGCCGAAGCGGATGCTTTCATTCAGGATCTTGAAGATTTTAAAGGCCGGCGCGGCTATGAGGCGCATTTGGGCGAGCGCGGGGTGAAATTATCCGGTGGGCAGCGCCAACGCATCGCCTTGGCGCGCGCAATTTTGAAGGATGCACCCATCTTGGTTCTGGATGAAGCAACCAGCGCCTTAGACAGCGAAGTCGAGGCATATATCCAAGACGCGCTCGACACGGTGATGGAAGGCAAAACCGTGCTGGCAATTGCCCATCGCCTCTCAACCATTGCGCGGATGGATCGCATCATCGTTCTGGACCAAGGGAAAATTATCGAAGCCGGCAGCCATGACAGCCTTCTGTCGCAAGGCGGGCTTTATGCGCGGTATTGGAACCGCCAATCCGGCGGCTTTATTGGGTTGCAACCGGCGGCCGAATAAAAGGCGCAATTGGTCCTTTTAACGGGGCCGCCCATCCTCTAAAGCAACACCATGCAAGAGTTTATAATTAAACGCATGGGTCATCTGGGCGATGGCATCACCGAGACGGGCCTTTTCGCGCCACGCACGCTGCCGGGCGAACTTGTGCAGGCCAAGCAACAGGGCCAAACCCTGATTGACAGGCGAATCCTAACGCCCAGCTCAGATCGTGTATCGCCGCCCTGCCCGCATTTTAAAACCTGTGGTGGCTGCCAAGTTCAACACGCCTCTGACGCATTTGTAGCCCGGTGGAAAACCGAAATTATCATGCAAGCTTTGGCCGCGCATGGGCTAAAAACGCGGATGAACCCCATCCTCACCTCACCGCCCAACACTCGCCGCAGGGCAAGCTTTGCTGTGCGGCGGACCAAAAAAGGCGCATTGATCGGATTTCACGCACAGGCGTCGGATCAAATCGTTGAGATTCCAAATTGCGCGCTTTTACACCCGGATTTGTTAAAAGCGCGCCCCGTTCTGGAAACGCTTGCCCAACTTGGGGGCAGCCGCAAATCGACGTTGAAGATACAGGCAACCCAAGCCGCCGCTGGCTTAGATCTTTTGGCCATTGGAGGCAAACCATTGGATGATGCATTGCGCGTTAGTTTGGCGGCCGCCGCGCTGCAACACCGGCTGGCCCGGCTAAGCTGGAACAACGAAGTCGTTGCCACCCTTTCGCCGCCCGAACAACCCATTGGACCAGCCAAAATCACACCGCCCCCGGGCAGTTTTTTACAGGCCACCCAACATGGGGAAACCAGCCTGATCGAAACGGTAAGGGACATCCTGAAAAGCGCAAGCCCTGTGCTTGACCTATTCAGCGGATGCGGCACGTTCAGTCTGCCCTTAGCACAAATGGCGGAAATTCACGCGGTTGAGGGCGAGGCAGATATGTTGGCAGCGCTTGATAAAGCTTGGCGCAAGACGCCAGGCTTGAAGAAAATCAGCCATGAGAAACGCGATCTATTCCGCCGCCCCCTTTTGCCAGATGAACTGAATAAATTTGAGGCCGCTGTCATCGATCCGCCGCGCGCGGGCGCGCAAGCGCAGGTGACGATGCTGGCCAAAACTACTATTAAGACCCTGGCTTATGTATCCTGCAACCCGGTGAGCTTTGCTCGCGATGCGAAAATATTAACTGATGCCGGCTATAGTTTAGAGGCCGTGACCCCCGTAGATCAGTTCCGCTGGTCTTATCACGTAGAACTGGTAGGGGCATTCCACAAACGGGCAGCATGAATTTACTTTGAAACCTTTGAAATTGTGGTAGAAGGTGTCAAAAAACAGGCATATTTATGGTTTTAAAACGGTTTTTCCTTCCCCTATGCGGGGTGCTTCTGCTGAGTGGGTGCTTGGATTTTTCTGGGTTCACGATGTCTGGAAAATCGTCCCTCACCAAGGATGTGCAAATCACCAGCATCAGCGTGGATAAATCGGCCCGCCGGATGTATCTGCTATCCGAGAACACAATCATCCGCAGCTATCGGATTGGTCTGGGGTTCACCCCAAATGGTCACAAATCATTGAGAGGGGATGGAAAGACCCCGGAGGGTCTATATTACATCGATCGCAAAAACCCGAACAGCAAATTTTATATGTCTTTAGGGATTTCATACCCGAATGCGCAGGATCGCGCCTATGCCCAAAGCATGGGTGCTTCGGCAGGCGGCGATATCTTTATCCATGGACAAAACAAAAAGCCGCGCTTTTGGAAACGCGATTGGACGGAAGGCTGTATCGCCGTGAAAGATCACGAAATTCAAGAAATTTACGCTTTGGTGCCCATCGGCACCCCAATCTTAATCACTCCGTGATGCGGGCTTGTGGCGTGCGGCTGGCCCCTAAGACCATTGCCCACCAGATCTTTCCATCAGCTTCTTGATGCCAAGCCAAACCCAACTCATCGGCTTTGGCATCTAAAATGATGCGACGCGCACCTTCATCTGTCATCCAAGCGGCCAGCGTTTCCAGCTCAGTCTCGTAGGTTTCCGATATCACCTCGCCGACCAACTGCCCAGAATAGCCAACTCTGACCAGCCGGTCGATGGGTGATGATGCATCTGATCCAAAATGCCATGGGCGGTCTTGCACAGACATATCGCGGGCATGCGTGGCCGCGGCAGCCGTTAAACTGGCATTTAAATTTACCACATCGGCGCCACGCGACTGACGCAGCGCGTTTACCCCATCCAGCATACGAAATTGAATAATTGCGGGCTCAACTTGAGATAAAAAATAAGGTTTGGGTACGGGCTTACCATCTGAAGCCATCTGGGGCACATCGCTGACACAGCCCGCCGTAATCATAACAACAATCAACGCGGCAAAATTTAATCGAGCCATCAATCCCTCGGATAATTTAATAGCGGTTGCGTGTCCTTACTATGTCTGCCGTTGCCATTCAAACCCAGTTTTGCTTTATCTTCACTAATGCGTGCTCAGATATTGAAAAAACAGCCAAAGCGGCATATTTCGTGAGTGCTCATACAGGGCTAAAGATTTTAGGGATCGCCGCATGACGAATTTAACCAGACGCCATTTTATCCATTGCAGCGCAGCTTTGCTGGCCACCCCCGCGCTTGCTCAAGAGGCTGACGATGGCTCAACAGAAATTGAGCAGGAAATTTCTCAAGGCGTGCGCCATAATGTCTCCAGCTTCCGAACATTAGAGTGGCAACCCTATTTCTCAAATTTAAAAAACGGGGCGGTGCTGGTTGATATATCATCGCGCGCGCTGCATTTTTGGTCTGAAGATGAGAATACGTATAAATTATACCCCACCAGCGTTCCCATGACAGATGATCTGACGCGTCGCGGCCGCACTTCGATCACGCGAAAGGTGCATGGACCCAGTTGGCGACCCACCCCTGCGATGAAAAAACGCAATCCGGAATGGCCAGATTTTATTGGCCCCGGCCCGGATAATCCGCTCGGATCACATGCTTTATATTTAAGCTGGCAATATTTTCGAATTCACGGCACCCATGATACGCGCAAAATCGGGCGACGCTCATCTAATGGGTGCATTGGGCTTTATAATGAGCATATCGAAGACTTATTTCAGCTCACCAAAATAGGAACGCAGGTCTTGCTAATCTGAAAACAGCGCTCTTTCTGCCTTGCGCTTATCTCCTTCAGCCCAAAACCCACGAAAGCCCGTCTGCCAACGCCCTTTGCATTGATCAATCGCCCATTTAGATTTTTAAAGCACATGCCAGCAGGGCGCACATTGACAAGCGCATAGCCACAGACTTAAAGCGGGCAAGCAATTGAAACCTTGGATCTGCGCGATGGCCGACTGCACCATTCAATTTGAAAATGTCAGCCTAAGCTTGAATGCGCGTGAATTGCTCAAAGGGGTTTCGCTTGATATTCAAGAACAGCGCGTGGGCGTGATCGGGCGTAACGGATCGGGCAAAACCTCTTTTGCACGCCTGCTCTGTGGGCTGTTGGCTCCTTCATCAGGGCGGGTGCGCGTCAACGGGAATGATCTGTTTAAACACCGCGCTGCGGCGCTGAAAACCGTCGGCATTCTGTTTCAAAATCCGGATCATCAAATCATTTTTCCTACGGTTCTTGAAGAACTCAGCTTCGGTCTGACGCAACAGGGGCAGCGCAAAGCCGAGGCGATGCAAAATGCCACCAAAATCTTGCAGCAGTTTGACCGGCTGGACTGGGCTGAGCGCACGATTGCAACACTTTCTCAGGGCCAACGTCACTTGGTATGCTTGCTGTCGGTTTTGGCGATGGCACCCCCGCTGTTGGTTTTAGACGAGCCTTTTGCTGGGTTGGATTTGCCCACAAAAACCTATTTACAAAACCTTCTGTACGGGCTGGATCAATCGGTGCTGCACATCACGCATGATTTGCAGGCCCTTGCGGAATATGAACGCGTGATTTGGCTTGAAAAAGGACAGGTTGCGGGCGATGGGTTGCCCAAGAATATTATTCCAGCCTTTGAAAACGCAATGGCGCAGGTAGAACAGATCTGATGCTGGCGCTCACAACCCCCTATCAAACGATTTTTCACCGCTGGCCCGCCAGCCTGAAAGTGGTCATGCTGCTGGCTTTTACCACCGGATTGATGTTGATCCAGTCTCAAATGCTTTTGCTGTGCGCCATGGGTCTCCCTTTGTGTCTTATTGCCAGTCAAGGTAGGAGATATCTTTGGTTCAGTTTAAAACTGCTTCGCCCGCTTTGGCCGTTCGTTGCGATTATTCTCATCTGGCATTTCTATACGGCTGATTTGCAATCTGGCCTTTTTATTATTTTTAAACTGGCAGCGGCCTTCACCTTCGCCAATCTTGTTACCACCACCACCTCTCTTGCTGATTTCAGCGCGTTGATCGAGAAAGCCATGGCACCTTTTGACAAAAACGGAGCGCAGGGTAAAAAGCTTGGTTTGATGATTGCTCTGACATTGCGCTTCATTCCCGTTTTCATCGAGCGCGCCAGCCTGCTGCGCCTTGCCCATCGCGCGCGCAGCAGAAAACACGGCACTTGGCGGATTATTTTTCCGCTTGCCCTTAGCGCGCTTGATGATGCAGAGCATGTTTCAGAGGCTTTGAACGCCCGCGGCGGCGCGGCACCCAGATGATTGGAAAAAATATGGATAAGACTGTTGTTTTGGTGGCGCTATTTGCGGCGGTGATTGCGGCTTTGGGCTTAATTCCCAAAATCACCCTTATTAGCGGCGTGCCCATCACGGCGCAAAGCTTGGGGATCATGCTCTGCGGTACCATTTTGGGCGCGCGCGCGGGCGCGCAAGCGGCCTTGTTGTTCCTTGGCTTAACAGCGCTGGGCTTACCTCTTTTGGCCGGCGGGCGCGGCGGTTTGGCCGTGTTTGCCTCGCCCAGCGTTGGGTTCCTAATCGGATTTCCGATCGCCGCCTTTGTCACCGGATGGAGCATGCAACGCTTGGGGCGGCTCTCCATTGGCCCAGCCAGCGCCTTGGCCGCCCTGCTTGGCGGTATTATCGCGCTGTATATCCCGGGCGTTATTGGCCTATCCGTAATGATCGATAAACCGCTTTTGGCTTCATTGGCTTTGGTGGCGCCGTTTTTACCCGGCGATGTGATCAAAGTGATCCTCTGCGCCGTGATTACGCGCGCGATCTATAGCGCACGCCCGCAGATGGTCTTGGCAAAATCACCCCAGCCGGCGCCGGATCTGGATGCGGCTACACAAGCGGCAGATAATCCGCCCCAAAAGGACGAAGCGCATTAATCGCCGCTTTGCAAAAGCAAGGCGCTGCCCAAGCCGCCTGCAGCGGCAATGGCAGCCAGCCCAATTTGCCCAGCGCTTTGGCACAAATCATGAAACAAGCGCACGGCCAGAATCGCCCCCGATGCACCAATCGGATGGCCCCGCGCAAGCGCGCCGCCTTTGATATTGCACCGCGACGCCTCTAATCCGGTGCTTTGAATGCAAGCGAGCGCTTGCGCGGCATAGGCCTCCATTATTTCAACCTGAGCAAGATCGCACGCGCCCACCCCGCCCTTTTGAAGAACCTCGAGGATGGCGGGAACCGGTGCCAGCGCAGGAAAAGCCGGATCGCTGGCCAAAGCCGCGCTTTGTAAAATTGCAACCGAAGGCGCCGCGATCTGCGCGGCAATCTGATCAGAGACCACCAAACAAAACGCCGCGGCATCGGCCGCAACAGCGCTATTGGCATGCGTAATGCTGCCCGATAAAATTGGCGCTCTGGCGCATAATTCCGGGCTTAACCTGCGGGTATAACTGTCGTGATCTAGGTTTTTAGGGCCCAGCGCTACGATCTCAGCAGCCAAAGCCTTTTGCGCTGCTTGGGCCTTTTGATGGCTGAGCCTAGCCCAAGCATCCTGCGCTGCGCGATCGATCCCCAGCTGCTGCGCAACCTGATCTGCCGCAATATCCATATCCGGATCTTGATCCGCAACCGGCGCAAAAGCCGGGCGATCATAGGGCAATGCCAAAGCGGCGCCATGCCGGCTGCGCAGCCGAATCGGGCGCTGCGAATAGGTTTCAACGCCGCCCGCCAAAACGATCTCAGCTTGCCCCGATACAATCATCGCGCGGGCCAGCGCCAACGCATCCAACCCACCACAACATTGACGATCGATGCTATAGCCGCCAATGCGTTGTGGCAAATCAGCCGCCAGCGCCACCAATCTAGCAGGATTGCCGCCAGCGCCCAGCGCATTTGATACGATAATCTCATCCACCTGCGCCGCGCCAATGCCAGCATCCCCTAGAACAGCACGGATCACCGGCGCCGCAAGCGCATGCAGCTCAAGCGTTGCCAAATCACCGCCCCGCGGTGCAACCGGACTGCGGCGCGCGGCCACAATATGCGCCGAACGCTGCATTACACGGCCTCTGTACATAAGCGTTTCAACGCTTGAAGATCCGGTTTTCCTGAGCTTAAGACCGGCCATTGCGCCAAAGGTTTCAAAACATATTTTGCCGGGCGCGCCCGCAGCGGCAAATGATGTGAGGCCCAGGTTTGAAGATCCTTTGGCAGGGCGCCCGATCCAGCGGCAACCACCGCAACGATCACCGCGCCGCGTTTGGCATCGGGGCAATCAAACACCACAGCAGCCTCAATGCCAGAATGTTGAGATAATTTGGCCTCAATAGCCTCTGGATAAACGGTTTGATCCGCCACTTGAAACGCCCGCGCGCGCCGCCCCTTTAAATACAGATACCCCTGCGGGTCTAGATATCCGATTTCGCCTATCGACAACCAATCATCGCGCCAGATGATATCAGGATCCGCGCCAGACCTATATTTGGAAAACACATAAGGAGAGCGCAGCCAAATATCTCCTGCTTTTGCGCTCTGGCAGGGTGCACCTTGGGCATCGCGTATTGCAAGCTCCACTCCAGGATAGGGCCTGCCCACAGAGCCCAACGGCGTATCGCGATCCGATGCGCAAATAAAGCTGGCTTCACTGGTGCCAAAAAATTCAGTGATCTCAGCCGCAGGCGCCCAGCGTTTTAACTGCGCGCGCGTTTCCTGATCCAGCGCGCCGCCACCTAGCATCACATGCCGCAATGCCTCCAAACCGCTTTTTTGGCGCTTCACATTTAAGAGCAGGCGTATTTGCGTGGGGGTTGCATAGAGCACGTTAACACGCGCGCTTTCTAGCTTTGACAATTGCCGGCGCGGGCTTATACCCCCCAAAGGGTTGTAAATTGCACCAATATGCAACGCCTCAATGGCCCCATATAAGGTTAAGGAATGCTGCAAATCACCTAGCGTGGCATAGCGCAGCGGCGCTTGTGTCGCGAATCGACGAGCATGCAGCTGAAAGGTTTCAATCCAGCTGCCGCAGCTGCGCTGGATCACTTTTGGGGGCCCCGTTGTTCCCCCGCTCATCGCGCAAAACCCAGAATTGGCGTTTGCACCAAGCACCGCCTCAACCTGCCCAGCGGCGCCAATCAGCGGCGTGGACTGGCGGTTTAAAAGATCAAAAAACCTACAGATAGGATGCATCTTAGCCGCGGTTGGGAGGTGATGCTGCGGCTCATCAAGGCATGTTCCATCTGGCAAAATAAGCTGCGCGTTTATATGCCATCGAAACCGCGCTTCCGGCAAAGAATTCTTCGAGGCATGCGCGTTCAGCAAATTATCATCCCCCGCAGATGGTCATATCTGACGCCAGGTCAGAACAGGCCTTCTTCTTTGGCGATCAAAGCGGCCTGCGTACGATTGGCCGCACCAATTTTGCGGTATAATGTTTTCACATGCAATTTAATCGTTGGTTCTTGCAAATCCAAATCGCGCGCGATCTCTTTATTTGATTTGCCTTTCGATAAGCCCTCAAGAACTTGTAATTCGCGTCTTGAAAGTTTTTGGGCCAAAGGGTTGGGCGCCACGGTTGGATCATCCGCGGTCATAAAATCAATCGGAGCGTATTTTTCCCCCATCGCCATAAATCGTACCGCGTTGACCAACGTTTTCGCAGCCAGCGTTTTGGGCACAAAACCTGCGGCTCCAAAAGCCAGCGCTTCTTCGGCCACAGAGCGCGATGCTATGCCCGACATCAAGGCAACTGGACTTCCACCGCTAGCTTCCATCGCGCGTTTCAAACCATTCAAACCGGCCATACCCGGCATGTTGTAATCCAACATGATCAAATCGAATTTCTCTTCGCTATGTATAAGATCCAACGCCGCATCAAGCGTTGAAGCAAGCGCAGTATCAATACTTCCCTCTGAGGCTAAGAACATCGATAAGGTTTCCCGCAGGAGATCGTGATCATCCGCTATTAGAATTCGCATTTAGTTTCTCTCGCAATTTACAGTTCTTTTTCCCTATCAGCACTTAATACTAAGAATGCCTTTCCAACCCAGAGACAGATTTACTTGGATTTTCTATTGGCCCATCCATAAGGCTTTTTATATATATTACAAAGTATATCACGATTCACAATTGGTCTTTTAAGGCGCATATAGGAGAAACTATTTGAAAAGTGCGACCCTTATCCCCCGAGACCTCGGACAAGATCAGATAAATCTGACTCAAATATGTAATATGAAAGACAATATACTGTCAAAATTCCCAGTCTGTATATATTTTATTATTTATATATACCACAGAGTATAAAAAGTGTGGTTTTTCTTTACGTTTATATGCTTTAGTTGCTATGTTTTGATAATTATTGATAGTTTTAACACGGAAGCTTTTTTAAATTACAAATCGTGCTCAAAGTAAAAAGAGAACGGTGGATCACACAAATTAAGGACCTAAACCGTAGAATGGTTCATTTTTTTGAACAAAACGAAGCCAAAAAATGGGCCAATGATAATTGGCTTTTTTATATCGCTTGGGGAAAAAAGTCTGAATCTTGTGCGGCGAATGCATATTTCACAAGACCAACCCAATGATAATGGCCGGGCATCATAAAACAAAGCAGGGGCGAGGTTTATTTAAATGCCGCCCAGTGTTGTGGCACCGCTGCGCCAGATCAAGCCTTATGACGGTTGATGCGTAATGGGTGGTCAGACAGCATCTTTGGATCAGAATCCATCCCTCAAAAAACAGCGGGTTGGTATCGTGGCTTCACTGGCTTTGGCGCTAGCTCTTATCGGATATTTAACGTTTGAAATAAATCATAAGGCGCAACTTTTTGGACAGCCTGCCGCGGAAGAACATTTAGGGGCCTTCCGGCAGCTCAGCGTACAATATGCATTTCTTGTCTTAAGCGCGCATCAAGCATCAAGCGACCCTGTCGGTGAATTTGAAAAATTGCGAAATGAATTTAAAGCATTTCACTCCAAATCAGAATTGCTTAGCGCATCGCAATATTATCAAGACCTTCCACGAACGCACCCGCTGAAACTGAATATAAATAAAGTTCAAAAGTTCCTATCCGAAAATGCGCCTCTTATTCAGCAACCAAATGCAAAACTTGAAACGGCGCTTCCAAATTTGGTAAAAGACTTACGAAACCTGCAAACCCCCATTAAAATTATCTCTGAAGCGCCTGCAAACAGCTTGATCGCATCTCCACAGGCAGAGAATGGCCTAACGCTATGGGTCTATATGCGATTGGCCCTTTTAACCATCTTGGCAGGGTTTTCGATAAGTCTTGCCGCTATTTTAATAGCACGGCAAAGGGCCGCGCGCGCAACGCCAAACGTGAAAAAAGACACACAAATTATGCGCCCAGAAAGCCTTGCGGCCAACGCCCATGACGCCGTACTGAACCTCTCAAAAGACGGTATTATCATCGAATATAAAAACAATGCCGAAGCCCTGTTCGGATATATCAAAGAGGAAGCATTAGGGCGTAATATCGAGGATCTCTTCATACCGCCAAAATTGTTAAACCGGTATCGAAAAGAACTGAAAAACTTTACCCTAAGCCCTATCGCATCGCCAGAGCATGCCCAACGGATCAAAGCGTGGCTGCAGCGCAAATCGGGCGAAACCTTTCCAGCAGAAATCTCCTTTCAGCCATTCGCCCCGAAGGAGCGTTCGCGCATCTCTTTGGTTATTCGCGATCTTACCAAAGAAAAAACAAAGCAAAAAAATATCATCAATGCGTTGAATATTGCGCGGCAAAGCGAGCAGCAAAAAACCGCCTTCATCGCCACTAACAGTCATGAAATGCGCAACCCGCTGCAAGGGCTTTTGGGGGCATTGAAACTGTTAAACGACACGGATCTTTACCCTGTACAAAAACGCTATGTCGAGACGATGGACGCGTCGGGGCGAATGCTTTTGGCACAAATTGAAAATGCACTCGACGTTTCAAAAGTAAATGAAGCACGAGCCGAGCTTAGGGCAGATCCTATTCAATTGGACCAACTGATTGCGGAAGTGATCACCAGCCATGCCGCTTTAAGCGATGAAAAAGGCAATGAAATCCGGCACCAATGGGTGCATTCTGCAGCACCGGATATCCTTGGGGATAAAGTGAAATTACAGCAGATTCTTCTCAATCTGCTCAGCAATGCCACGCAATTCACCCGCGATGGAAAAATCTTAATCGAAACCGAGATAATGACGCAAAGCCCGGATGCGATCATCGTCGAGTTTCGCGTGCGTGACACCGGCATTGGTATCACCCCTGATCGACTTGGCCGTATTTATGATGATTTTGAAACCTCGAACCAAGCCAATGCGGATTTTTCTGCCAGTACCGGCCTTGGGCTTGGCATCGTGCGCCGACTTGTTGATTTAATGGGGGGCCAACTGAGCGCGGAAAGCGCTTTTGGAGAGGGCTCAACATTTTTGTTCCGTATCGCTTTCAAACCGCATCTGCCAGCTTTGGAAACGCCGCTGAATCTGGCGAGGTTCGCCAATCATCTCAGCCCAATCAACATCTTGATGGTGGAAGATAATGAGATTAATCGCTTTATCCTGCAGGAAATGCTTAAGCTTGAAGGGCATCATGTCACCGAAGCAAAAAACGGCAAACGCGGCGTAGAAGCGGCGGCGAAACAAAAATTTGACCTCATTCTTATCGATATCAGCATGCCGGTCATGGATGGGATAGAAGCCTCACGGCGTATCCGCTCGAGCGGGTGCGCCTCTGCAGAGACGCCAATTATTGCCGTGACAGCGCATGCTATGCCCGACGAAATCGATGAATTCTTAGCGGCCGGAATCAACGATAAAATCATCAAACCGATCGACAGGCGCACATTACTCGAAAAAATTCGGCTCTATTGCCCTCAATCTGCACCGAAACAGGATCCCCTGCCAGAGCGCGACGCAAGCGGGAAAATTGAAATTTTAGACCAGCCTCATATCCAAGATATCCTGACTCAACTGGGCTCTAATAAATTACAAAATTTGATGCAGCAATTTGTCCATGAAACCGATGAAATGTTGAAATTGCTCGAACCAACCGATGCAGGTTCAAAAGGCAAGCTGACCAAGGAAACGATTGAATTGGTCCATCGAGCGGCCGGATCAGCGGCCGTACTTGGGGCTGTTGCGCTGCATCAAAAGCTTAATATGATCGAGCTGGCTGCTCGAGCTGATAGGGTCGATCAAGTGTCACATCTCATCGAAAACATCGGGGTGATTTGGAACAAAACCCAATCAGAATTGGCTGCTTCGATCGTCCAAAAGGCGCGTTGAAATCACGCAGGCCGCAACGAGAATTATTCTTTATTATCGTTTTGTTTTTGCGTAACCTGCTTCAGTTCATATTTTTCTGTATAGCAAGTCAATCGCCATGCAAAACCAAGATATATTGTTTGAAACGATAGCTCCACGCCCTGCCTCAGAGGTAATGCGCCTTACCCGCATGGGCTGTTTTCATCAACATCGCCTATCATTTATGCGGGTGTTGTTGAGGCGCTTGAAATCACAGAATTGGCGCTTTGAGACAGCTTTATTCGATATTGATAAACAGGGCGTTGGCGTTGCGATTTACAGCGCCCATGGGCCAAAAAACACCTATTCATTGGTGGCCTTTGCAAATGATTTGGCGCCTGAAAAACGTTCAGACCGGGTGATTGCAACAGAATGGGACGCCACGTTTACGCTGTTTGACGGTGTGCCCTCCACGCAAGACATAGCGCGCTTGCGCCAAAATATTCCACTGCAAGAGGCAGGCCGCGCGCAAGAAAGCGAATTGACCATCTCACGCGCCAACCGATCCGTCCGGCTTTGGGATCATGTGGTTCAGCGCTTGGCTGCAGGCCGACAACCCGATCCGACTTTGGTCGATCAAGTGGGATATTTAATGCGCACCACCGCGGTATATGGATCGGGAAAATTTGGTGCGGCGGATCGGGAAACGCTGAAAGAGCGCGACGAATGTCAGGGCGCGTTTCAAATAGAGATGCTGACGGTCTTTCTGATACGCGCATTCGCATTGGATCTTGTCGAACATATGGCCCGCGCACAAGGTGGCCAAGGCGCCGTTGTGCTTGATCCAAGCTTGCGTAGAAAATTTGGAATTGGAAATTCCACAGGGCTTGGCATGGCCCCCTTCTTAATCAACCACCCGATGCTTTTGAACAATTGGATTGCTGCCAAAGAAGAAGCTTTGGCGCGGGTGCGGCGCGTAGAATGGGCCAGCCAAGACGCTATAGATAGGTTTCAAGAGCTGCTGCCACGCGCGTTGCAAAATATCCATGACTGGCACTCAGAACATCCATTACAAGTTCAAAAATTGGCTCAGCTTGGACCAGATATAGAGCGCTTGATCGCGTATATTCCTGATTTTAAGTTCAATACGCCAGCGCCTTGGAACCAGCTTTTCATATGGGGTCAAAAGAATTTGGGCCAAGATGGCCAAGAATTGCTGATCAGCCTGATGATGGAGCCTTATGGAGATCTGATCGATGGGCTTAGCAGCTGCATGACTGCAGATGAGCTCACAGGGTTTCGGATTGATGGCACCATGTCAATTGGGCGTCTAAAAACGCTTTGCGAAATGATTTATGACTGGGCGCTGGAAATTGACTGGGCGCAAAAACAGCCCAATTCACGCGCCTGGTATGTCTCTTGTGAAAAACTCGAGCCGCGTCTGGGCGAACGTTTCGATGAAGATATCGCCGAATTTGAGCAACCGCTGCAACCGGGCCGCGATGCCGCGCGGCTATATAAAGATCTGGATGGCATGCCCAATACCGCGCAGGTGGCAGAGTTCTTAATGGCCCATCCCGAGCATCGCCATAGCGTGAGGCGGTGCCAGCTGGCGGCGCGCTGTGACTACGCGGAAATCCGCGACAATACGATCGATGCCGACATGCTGCCCATTGACCTGTTGCGGGCAAAGCTCTCGTTTTTCGGCGCAACGCATTTTGACCCGCGTTCCGATCGCTGGGTGCGGATCAATATGTTCCGGATGGCCCCGTTTCCACATGAGCTGGCACAATCAGACCCGGATGATTGGACCTACCCGCCGCTCAGCGCCGCCGGATGAGCTATTCGTTAAATGAGCTTCAAGCCTTGGCACGCAAAGCGGCCCGCGGCAGCGGTGTACCCTGGGGGATCGCAGAAGAAGCTGGTATGGCCGCCCGGTATTTATGCGAGCACGGGTTAGACGGTGCAGAATCGCTGCGCCAAGCTTTGGGCCAGCCGCCCAAAACCAACCCGCTTTATATCGGGCCCGCTTTAAGCGATGGGGCCTGGGCGCAGCAAAATTGGCAGACTTCGCAACCGATGCACGCCCCAGCACTGTTAATTCCCTTCGCGGCTTTATCACTGGCAGATACCGAAATATGGCTGCATATCGCTTGGGAGGGCGTCAGTTTATATCTTTCAAAATCAGATTTGATCTATTCGAAAATTGACCAAATTCACGCCGCGGGCCCAATAGAGGTAAGAATAGACACAGGTACAGCCGGCTTGGGAGAGACTTTCCAAAAATCCTCACGCGCGCAGATTTCAAAAGAATGCTATCGCGCCTTAGAACGGCTGGCCGAAAAAACCTATGCGCCGGCAACCGAAGCCAGCAGATTATCTGGCGCGGGTGCCGGGCTGAATGACAATGATTAGGCAGATCGGCCAGCCTTGGCCAAATGCGCCGACCAACGCCTTTTGATGATACAGCATGATCGCAAATATTCTTGGTTCCGTCTAAGCGTCACATTGGCGATCGCTACGATTGGAAATGTAGGAATGTGGCTTATTATTGTGGTGATGCCCGCGATACAAAGCGAATTTCACATTGATCGTGCGGATGCCGCGCTTCCCTATACGCTTACCATGATCGGGTTTGCCTTTGGCAATTTCATTATCGGTGGGTTTGTAGATCGTTATGGGATCGTTCGGGTTCTTATCGCAGCTGCTGTGCTCAATGCGATCGGGCTTGCGGGGGCAGCCTCAGCGCCCTCTATCGCCGTGATAAGCGGCTGTCAATTTTTGATTGGGCTCGGCAATGCTGCGACATTCGGACCATTGATTGCCGATGTGTCACACTGGTTTTTAAAGCGGCGAGGCATTGCAGTGGCGCTGGCCGCAAGTGGCAATTATTTTTCGGGGGCGCTTTGGCCATGGGTGCTCAAAGACGTCATCGAAGTGCAGGGCTGGCGAAGCACTTACGTGGTTTTGGCCGGCCTTTCTTTGGCAATCATGATGCCTTTGGCGCTGTGGTTGAAAGCCAAGCTCAACGCGGAAAGCAGCGCCCATGCGGATCATATTTCTCGCGAAAGATTGGCGATGACCACAATGTCCTCGAACCGCGTCACAGCGTTATTGGGGATTGCGGGTATCGCATGTTGCGTGGCGATGTCGATGCCGCAGGTCCATATCGTCGCCTATTGCGTGGATCTGGGATTTGGCGCCGTGGTCGGCGCTGAAATGTTATCCTTAATGCTTTTGGGCGGCGTGGTGTCGCGGGTAATCTCGGGGGTTCTGGCAGATCGCTTGGGCGGGGTGAAAACGCTTTTAATCGGCTCGGTTTTACAATGTTTGGGGCTGATCTTCTATCTGCCGTCAAATTCGATGATGTCGCTTTATGCCGTGTCTTTGATGTTTGGTCTGGCGCAGGGCGGTATTGTGCCCAGCTACGCCTTGATTGTGCGTGAATATTTACCCGGCCGTGAAGCCGGTAGCCGGGTTGGGTTTGTGTTGATGACAACAATTTTAGGAATGGCTTTGGGCGGTTGGATGTCGGGCTGGATCTATGTTGAAACCGGCTCATATGAGCTGGCCTTTATAAATGGAATCGTTTGGAACCTGCTGAATATGGCAATCGCAGGGTTTTTCTTATGGTGGTCTAAGCCGTCACGACCCGCCCCCATCCTGCCAATCGGCTAGGGGATCCAAAACCCCAACGGGCCCTGATCAGAAGCCCAAAGCAACAGGGCGCAGCAGAATATAAAAAGCCCGCCAAAACTGGCGGGCCCATTACTCTGCAGCGTAAGGTTTAATTTAACGGTTACGCCTATGCGCTTTTCTTTTTAATGGGCGCCCAAATGCGCTTATTGGTGAGATAGAGAAGCGCCGCCAAAAGGCTGAGCATCAAGACACCCACGAAGCCAGCATGCTGACGCGCCATCATCTTTGGCTCGGCTGTCCACATCAGGAAGGCTGCAACATCCATCGCTTCGTGCTCAATATCATTGGCATGCCCGTCATCATATTCAACATCCTCGCCATATAAAGGCGGGGCCATACTGATCCAGCCCCCTGGAAATGCGGTATTTTCATACAGCGTTACGCCCGCTTCTTCCTTTTCTTCACCTGTATATCCGGTGAGCAATGACGCGATATATTCCGGGCCACCCATACCGTTGATCAGCTGGCTGATACCTGTGCCATATGGGCCGTGGAATCCCGCCCGCGCTTTCGCCATCAAAGAAAGATCGGGGGCGCCAGCGCCATCATTTGCAGGAAAATGATCGGTTGGCTTGGCCTCGCGGTAATCTTCCAGATCTGCATCATAAACTTCGAAATTGGTCGCATAGGCGCGCACTTGATCTGCCGTGAAATGCGGCCCACCCTCATCCGCCAATGTGCGAATAGGCACATAGCGCAGGCCATGACAGGCCGCACAGACTTCTGTATAGACCTTTAAACCGCGTTGCAGCTGGTTTTGGTCAAACTTGCCGAATGGCCCTTCAAAAGAAAACGCATAATCTTCGATATGCTGTTCACCACCGCCGGCTGCAAACGCAGCGGATGCGGTAAAGGCAAGGGCAGTGACGGCCGTGATCGTCAGGTTTCTTAACATTGTTTTCTGTCCCTTTACTTATTCAGCCGGAGTGGCGTTTTTCGAGCCATAATGCGCGTCGAAATCATCTTCAATGGTTTCGGGCACAGGCAACGGTTTTTCTAGCACACCAAGCAGCGGCAGAATGACCAAGAAATAGGCAAACCAATAGGCAGACGCAATCAGTGAGAAGGTTGCATATGGCTCTTCTGCAGGCATTGCCCCCAGCCACATCAGCACGAAGAAATCTACCACTAAGATTGCAAACCACCATTTCAACATGGGGCGGTAGCGCGCAGAGCGTACCGATGATGTATCAAGCCAAGGCGCCAAGGCCATCACAGCAATCGCTCCGAACATCGCCAAAACTCCGAAGAATTTCGCGTCGATGATCCCGCCCGTAACGAAGCTGGCCAGTTGAACGACCCAGACTTCCGATGTGAAGGCGCGCAAAATCGCGTAGAAGGGCAAGAAATACCATTCTGGCACAATATGCGCCGGAGTCGCCAACGCGTTTGCTTCAATATAATTATCCGGATGGCCCAGGTAATTTGGCATGAACCCTACGATCGCAAAGAACACGGCCAGTAAAACCGCTAAAGCGAACAAATCTTTGATCACAAAATAGGGCCAGAAGGGCACGGTGTCTTTCTCGGCTTCAGCTTTTGAGCCGCGGCGCACTTCCACGCCCGTTGGGTTATTGTTCCCAGTCGTGTGGAATGCCCAAATATGCACGATCACCAAACCTGCAATCAGGAAAGGAAATAAATAATGCAGGCTGAAGAACCGATTCAATGTCGCGTTATCGACCGCCGGTCCGCCAAGCAGCAATGTTTGGATGGGTTCTCCGATAAACGGGATGGCGCCGAACAGACCTGTAATGACGGTTGCGCCCCAGAACGACATTTGGCCCCAAGGCAAAACATAGCCCATGAACGCCGTGCCCATCATTAGCAGATAGATCAACATGCCGATGATCCAGGTGACTTCGCGTGGCGCTTTGTAAGAACCATAATAAAGGCCGCGGAAGATATGCGCATAAACCGCAATAAAGAACAACGATGCACCGTTCATATGCAGATATCGGATCATATGACCACCGTTCACATTCCGCATGATATGTTCAATAGAGGCGAAAGCCATGTCCACATGCGGGGTATAATGCATCACCAAAACGATCCCGGTAATGATTTGCAACGCCAAACAAAAGGTCAGCACAATGCCCCAGATCCACATCCAATTGAGGTTTTTCGGGGTAGGGATCATTAATGTATCATAGAGCAAGCCAACAACTGGCAAGCGGCTGTGAAGCCATTTCTGGCCAGATGTTTTTGGTTCAAAATGGTCGTGAGGGATTCCAGCCATTACAATAACTCCTTAACCCAATTTGATTGTAGTATCGTCGACAAAAGCGGCCACGGGCACCGGTAAATTCTCCGGAGCTGGGCCTTTGCGAATGCGACCAGATGTATCGTAATGCGATCCATGGCAGGGGCAGAACCAGCCGTGGAAATCGCCAGCGCCATCGCCCAAAGGCACACAGCCCAGATGCGTGCACACGCCCATCATCACCAACCATTCGCCAGTCTCGTCAAGCGCACGGTTTTCATCAGCTGCATCTAACTCAGGCGCGTTGTTGTTGCGCGCTGACAAATCGATTAAATCATCCATGGCAACGCCGCGCGCTTCTGAAATTTCATCTTCCGTCCGACGGCGGATAAAGACCGGCTTACCCAGCCATTTTACAGTCAGCTGTGTGCCCGGTTCGATCTCTGAAATATCCACACGAATCGAAGACAGGGCCTTCACATCGGCAGAGGGGTTCATCTGGTTGACCAAAGGCCAAACCGCTGCGCCTGCTGTTATGGCGCCGGCGCCTGCTGTGGCATAGTAGAGAAAATCTCTCCGGGTGCCTTCGTGATCTTCTGCATGTGACACGAGGTAAACTCCATTCTTCGTCTAAATGATCGTTCTAACAACGCGAGACCAATACGAGGCCTCTCTTCTTTTCATGGGGCTATTTAGCCCCGCTTAAGGACTTCGTCCAGCACACTCTTGAAACCGCGCCGTTTTGGCGCGGCTCTAGACCCAGTTTTTACCGATTTTTTTGGCTTTTTTTCAAAAGACCCTGAAAATATTCTCTCTCTCGCAGGTTTCACGAGCGCATCAGAGCGCCCAATGTTGTTTGAACGGCAAAAACGAATCTTTTATCTTTAAACTTTAACGTCAAAAGCAGCCCTTTTACGGATCCTTTAAACCGCGTGAGCATGACCGCTTTGATCCGCTTTTGAAAGCCCCGCCTGATCCGAAAATAGTCACAGATTGAAGGTATAGGCATCAAGGCCCATCCACGCGCTGGCTTTTAAATCATTGCCGAACCAATATTTCATAACTTTCAGCAATATCACGCGTCAAAGCGCCCACGTCAAAATGATAGTCGCCAATCTGGCCAACCGGCGTGACCTCGGCCGCTGTGCCCGTCAGCCAGCATTGCTCAAACCCTTCCAGCTCTTCTGGCATGATATGCCGCTCAATCACACGAATACCTTTTTCTTTCAGCATTTCGATAACCGTTTGACGGGTGATCCCGTTCAAAAATGCATCCGCTGTCGGCGTATGCACTTCGCCATCTTTGACAAAGAATATATTGGCGCCCGTGGCCTCGGCCACATAGCCGCGATAATCAAACATCATTGCATCGCTGCAGCCTTTGGCTTCGGCAGCATGTTTTGACATTGTTGCGATCATATAAAGCCCCGCAGCTTTGGCTTGCGAAGGCGCCGTGGCCGGATCGGGCCGGCGCCATTTTGCGATATCCAACTTGGCGCCTTTCATCTTGGCATCGCCATAATAATTGCCCCAAGACCACACAGCCACCGCCATGCGTACCGGATTGCGCGAGGAGGCAACCCCCATATCCGGCCCCGCGCCGCGCCATGCAAACGCGCGCACATAGGCATCGCTCAGGCCATTCGCCTGCAAAGCCGCCTCTTTGGCGGCTTCGATGTCATCCACAGAATAAGGAATTTCGAAATCGATCAATTTTCCCGAAGCCAATAAGCGCTCTGAATGGGCCCGGCTTTTGAAAATCTTGCCAGCATAGGCGCGCTCGCCTTCAAACACCGAGCTGGCATAATGCATCGCATGGCTCAGCACATGAACTTGCGCGCTCCGCCAATCAACCAATTGGCCGTCAAGCCAAATCTTTCCATCGCGATCATCATATCCTAATTCCACAGCGCGCCCTTTCTCAGATTCTCACAGCAATTTATTCATATTATTTCAAAAATTGCGTCAATTGTGGTATAAAATTGCCAATAAACCAGATTTGGCTAGCAGTTGACGCTTGGAATGTCAACAAGACTGACATAAACTGTAAGGCGAAATCAGTTGGAGATTTGGCATGGATAGCCCTTCCTTATCGCACCCCCTCGGGCATCGCGCTATGGGTGAAACGCTCCTTTACCTGACGGATGATCAATTAAGGCAGGGCATTGAGGCAATGTTTTTCGCCTATCGTGGTTTTACCGCCGATCCAGACAGGATACTTGAATTACACGGCTATGGGCGGGCCCATCACAGAGCCTTGCATTTTATCAATGGCGCTCCCGGGACGAATGTGAATAACCTGCTACAAATTTTGGGCGTGACCAAACAATCGCTCAACCGCGTCTTGCGCAAATTGATCGCAGATGGATTGGTCACCAGCCAAGTCGGGCAGCGCGATAAGCGAGAACGGCACTTGGCATTGACAGAAGCCGGCCATGCCCTCGAACAAAAGCTGTCCGATGCGCAGCGCAGCCGTATGCGCAGCGCGTTCCGGCAAGTCGGCCCGGAAGCGGTTGCCGGGTTTCGCAAAGTGTTAGAAGCGATGATGGATCCAGATATGATGACAGCCTATTCCCAACTGCGAGAGGATGGGGCTTAAATGTTGATCCCGCATGTTTTGATCATTGATGATGATGAGCGCATTCGCGATCTGCTCAAAAAATATTTGCGGCGTAATGATTTCAACGTGACCACCGCCGATGATAGCCACCATGCCCGCAACTTGCTAGAGGGGCTGGCCTTTGATTTGATCATCTGTGACGTGATGATGCCCAGACAGGATGGCATTTCACTGACCAAGGATCTTCGCCGTAAAATTGATACACCAATTTTGCTTTTAACCGCGAAGGGCGAGATCGAGGATCGCATTGGCGGCCTTGAGGCAGGCGCTGATGATTATCTTTCAAAACCTTTCGAGCCCAAAGAATTGCTATTGCGTCTACATGCAATTTTACGCCGCGTTCCAACCGATCTGGATCAAGCCACGGGACCTAAATTAATCACGCTTGGGCAGATCAGATATGACATGCAACGCAAAGAGCTTTGGAAAGCCGATGAGCAAATCCGCCTGACGGCCACTGAAAGCGCGTTAATGGGCATTTTGGCGCAAAGCGCAGGCAAGCCCATCCGCCGCGAGGATCTGATGAGCGAACTTGGACGTGATCACAGCCAGGGCCAAGACCGCGCAATCGATGTTCAGATCACCCGGTTGCGCCGAAAGATTGAGCCGGATTCAAAACAACCACGCTATCTGCAAACAGTTCGCGGCGAAGGTTATATGCTGAACCCGGATTAGGGTTTTACGCTGGCGGTTACGTAATTTACGCTCAGATCCCTGTCAGACAATCGCCATTGCCAGCTCAGCGGATTGAAAACAAAGCCTTTGCGATCCACAACCGAAAGGCCCGCAGTTTCGATAAACACAGACAATTCATCCGGGGTAATGAATTTTGACCATTCATGCGTGCCTTTGGGCAACCATCGCATCACATATTCCGCGCCCACAATCGCCATGGCAAAGCTTTTGGCATTGCGGTTAATCGTAGAGCACACCATCAGCCCCCCCGGTCTCAGAAGCTCTTGGCAGGCCTTTAAATATCCCTGCGGATCGGCGACATGCTCGACCACCTCCATATTTAAGACCGCATCGAACGCGCGGCCCTGTGCGACAAGGCTTTCGGCTGTGCCAGCGATATACTCGATCTGCAGGTTTGATTGATCGGCATGGGCTCGCGCCACAGGAATATTGCGCGCTGCCGCATCCACCCCAGTAACCGTTGCGCCCAATCTGACCATCGGCTCGCAGAGCAAACCGCCCCCACATCCAATATCCAGAATGCGCAATCCCTCAAAGGGGTTGTCTTGCTCAAGATCGCGGTCAAATTCTGCCGCTATCTGGGCGATGATATAATCCAATCGGCAAGGGTTAAGCATGTGAAGCGGTTTAAATTTACCATTGGGATCCCACCACTCTGCGGCCATCGCCTCAAATTTGGCAATCTCTTTCGCATCTACGGTAAATTCTGCGCCGCTCATAGGGTTCTCCGTCTGGTCTTTTGCTCTGTAAATCACATATAGTGCGTTCATGGATAAATTCTCAGATCAAAAACGCGCATATCAGCATTTATATCCTACCGTCGATCCATTTTCTGCAGAGATTATTGATACGGGAGATGGCCACCATATTTATTTCGAGCAATGTGGAAATCCACAGGGGCGCCCGGTTGTGGTTCTTCATGGCGGGCCCGGCGGAGGCTGTAGCCCGATCATGCGGCGCTATTTCAACCCAGAAAAATACCATATTATCCTTTTTGATCAGCGCGGTTGCGGGCGCAGTAAGCCACAGGCCAGCGTGACCAACAATACCACCTGGCATCTGCTACAAGATATGGAAGCGATACGACAGCGACTGGGCCTTGACACATGGGCGTTATTCGGAGGCAGTTGGGGCGCCACATTGGCGTTGATCTATGCCCAAGCCCATCCAGAACGGGTGAGCCATCTCATTCTGCGCGGCGTATTCACAATGACACAGAATGAATTGGCCTGGTTTTATGGCGGCGGGGCCAGCCAGTTTTGGCCCGATGCCTGGGAAAAATTTATCGAAAAAATCCCAGAAGACGAACGAGATGATTTGATTGCAGCCTTTCACCGCCGTTTGTTCAGCGGGGATCTGCGCGTAGAAATACAGTTTGGCCGGATATGGTCAGCTTGGGAAACCGCATTGGCCTCGGTTTATTCGGATGGCCGCGGAGGCGAAGCGCCGAGCGATTATGCGCGCACCTTTGCAAGATTAGAGAATCATTATTTCATTAATAACGGGTTCTTGGATCATGATGGACAAATCTTAACCGCCATGGAGCGGATCGCCCATATCCCCGGGTGGATCGTGCAAGGCAGATATGATATGATCTGCCCGCCCAAAACTGCGATCGAGCTGTCCAAAGCTTGGCCCAAATGCAATTTAAAAATGATCAAAAACGCAGGCCATGCGATGTCTGAACCCGGCATCAGCGTCGAGCTGGTTAAAATCATGGATCGGATCGCGCTGTCTGATTATTAAACCTATACATCGCGCTAACGCCCTATTTTCAAATAAAGAGGGGCCCATGGCGCCTTTAAAATGGACCACGAGTAAATGCCCAAGCGCAACCAAGCCGCTTTAGATTTCTTATTAACGCGACGCTCAAGGCCGGCAAAAACCTTAAGCCTGCCCGCGCCAGATCACGAACAATTGCGCGATATTTTAACGGCGGCGCTGCGCACGCCCGACCATGGTAAATTAGAACCTTGGCGCCTGATCGTTTTAACGTCAGAGAGTTTGGATGAATTGGCAGGCTTTGCCGAAACCTGCGCGCTCGAGGCGCAATTAGACGCCTCCGCGGTTGAAAAAGCCCGCAAGCCTTTTGACCAAGGTCATGTGGCAGTGGCCGTGATCGAGGTCCAAAAGCCATCAGAGAAAATTCCTACAATTGAACAAACCTATTCGGCTGGCGCAGTCTGCCTGGCTTTGCTAAATGCCGCCCTTGCCGCCGGTTGGGGAGCGAATTGGCTGTCGGGATGGGCCAGCCATAATCGCAACTTCGTCGAAAAAGGCCTTGGATTAAGCGCCCATGAGCGCGTGGCTGGTTTGATTTATTTAGGCACCGAAACGACAACGCCCCCAGAGCGCCCGCGGCCCAATCTTGAGCAGAGCGTGACCTGGCGGTAAACGTTTACATGCCGCACTCAAAAAGTTCGACATCTTGGCCACTTTTCAACCGCGCCAAACCTGCAGATTTTGCCACCACCTCATTGCGCACATGCATCCATGCATCGCTTGACAATAAAATCTGATCGCTCGCGGACAAATCACAAATATTGAAGGCGATATTCACATCTTTGCCCAAAATATCAAATTGGATGGTTGATTTGCCTACGGTGCCAGCAACCAATGAGCCACTATGGATGCCCACATGCAACCCAAAAGATGGCTCAAACGCATTGGCAATATCGCGCAGCATCAAGCTGGCAGAGACGCAGGATTTAACCGCTTCGGGTGTTGGCCGCGCTAAGCCGCCCACGGCAACGATCGCATCGCCCACCGTTTTCACCTTGTCTAAACCAAATTTGGCGAACACCTGTTCAAACGCTTCCACCAGCGTTTGCAAAGTTTTAACCACAATTTCAGGATCATTCTGCTCACAAAACGCGGTAAATCCCACCAGATCACAGATCAAAATAGCAACGTCATCATAGCGCCGAGAAAGCACGCGCCCAGTGGATTGAAGCTCTACGGCGACATCGTTCGGCAGCACTGTTTTCAATACCTCTTGAGAGCGCTGCTTGTCGCTTTCCACTCGGCTAAGATACAGATCTTCGCTATCTTGCAAACGCTTCTTTTCAAGGCAGGCGCCAACCCGCGCCTTCAGCAATGTGGCGTTAAACGGCTTGGTAATGAAATCATCAGCGCCGCTTAAAATACACTCAGCCGCCGTCTCAACCTCATCAGAGGCAGTGACCATAACAACTGGAATTTTGCGAAAATGTGGATCAGATTTTAAGATTTTAAGCACCTCAAGACCGCTCATATCAGGCATCATAAGGTCCAAAAGCACCAAATCAAATTCGGTGCTTTCAACAGAGCTTAGCGCGGCTTTACCGCAATCTGCTAAAGAAACATTGGCATATCCATCGCGCTTCAACCGGCGCTCTAAAGTGAAGCGATTTGCTTCAATATCATCGACAACAAGTATCTTTGCCTGTTCTTTATTAATCATTTCACCGCCCCAATGCTGCGTTAATTTTGGCCAGCAATCGGGGCAGGTCCACCGGCTTTGTATCATAATCATCACAACCTGCCTGCAGGGCGCTTTGCTTATGCTCTTCCATCGCATGCGCGGATAAAGCAATCACCGGAATCCCTTGCGTGGCGGGATCTGCCTTGATCGCCCGCGTTGCAGCCCACCCATCCATTTTGGGCAAACTCAAATCCATAAGAATTAAATCGGGGGTTTCACTATGCGCCATAGCCACTCCGGCAAGCCCATCACCCGCGATCACCACGCCAAAGCCTTTGCGCGTTAAGCGCCGCTTCAGCATGTAAACGTTATCTTCATTATCCTCGACATATAATATTTTCACCATCAGCGCACCGCCCCGCTGATCGTTCCAATCGCTTGCGCGATATGATCGGCAATAAACGCCACGCTTTCAGTATTTTTTTCAATCACGCGCAAGGTTTCCTGCGATAAAATTTCGCGCTCTTCAGAGCTTAGATCCGCACCTGTCAACACCAAAACCGGGATTGATTTAAACTTGGTTGCCTGCAGCTTTTGCAGAAACTCAAACCCGTTCATCACGGGCATCAACAGATCAAGCAAAATCAAATCGGGCAGTTCATTGTGGTTTTCCAAGACAGAAAACGCCTCTTTCCCATGGCCCGCCTCAAGCACTGTCGCGCCGGTTTTTTCTAGGATTTCTTTCACGGTAAAGCGCAGGTCTTGATCATCTTCGATTACGCAGATGGTTGCGGCTTTTTTCTGGCCAATAAGCCGTTGCACCGAAGAAATAAGATAATCCCGCTCGATCGGCTTGGATAGAAAATCTGCCGCACCCAAGGCAAAGCCTTTGTTTTTTTCATCCAAAATCGACGCCATAATCACTGGGATATGGCGACTTTCGGGATCGGCCTTCAACGCGCGAAGCGTTGACCATCCGTCAATCTCTGGCATCAAAATATCCAAGGTGATCACATCGGGCTGGTGGGTTTTGGCCAAAGACAGGCCTTCCTTGCCGGATCTGGCGATAAGCACCGCATAGCCGTTTTTGACCAGTTGCCGCTGCATCAACGCACTGATCGTTGGATCATCATCGATGATAAGCACTTTCTGACCCATTGGTTCACCGCCGGGGATCACCCGCGTTATCAAAGGTTCAGCGCTGGCGTTTTCGGTATGCATATGCCCGGCATTGTTCAACGCGAAACTTGCGGTGAATACCGTGCCTTTGCCCTTTTCGCTCTGCACGCTGACATCCCCACCCATCAGCTGCGCAAGCTGCTTTGAAATGGTCAGCCCCAAGCCGGTTCCACCATATTTGCGGGTGGTCGAACTGTCGGCTTGTACAAAAGCATTGAACAAACGGCCCACCTGTTCTTCATCCATGCCAATACCGGTATCTGCAACATCCACTTTGACCAAATCGCCTTGCGGCGTGGATTGCCGGCTGACGGTCAAAGATATTTGGCCATTTTCGGTAAATTTGGTGGCGTTGGAAATCAAATTCAGAAAAATCTGCTTTATCCGCGTTTGATCATTTGTCACTTCATCGATCGACTCCAAGAAAGTTAAAGCAATTTCATTATTATTTTGCTCGACCAGCGTTTGGGTGGTTTGAATTACGCCATGCAGCAAAGGCTCTAATTCGAATGTTTCATTATATAACTCGACTTTGCCCGCCTCAATTTTTGATAGGTCTAGAACATCATTGATCAGCGTCAGCAAATGCTTGCCGGCGCTAAAGACACGGTCAAGCGGCTCGATAAAATCCTCCAACCCATCATCAACACAATCTTCCTTCAACATTTCAGTAAGGCCAATAATGGCGTTTAATGGGGTGCGCAATTCATGGCTCATATTGGCCAAAAACTGACTTTTCGTTTGGTTGGCCGCATCCGCCGCTTGTTTGGCTGTGTTGAGCTCTTCCACCAAATTATTCAGCTCTTCTTCACGGTTGGTCAAATCACTCACATCTACAAACACTTGCACCATGCCGCCATCTTCCAGGCGTTTACTGGTGATTTGAAGATGCGACCCATCTGCCATCCGTGGCAGCAAATTTATAGCCGTTCCGGTCAACGCCTGGCGTTGCGCCACTCGGTCTTTTAAAAACTCTTGCTTATCAACCCCTTCATCTAAAGAAAAAATGCCCCCATCAACAAGCTTTCCAGATTCGTGAACATAGGGTTGTCCAGGTTCGAGCGGCACGCCGAAGCGATCAAAAAACTTATTCACCCAGACCAGATGATCCTTGGCATCCCAGACCATGATCCCGGCTGAAATACTGTTCAACACATCCTGCGAGCGTTTTTCGATATCTGCCATGCGCAGCTGTATTTTCTTTTGATCATCGATATTTTCAACCAACCCATAGAATTTGACCGCACGCCCCTGTTCATTCCAAAGGGCTTTGCCGCGCGTGCGGTACCAATTCAATTGGCCTGTATCCGATCGGATTCGGTGATCGCATGAAAATAGCGGGGTTTGCTTTTTAAAATGCGCGATCATCGCGGATTTATACGCCGCACGATCTTCTTCAAACACAGCATCCAAACGATCCATTTGTAGCCTGCTCATATTTTTTTCAGCTGCCGGCCCAACGCCTTCGGGGATTGAAAAGCTGGTCTGGCCATTTTCAATATTCCATTCGAAGACAAATGCATTCAGCGCATGCGTTACCCCAACATAACGCCGCTCTTTATCTTCTAGCTCGGCCTCATGCTTTTTAAGCGTGGTGATATCGGTATAGAGCTGCAGGTAATTGCCCGAGCTCAAAGGCTTATTGGTCAATAGCAGCACCCCGCCATCGCGCAGGGGCAGCTCGATCCGCGAGCCCCCATCTTGGGCATACATATCGGCCTTACTCTGCCGCAGATAGGCCTCAATATCCAAATCGGGAGGTAACTTTAAAAATCCACAATCAATATTTTGTCGTACAACTTCTAAGCGTGAGATGCCCGGTTCGAGAAACACCCCAACCTCTTTTTGAAGTTCGTTGAAAAATCGATTTACGAAAACCAGGCGATCATCTTCTGTCCAAACGCATACGCCGCTTGGAAGAGTGTCCAAACTTTCAATTAAAACTGCGTTCAAATCTGATTGTTCTAAAGACTCCATCTTATTCATCCCGCCCGTTTTCACATTACAAACGTCACCCACGTTTTAAGATCTAGATTAACGAAGATTATTTTAACCTGTCTATGGGGAAACTAAATTCCCTTGGGTCATATCCAATCAAAGAAAACCAAAACTCAGCAAAAGATTTTTCAAAATTGGTTTAATTTGTAAAAAATTCTTCCTAAGAGAAAAGAGTAAGGATAGGTGGTTTCTCTAGGGTTGAATAATTCCCCCTGATCTTGTGCAAGATATCGGCAAAATTGCTGAATTATTATTCGGTACAGCTGATTTAACTTGGTCTTTGTTTCAATATTCTTGTCTGTTTATCAAAACGAACAATTAGAATGTTGTCACAACATGCGACTTGCTGAATACTGTCGTGAAACCGAAGTCGTAAAGCGGCAAAACCAATGGATATAACCATTCCAGCTTTGCCCAATTTAAAACCATGGTGCGAGGAAAAAATCTGTGACTGAAACGCCTAAAGACCAAGAAACAGAATTGAAAGACCTGAAGAAGGAACTTTCACGGCTACGCTTAGAAGCCAATTTGCGTAAGTCACTGGCAACCCAGCTGGAAAAACAAAAAAAGGTTGCCGAAGACGCAAAGGCTGAGGCGCAGTTAAAAACCCAGCAAATGGAAGACGTATCGGGGCAATTGGCAAAATACCTGTCGCCCCAAATTTATGAATCGATCTTTAGCGGCAAACAGAATGTTGAGGTAAAAAGCTACCGCAAAAAAATCACTGTATTTTTCTCTGATATTGTAAATTTTACGGCCATTTCTGACAAATTGGAATCCGAAGAGCTTACCGCGTTATTAAATTTCTATTTAAACGAAATGTCGCAGATCGCGCTGAAACATGGCGCAACAATTGATAAATATATCGGTGATGCGATTATGATTTTCTTCGGCGATCCGGAAAGCTTCGGAATTGAGGAAGATGCCCGAAGATGCGTAGCGATGGCGGTTGAAATGCAACAACGAATGGCCGAATTATGGGGTTATTGGAGCAAACATTTCGGCTTAAAAAAAGATTTGGAAATCCGCGTTGGGATCAATACCGGATATTGCACCGTGGGCAATTTCGGCAGTGAAGACCGACTTGATTATACCGTGGTTGGCGCTGCAGTTAATTTGGCCTCGCGTTTGGAAAGCGCTGCAACGCCATCAGGAATATTGGTCTCTGAGGAAACCTATTTTCAAGTGAAAGACTATTTTAGCTTTGACGCGCCCCAACAGCTTGAATTGAAAGGGTTAGAGCGCGGTGTAATCGCCTATGAAGTTGATATTAGTGATATGTCCCGTGCTGAAACAAAGAATTTTGAAGGTGAGAATTTTCAGTTAAAGCTCACGAAACATCCGCTGGATCTGGAAGAATTGGAAGCCCTTAAAAAGATCATTGATGACCTTTCAGGATCGCAACCGGAAGAAAATGTTGCCTAAGTTTTAATCATAGCGGGCATATGTCGCAAAGGTTGGTGACTTACAGCCAAATCCAAGGGCGCTTGCCCCATAACGTAACTCTGTAGGGTGATATGGACACGCAGGAAAAAACCGTTTTATTTTCGGATATTGTTGGCTTCTCGCGGCTGGTTGAGAGGGATGAACACCGCGTCATCACGCGCCAACAAACCCTACATACCAAGCTGCTTCATCCGCTTTTAACCCGCCATAACGGACGCTTGATTAAAACCACTGGTGATGGGTTTTTATGCCTTTTTGAGGCTGCTCAGGATGGGTTTGATTTTGCAACCGCGTTGTTAAGCGGGGTGAAAGCCTTTTGCGATGAAGATCCCAATAGCGATGTTTTCGTGTATCGGATTGGCCTGCATCATGGGCCAGTTATAGAATTGGAAGGGGATGTGTTCGGATCGACCGTCAATATCGCCTCGCGGTTGGAAAGTATTTCAAAACCGGGATCTATCTGCACCTCTGAACATTGCCTGAGCAAAATGTCAGCGCAGGCGCAACAGGCCTTTGATGCCCAAGGTCTTCAACGGCTTAAAAATATAGACCGTCCAATCGCATGCTTTATGAGCGCGCCGGATTTTAATCCGAGCCATCCGCGCAGCGCAATTTTGGGAAAACAGCTCGATCAGCAAATCAGCTATTGTACAAGTGCCGATGGCTGCGCAATTGCCATGGCCAGTTTGGGGCAGGGCCCGGTGCTTTTAAAATCGCCAAATTTTGTAACGCATCTGGATGCAGATTGGCGCAGCCCGTTATGGCGACATATTTTCGAAAACCTTTCTTCTGAACATAAATTGCTGCGCTTTGATCAACGCGGCAATGGGCTGTCGGAACGCCACCCGGAAACAATATCATTTGACGCGTTTGTGGATGATATCATGGCCGTCTCAAACACCATTCAAGATGATAAATTCGTGCTCTTTGGCGTTTCGCAAGGCTGCGCCTCTGCGATTGAATTTGCCTATCGCCATCCCGAGCGCGTCAAGGGTTTAATTTTCTTAGGCGGGTTTGCGCAAGGCGCCAATAAGCGACCATCCACTAATCCGTCGCAAACTGACTTGGAAATTCAAATGATTCAAACCGGGTGGGACTCTGATATCCCAGCCTTCCGGCAGTTTTTTGCAAATACTATGATTCCCGATTCGAACCAGGCAGAAAAAGATTCGTTTGATCAATTGATGCAACTGAGCACCAGCGCAGAAAAAGCGGCCGCAATCTCGCGCGTGAATGCCGAAATTGATGTGACCAACCGCTTAGGCCAGATCACCCTGCCGACATTGATCATGCATAGCCGCGGCGATCAACGCGTGCCGATGGATCAATCCCAGATAATGGCAGATAAAATGCCCAATGCCCGCTTTGTGCCGCTTGATTCAAAAAACCATCTTATTTTGGAACAAGATGCGGGGTGGCCAGTGTTTCAACAAGAGGTATCCAAGTTTTTAGCGGCTTTGTAACGGAGTTTGACAGCCAGCTGGCTCGGGTGGCAAAGATCCAAGCTCAATGCTGCAAATCATAAACCCGCTCTGGCGTTGCTCGGTTGGACGGCTTATTACGACAGTGTGAGTATAATGCCCCTAAGGCCGCACGCGTTTCCAATGATACGGGCTGACGACTAGAAAGAAGGAACGATCTTATGATTCTTGTGGGTGGAGAGAACCTGATTGACTTTGTACAAACCGACGCGCCGGATGGGGCGGTTTTGTACCAAGCCATTCCAGGCGGTTCTTGTTACAACTGCGCGATAGCGACAGCCCGCCAAGGCCAAAATGTAACCTATATGACGCCTGTTTCAGAGGATGCTTTAGGGGCAATGCTGGCAGCGCGCCTGGCACAGGATAATATTGCCTTGGCCGCACAGCGGTTGTCGCAACCAACATCGCTGGCGGTGGTATCGCTTGCAGATGGCATTCCAAGCTATCAATTCTACCGCGAGGGCACAGCGGAACGCCAGATATCTTATCAGCAATTGATCGAGACTTGCCCCGCCAAGGCAACGGCGTTTCATATTGGCTCTTTGGCCTTGATCACCGGTGCGGATGCCCAAGCCTGGGAGGCGTTTTTTGAAAGCTGCGCTGAAAAAGGCATGATGACCTGCCTAGATCCCAATGCGAGGCCGGGATTGATTGCCAATAAAGCGGAATATGTAGAGCGCGTGTTGCGGCTATTGGGCTCGGCAACGTTGGTCAAGCTGAGTGATGAAGATCTGGCCTATCTGCTTCCAGAGCTGCCTTTGCTTGAGGCATTTGAAAAAATCCGCGCGCTGAGCAATGCCGCATTGCTGGTGCTGACAATGGGCCAAGAGGGCGCGATCGGCGCCACCGCGCAGCACAAAATTACGGTGCCTGCGCGCGTAGCATCCCCACTGGCCGATACGGTGGGGGCGGGCGACACTTTTATGGGCACTTTAATCGCGCAGATCACCAAAAATGGCTGGAACACGCATAAGGCGCTTTCGTCCTTAAGCTCTGAGAATGTGCAAAGCCTGTTAGAAATCGCCGCAACAGCGGCGGCGCTGAACTGCGAACGCACGGGATGTAATCCGCCCTATCTAGAAGAGCTTCACCTCTAAAACTGCGCAAAAAACGCTGCGGCGTTTCGCAACTATATTCTTAACAGAAGAACCGAATTTGATAATATGGCAGGGCAGATATAACGGCGCGTCGACAGCTCAACCCTTACCCATGCCTTTGGCCAGAGCAGACCCGCGAAACCTGAGGAAACAAGCTGATGAGCGATACAAAACCTAAAGCCCTGTTGGAACAAGCCGGAAGGGATATGGCGGGTGCCGTCTCAGTGCGGCTGTGCAGTCTTGGCATTGAACTGGGCCTTTTTAAGGATTTGCACGAACACGGGCGCTCTACCTCAGCGCAACTGGCAGCGCGGTTGCAATTGAACGAGCGCTATATTCGCGAATGGCTGCACGGGATCGTGCTCAGCGGCTATGTAATGTTCGATAAAAACACGCGCGAAGCTTGGCTAAGCCCAGATCAAGCACAGCTATTGGTGGAAGAGGGCGGCCGCTTTGCCCAATATGGCGCCTTTAAATTGCTGAACAGCGCGTTATTGCCCTATGAGAAGCTGCGTGAGGCCTTCAAATCTGGTGGCGGCGTCGGGTTTGAAGATTATCCACCTGCGCTTTGGCAGGCGCTGGATCACACAGGCTGCGCGCGCTATCGCAATTTCTTGGTAAAAGATTGGTTGCCCCATATCCCAGCGCTGACGCAGCGCTTAAAAAAAGGCGCCCGGTTTGCCGATTTTGGCTGCGGCACGGGCAGGTCCACGATTGAGTTGGCGAAGCTATTTCCCGAGTCAGAGTTTATTGGCTATGATGCCTTCTTGCCAAATATAGAACAGGCCGGCCTCAACGCAAAAGAGGCTGGCGTTGACAGTAATATCACGTTTCAACATTGGAACATGGAAGAAGGCAGCCCGGGCCAATATGATATTGTGGCCACGTTTGATTTAATTCACGATCTGCCTAACCCTGCGCTTGGCTTGAAAACCCTCAAACAGTCTATGGCCAAGGATGGGATGTTTTTGCTGATGGATATCGAAGCCACAGAAGATCCGGTTGATAATTCAGGCCCGTATGGCGTGTTTAAATTGGGCATCAGTCTGCATTTTTGCATGACCACTTCGATGTGGCAGGGCGGCGAGGGTATGGGAACGGTGGGTCTATCCGATTCTGTGTTGCGCAATCTCTGCGCAGAGGCCGGATTTTCTGAAGTGCGGAAAATTGATATCAAGCATCCGCTCAATTCTTTATACCTCATCACTTAAAAAATAAGGGGCTGAGCCAGTACTGCGCATAGGCTACTAAAGTATAATTCTGCACCCCAGCGACGACCCGCGCAACAGATCCAGCCGAAAGCTTGCGCGCCAAAACCGCCCATACCCAGATAAAAGCTTGCGCTGCATAAAATTAAGGCATTTCTTCCCCTATCTGCACAAAACCGCAGATGATTATGCATGAGCCATGATTTTTCTGCATAGCAGCAATTCAAAATAAACATTTCTGCAGTGCAGAAAAATATGTTAGAAAAGTATCACGGTCTACCTCCTCCCAGATCGTAAAAACCGAAAATATATCCTCCCAGATTATTCGGTATCTCGAGACGCTAGAAATAGCGTCTCTTTTTTTTGGCGAGACGCTATATATCAAGGATATGCTGTGCGTTAACCCCATATATGAGGGCACAGGCAATCGCTTCTAGGCGCAAGAAACCCTTGCGATGCCACCTGATTTAACGATTAATGCTCAGAGAAAATTTCAGGCAAGAGGTTGACATGCAGCAAAACGAAAAAGTTGGATTTATCGGCGTGGGCCTGATGGGCCATGGCATGGCCAAAAATATTTTACGCGCGGGATATCCTTTAACCGTAATAGCGCATAAAAACCGCGCGCCGGTTGAAAATCTAGTGTCGCTGGGCGCGCATGAAGCCAGCAGCTTAAAAGAGCTGGCCAAAAGCTCAACACTGGTGTTCATCTGTGCCCCAGGCTCGCCTCAGGTCGAACAAATTATCGCCGAACTCACCCCTTATCTTTCACAAAACGCCGTTATCATCGATTGCTCAACATCCGACCCCACCTCCACCCAAAAACTGGCGGAAAATTTGAAATCAAAGCGCATTCATATGGTGGATGCCCCGTTAGGGGGCACGCCAGTGCAAGCAGAAGAAGGCGCGCTGTCTGCGATGGTGGGCGCAGATCAGCCGGTTTTTGCGCGGATCAAACCAGTCATCGAAAGCTGGGCCGCAACGCTCGTACATATCGGCGTGGTTGGCGATGGCCACCGTATGAAATTGCTGAATAATTTTCTATCGCTGGGCTATGCCGCCATGTATTCTGAAGCGCTGGCCTTAGGGGCTAAAATGGGAATTGATGCCAAGCGCTTTGACAGCGTGATCCGCGGCAGCCGGATGGATTGTGGGTTTTATCAAACCTTTATGGGCTACGCGCTGGATGGCAATCGCGAGGCCCATAAATTCACCATGACCAACGCGCTCAAAGATCTGCGCTATCTCGAAAGCATGGCCAATCAGGCGGGCATTGCAAATCCAATTGGAAATGCCGCGAAAAGCAGTTTTGCGCGCGCCATGGCCGCGGGTGGCGATGGCCCAGAGGATTACGTGCCCCATTTGGTAGATTTTGTAGCGCGGGAAAACGGGCTAAAAACGCGCTAAACGCACCATCATTTCGGCGCAGCCATTGCCTGGCTCAGCGGCGCGCCGATAGCTTTTGCGAGGCAGGCGGCACTTGTCGTTTAAATTCACGTATCGCCACAAAAACCCCCGAGGCAATGATTAAAAAGATCCCGAAAGCCGAACTTAAGCCCGGCACTTCCTGCCAAAATATATAACCCCATAAAACGGCCAAAATGATCGTAGAATATTCAAAAGGGGCCACCAAACCAGCGCTGCTGCTGCGATAGGCTTGGCTGATAAGATAGCCACCAGAGGCGCTGAAAAACCCCGCAGCTACGAATAAAAGAACATCTCTGCCGCTGGGCCATGCCCAGGCGCGCAAAATAAACTCAGCCGAAGGATGGCCCAACCCCTCAAATCTTCCATCTCCAAACATCACCCCCATCCCAAGGCACACAACAATAAAGACCAATTGGATATAAAGCGACATGGTTATGGGCGATTCTGCCAGCCCCATCGAGCGGGTGATCGTGTGCAAGGTGGCATAGGCAATAGCGGATAAAAGCGGCAAAATCACCGCCCATTGAAACGCGGCACTGCCGGGCTTTACGATGATCAAAACACCGAGCAAGCCGACCAAAAGTGCCGTCCAGCGCCAGACACCTACATATTCTCCCAAAAAAAATGCCGAAAATCCCGTAATTAACAGCGGCGCGATAAAGAAAATCGCAGAGGCCTCCGCCAATGGCAAGGCAGCCAAGCCTGCAAAAAAAGCAAAATTTGCCACCACCACGCTTAGCCCGCGCAAGATATGGCGCGACAGGCGGCGGGTTGAAAACATGGTTTTGAAGGGCACCCCTCGCCCAAAAAGGAACAGAATGAATGCCATTCCAAAAAGCGAACGGAATAAAATAACTTCATGAAGCGGTAAGCTATCGGTAAAATATTTCACCGTAATATCGTTTAAGGAAAACGCCAAAGACGCACCCAGCACGCATAGAATGCTTAACCTTGCCTGATCTGACACCAGCGCTTGCGACATAACCGGCCTTCCTCTTCATACCCCTAGCCTTGCACTATCCGAGCAAGGCCCCCCGCTGCAGCTTCATTTGCGACAAGAGGTGACGGTCCAAGCGGATCAACGCAGGTTTTACGGCTTCCGGCCCGCATGGCTCAGCGCCCCCACGGTTAGCCAACTGGCCAAGATCAAAGGCAGCGCCAAACCAAAGGAATAGCGAATGCCGAAATTTTCCGCCACAAAGCCCAATAAAGGCGGCGCCAAAAGAAACGTTACAAACGAAAATTGCGCCAAAGCCGCTACATTTTCTGAGGATGGGCGATCGCCTCTTTGCGCCGCCGCCGAGATCGCCAGAGGAAAAATGACTGCGGTTCCCGCACCCAAAAATACAAACCCGATCAGGGCCAAAGTGGAATTGGGCGTAAACGACACCACGCCAGCGCCCAAAGCCAGCGCAATCAAAGACACCCGCGCCACCCGCTCGGCGCCATGGCGATCCACAACGGGATCAGCAAAAAACCGGATGATAAATTGCCCCAAAGCTCCCAATGTCAGCGCTAGGCCGTTTACAAACGCGCTTTCCTCAAAAACATCGCGCATATAAATGACCGACCAATCAATCAAAGCCCCTTCGAGCAGCATGGCGGATAATGTAAAGGCAACCAAAATCATGATCCCACGGGTTGGACGGGCCAATTTTGGCGGGCCATCATGATCGGCGCCGCGGATCGGCGCTGGCTGATACCCTGCCAGAAACAACAGCGTTAACGCAACCGAAACAAGCCCCGTCAAGCTTAAATGCAGGGCCGCAGGCACGCCCAGCTGCGCTACGAACGCGCCCAGCAAACCCGTGGCAAAAAACCCTAAACTCCAAAAAGCATGCGACCGGTTCATGATCCTCCGACCCGCCAGCGCCTCGACTCGGTCGGCTTCGACATTCACCGCAACTTCCACAACGCCAATCGCTAAACCCGCCATAAAAAACCATCCGAAGAAAACATAAGGGTTGGTGGCCAAACCGGCCAGAGCTTCGCCAATGCCCATCAACAGCATGCCAAAGAACATTACTTTTCGAAATCCCAGCCGCGACAAGACTGAACTGGCCATCAATAATGAGACTTGCACCCCCAGCGCTGCGCCGGTAACCGAAAGCCCAAGCGCCGCCGGGCCAATGCCCATTTGTAATTGCAAATCCCCAAGCCGCGGGAAAATAGCCCCTAAACTGAACGCATAGATAAAAAACGAAAAATAGACATTCCATACCAAAGGCAGGCGGAATTTTATTCCCATAAGACATCCTGTTTATGAAAAACCCAATTTGGGCGCGACGTCACAGCAGTTGAGCGATTTTTTCTGAGTTTACAAGCCTTAAACTTATTTGCCCCAGTCGTGATGCGTTGCGTATACCGGCTTTCCCAACCTTAAAGCCTGCAGCAGGAAAACTACAGGAAACAATCGCTCCAAACGCTAATGCCCGATGCCCGACCAGATTTTATTGCGGGTACATTCCGTGTGAAACTTATCACCAAAATAATTCACAGCTGTCATTTGCCTCAAATCGCTATTGGTAATTTTTCGACTCATTTTGAGTGATTGACGCAGCATAGCCCCGCGTAAAGCGGGCGTATGCATATGCCCATGTGCCTGCATTTGGGCCGCAATCATCTCGTCAATTGCCGTTTCTTCTTGACCCTCTATCAACATTTCAGCCCCACGCACCACCACAGCGCGGATATCCGTGCAAAGATGAAACGCCTGCGCCGAAGACGCCCAAAGAAACAGATTGAACATAATCAAGACAGGTTTGAGCATGCTGGCCCCCAATACGATACAAGACAGTGTTGGCGCGTTGTGCGGGATTAATCAAGCCTATCGGCCCGTTTCATGGCTTTTTGCGAAAGGTTTCAACGCCTTTTGCAAAGATCTGCGCAAAATATCGACCGCCTCAACCTGAGTTTTGTAGGCACGCAAAAACCATCATCCAGATATTAAAATATCATCCTGCGCAGAAAACATACTGGCATATAGCCCGGCTTTGGCTATCAGATCGGCATGAGTGCCTTGTTCAACCAATTTGCCGGCCTCAAGCACGTAAATATGGTCTGCATCAACCACGCTCGAAAATTTATGCGCCACAACAATGGTGGTTTTACCGGCCTGAAGATCCTTGAAACTGGCATTAACTTTTTGTTCTGTCAGCGCGTCAAGCGCCGATGTTGCCTCATCCAAAAGCAGGATCGGCGCCGGTTTTAAAAAGGCCCGCGCGATCGCGATCCGCTGCTTTTGACCCCCCGAAAGCAGGCTGCCTTTCGGGCCCACGGGCTGATCGCCGCGTTCAACCATCAATTCATCAATCCGCGCCAGCTTTGCCGCCGCGCGCACCGCGTCTGGGCTGGCTGTAGGATCTGCGTAGTGAATGTTTTCTGCGATGCTTTTGTTAAAAATCACCACATCCTGCGCCACGATTGAAAATTTTTCCCGTACCGATTTCAACGTGAATTGTTTTATGTTCTGGCCATTGAACAAAACCGCACCGCTATTCAAATCATAGAGCCGCGCCATCAAACTGAGCAACGTGGTTTTTCCCGAACCGGTCGAGCCAACAATGGCGGTTTTTTGCCCCGCTTTAAACTGCAGGTTGATACCATCAAATAATTTATGATCAGCCTCATAAGAAAACCCGATATCATCCAAAGTGATATCGATCCGCATATCGGTAAAATCTGACGCAGTGCCTTCGTCTGAAACATCGGGCTGCGTTTGCAACACCCCGCGCACCGAGGCAAGCAAGATCAAACTGGTTTGCAATTTTGTGAAAAATTGCGACAGGCGCCGAGCGGGATCAAAAACGATCACCAAACCCAAAAGGAAGGCGATAATCGACGCCCCGTCTAAGGCCGAGGCCTCTGAAAGCGCCAGATAGCCGCCACCGCCAATCACCACCATATATACAATTGCTGAGGATAAATCGATCGAAGGCAGAACAAGCGCCTGCGCCATATGAAGGTTGACGGCTAGTTTTTTGATATTGCCCGATTCAGAAATCATCCGATCAACCTCAGCCGCTTCTTGCCCGGTCATTTTAATCGTGCGCATACCCCCAGACATTTCTTCAATTGTATTCATGTAATTGCCCAGCGCCTGCTCAGATTGCGCCTGAATGCGTTTGATGGTTTCAGACACCATCCGCATCAGCAAAAAAATGATCGGCAAAAGAAGCAGCGCAACGCCAAAAAGCAACGCCGATTTATAAATCAAATACCCTGAAATGATCACAATCGTGGCCACATCGCGCACCGCTTCCACCGTGGTGCGGCCAACGAATTGGCTCAACGCTTCCACTTGATTGACAAAGCGAAGAATAAGATCCGAAGCATTGGTACGATCAAAAAACCTTTGATCCATATAAAGAACATGGCGGATCAGATCTGAACGCAGCTCTAAAACGGCACCGCTGGCCAGACGCACGGATAAAGTTGGCACCACAAAAGACACCAAGGCGCGAACCATAAAAATCAAAAACACCACCAAGCAAATCCACAGCAGATCCATGATGTCGCCCTGCTCAAAAATCACCCGCAATCCGGTTTCCGTGATGGCCAAAAACTTTTGCAGCACGAAGCCTTCCAAAAGCACCAACGCCAATATCAAGCCCAGCCATGGGGTTTTTCTTTTAAGATATCGGCGCCAAAACCAAGTAATATTTGATTTATCTTTTTCCGAAAAAAATTTCGAAGCCATAAGGTTTCTGCCCATTCCCTGCGCCAGTGTCCCAGAAGATATGGAGAGCATGGCCCTTTTTTGCAACATAGATGCCGCGGATCAAACGATGCGCCGCTTATATGTGAAACATGATAAAAAACAATCGCCTTTCCATATAGCGCGGGCCGCCTGCAATATGGCGCAGCTTAGAACTGCACCACAATCTACCCTAAACGGCCGAAAAACGTCATCCGAGCGGCTTCAGACAGCGCAATTCCCGGCTTGGAATTATACGCCAAAACCACCAAAATGCGATCCCGGGCGCCTTGCGTTGGGGTAACCCGGTGCATCGCGTTGCGTCCACGAAACAGCACCAACGTGCCGGGCTCAACTGAAAGCGCCTCGGGTTGGCGCTTGCCCTCAACAACCGCTTGCACGCCAGAAAAATTCATATCGCCTTTTTCTGCATCGCGCAGATCGCGCAGATATTCAAATTCACCCCCTGCCAAAGGGGCCTGCAACAGCAGGGTGATGGCAAATTCAGAATTGTCAAAATGCCAATTCAATTCTTGGCCTTCGCCCGCGTAATGCACATTGATCGAAGATAACCGATCGGCATATTCAAACAGCGCCTGCTCACCCACCAATTGGGCGATAAAGCTGCGAAACACGTCCGAATTATAAAGGCAATGCAGGCCCGACCCTGCGGGCACTTGATCCGTGGTGATGCAGCCTTTTGACGAGCTAACTTGACGGTTAAAAATATGATCTGTGGGCAGGCTGGGATCTGTGGGTGTTAAGTAAACATTATGCGTTGATGCGGTGAAAAAGGCATTCTTGCGCTCCTGCTGCGCTTCTTTCACCAAATCTATCACCGCTTCAGGGCGCAAAAAGCCTTTCAAGGTTAGTACCCCATCGCGATCAAAAGCAGCCCGACAGCGTTCAAGCAAAGCAGGATCGCGCAAAGGATAGGCACTCAGGTCAACAACATCAGACAGGGTGGGCATCAGCAATCTCTCTGCAAAGAATATTGCACAAAACCCTAGGAGCTTGCCCAAAATCTGACAAGCCCTAAACCGGCAGCGCCCAAAACGATACGTGGTTTGACCTTACAAAAGCGGCCTTGCTTTTCACGCCTGCGCCATGAATTTGCGCTGTAAATTTGGCCAAATAGGTTAGGAATTGATCGGCAAACCCGCAGAAGTTGGCCGCCATAAACGCCTTCAAGATTGCTTTTTGCGTTGGTAAATGCATGTGTGAAGCATGACAACGTTAGAGTTTAGCCATAATAGCGGCCTTGTCGTCGTGTCTTTTCTGATCGCTTTGGTTGCGGGTTTCACCGGCCTGACGCTTACCAAAGACCTGTCTCAAAAGTCTTTTTCGCAGCGTAAAATTGCGGTATCGCTCGCCTCCGTGGCTTTGGGAGGCGGAATTTGGTCGATGCATTTTGTCGCCATGTTGGGCCTGCAAATGCCCATTTTATTTTACTATGATGCCGCAATCACGCTGGCATCTGCGCTTTTTGCAATTTTGATAGTGGGCGTTGCTTTGGGGCTTTTGCATTTTTTCGAACGCCGCCCAAAAATTCTTTTTCTTTCTGGCAGCCTTGTTGGATTTGGCATTTTAACCATGCATTATCTGGGCATGGCCGGTCTGCAATTATGCCGCCCCATTTATACGGTTCAAGGTATCTCACTGGCATTTTTATCCGCGATAAGCCTTTGCGTTGCGGCGATCTGGATCGCCTATGAGCAGCGCTCAAACCGAAATATATTGCTGGGGACGGTTTGTTTCGGTTTGGCGGTTTTTGCGGTTCACTTCGTGGCCATCTGGGGCACGCGCTTTGTCGAAGCTCCGGCTTTTAATGAGCTAGGCCCAAGCATTACAAACGAGGTTTTGGCGTTGATCGTAATTTGCTCAAGTTTCCTCATTTTAGGAGCGTTTTTATGGACAGGCGTAACGTTTCTGGTGCCACAACCTACCCAAGTGCCAAACCCAAGCGCTGCAAGCGCGGCGCCCGTCTCGTCGGGGGCGCCGGATCCAACGCCAGCGCCCAGCCCCAAGCCGGCTGCGGGCCCTGCCCCATCCGCCGCGTCGCGGGCACAACGAATCCCCTGCGAGAGCAACGGCACCACCTTGTTTATAGCGCCCGCTGACGTGGCCTTTATCCGAGCTGAAGGGCATTATACGCATGTATATAAAAACAATGGCGAGCGGCATTTTTGCGTTTGGCCGATCACCGAAGCGACCAAACGCTTGGCCCAATACAGTTTTCTCACAACCCATCGCAGCTATCTGATCAACAGCGCCAAAGTGCAGCATTTTGAACGCCTCAAAGACACGGGTCTGTGCCGGTTTGAAAACCCTAAACTGCCGCCTGTTCCCGTCAGCCGGTCGAATCTCAAACGGGTTAAAGAAACCCTCGGGCTTTAGCAAAAAAGCGCAATTCGTGCAGATCATTCGCAACTGGTGAGAAATTCAGCGGCATTAATGATTTAGAGCATGTGCGGAAAATCACTTTCTCTGACGCTTTGCACGACGAGTGCTTTTAGGGGAGGAAAAGCAGTGATACCAGCACCATTCAGCTATCATCGACCAAGTGCTTTAACAGATGCTATCGCCATTTTATCAGAGCATGGCGACGATGCGCGGGTCATGGCCGGAGGCCATAGCTTGATCCCGATGATGAAATTGCGCATGGCGGATATTCCACACCTGATCGATCTACAAGATATCCCTAATCTATCCGATATCTCCGTTGAGGGATCGCGGGTAAGGATTGGGGCGATGGTCACCCAAGCGCAAGTGATTGCGGATCAAGGCTTGGCACATGCAGCGCCTCTGCTAAAAGAAGCCGCGCTTCAAATCGCAGATCCACAAGTGCGCTACATGGGCACGGTCGGGGGTAATGTGGCCAATGGCGATCCGGCAAATGATATGCCCGGTCTGATGCAATGCCTTGATGCCTCATTCACTTTGGTCGGGCCCAATGGCACGCGCACGGTGGCGGCCCGCACGTTTTACGAAGCGGCCTATATGACGGCCCGCGAAGATGATGAAGTTTTGACAGAAATCTCATTTGACGCGCATGCGGCGGGATATGCCTATGAAAAGCAAAAGCGCAAAATCGGTGATTACGCCACGGCCGCTTCGGCGGTATTGCTGAGCAAAAACGGGGGCCACTGCAGCAGCGCTTCGATCGCAATGACCAATCTCAGCGATACGCCGATCTTCTCAGAGGCGGCCGGTGCTGCCTTAATCGGAACCCAACTGGATGACGCGGCGATTAAGCAAGCCGTTACCGCGGCGCTGGATGATATCGATCCAACCGAAGATAACCGTGGCCCCGTTGCGTTTAAAATGCACGTGGCTGGCGTTATCCTGACCCGCGCGATCCGACGCGCTTGGTCCCGGGCTTGAAAGGAATAAAACATGACAGATAAACTACATATCAAGCTGACCGTGAACGGCCAGGAAGAAGAGTTTCTCGCCGAACCGCGCGAATTGCTGATCTATACATTGCGCGAACGATTGAACATCACGGGACCACATATCGGCTGCGAAACATCGCATTGCGGCGCGTGCACCATTACCATGGATGGCAAATCGGTCAAAGCCTGTACGGTTTTTATCGGCCAAGCCAATGGCGCAGACGTGACCACGATCGAAGGTATGGGCGGCCCAGATGCGCTACACCCGCTGCAGAGCGCGTTCAAAGAGCATCATGGTTTGCAATGCGGCTATTGCACGCCGGGAATGATCACCCGTGCGGCAAAACTGCTTGAGGAAAACCCATCCCCAACCGAAGAAGAGATACGCTTTGGAATGTCGGGCAATCTGTGCCGCTGCACCGGTTATCAAAATATCGTCAAATCCATTCTCGCCGCTGCGGCCGAGATGAACGCCGCGAAGGAGGCTGCAGAATGAATGATATGACTCCAGACCGCGAAGAGCGCAAATCAAGCCTCAAGGGCATGGGATCCTCGCGTAAACGCGTTGAAGATGCGCGCTTTACCCAAGGCAAAGGCAATTATGTCGATGACATCAAACTTGACGGGATGCTGTCGGGAGATTTTGTACGCTCACCATATGCGCATGCCCGCGTGGTGGATATAAACACCGAAGCAGCTTTGAAAGTGCCCGGCGTGTTGGCGGTGCTGACAGCCAAAGATCTTGAACCTTTGGGCCTGCATTGGATGCCCACTTTGGCCGGCGATAAGCAAATGGTCTTGGCCGATGGCAAAGTGCTGTTTCAAGGCCAGGAAGTGGCGTTTGTCATCGCCAAAGACCGTTTTGCAGCCGCGGATGGAATCGAGGCTGTCGAGGTTGAATATGAAGAACTGCCGGTTCTGACAGATCCGTTTGAAGCGCTGAAGTCAGACGTTGTTTTGCGCGAAGATCTTGATCCAAAAGCCGATGGCGCGCATGGGCCGCGCAAGCATCACAACCATATCTTCACATGGGAAGCGGGTGAAAAAGACGCTACCGAACAGGTGCTGGCCGAAGCCGATGTGGTGGCTGAGGAAATGATCTATTATCATCGCACCCATCCTTGCCCCTTGGAAACCTGCGGCTGCGTGGCCTCAATGGATAAGGTCAATGGCAAGCTGACGCTTTGGGGCACGTTTCAAGCGCCGCATGCGATCCGCACCGTGGTCTCGCTGATTTCGGGCATTGAAGAGCATAATATTCGCGTCATCTCGCCCGATATCGGAGGCGGGTTTGGCAATAAAGTTGGTGCTTATGCGGGCTATGTCTGCTCGGTTGTGGCCTCAATCGTCACTGGCAAGCCGGTGAAATGGATCGAAGACCGGATGGACAATTTGATGACCACGGCTTTTGCCCGTGATTATTGGATGCAAGGGAAGATTTCGGCTACCAAAGAGGGCAAGATCACCGGGCTCTGGTGTCATACAACAGCCGATCACGGAGGGTTTGACGCCTGCGCAGATCCCACCAAATTTCCAGCCGGCTTCATGAATATTTGCACCGGATCTTACGATATTCCCACCGCCTATCTGGCCGTCGATGGAGTCTATACGAACAAAGCCCCTGGCGGCGTCGCCTATCGCTGTTCCTTTCGCGTCACGGAAGCGGCTTATTTCATCGAACGCATGGTCGAGGTTTTGGCGATTGAACTGAACATGGATGCCGCCGAATTGCGCCGGATCAACTTCATCAAAAAGGATCAATTTCCGTATAATTCAGCGCTGGGCTGGGAATATGATTCAGGTGATTATCACACGGCTTGGGACAAAGCGTTGAAAGCCGTGAACTACGACGATCTGCGCAAAGAGCAAAGCGAGCGCGTGGCCGCGTTCCAGCGCGGTGAAACCCGCAAATTATTGGGAATTGGCTTGACCCATTTCACCGAGATTGTCGGGGCCGGACCCGTCAAAAACTGCGATATTTTGGGGCTGGGCATGTTTGACAGCTGCGAAATTCGTATTCATCCCACGGGATCCGCCATCGCGCGGCTTGGCACCATCAGTCAGGGGCAGGGCCATGCCACAACATTTGCCCAAATTCTGGCCACAGAAATCGGCCTGCCGGCAGATTCGATCACCATCGAGGAGGGCGATACCGATACGGCCCCCTACGGACTTGGCACCTATGGCTCGCGCTCAACGCCGGTGGCCGGCGCCGCCACCGCAATGGCGGGGCGTAAGATTCGCGCAAAAGCGCAGATGATTGCAGCCTATCTGCTGGAAGTGCATGATGATGACGTTGAATTTGACGTGGATCGCTTTGTGGTTAAGGGCGCGCCAGAGCGCTTCAAAACCATGAAAGACATCGCCTTTGCCAGCTATAATCAGGCGATACCGGGGCTTGAACCGGGCCTAGAGGCGGTCAGCTACTATGATCCGCCCAATATGACCTACCCGTTCGGCGCCTATATCTGCGTGATGGAATTAGATGTGGATACAGGCGAGCATGAAATCCGGCAATTTTATGCGCTGGATGATTGCGGCACGCGGATCAACCCGATGATTATTGAGGGCCAAGTGCATGGCGGTTTAACCGAAGCGCTGGCGATCGCGATGGGCCAAGAAATCGCCTATGATGAGATGGGCAATGTGAAAACTGGAACCTTGATGGATTTCTTCCTGCCAACGGCTTGGGAAACGCCCCATTACACCACCGATCATACAACCACGCCCTCGCCGCATCATCCGATCGGAGCCAAAGGTGTCGGTGAAAGCCCGAATGTGGGGGGCGTTCCGGCCTTTTCAAACGCTGTGCATGATGCCTTCCGCGCCTTTGGATTGCGGCAGGCGCATATGCCCCACGATCATTGGCGGGTTTGGAAGATCGCAAACGATTTAGGCTTGCATGACTAAGCAAAGCACGGGCGGATCTTTTCCGCCCGCTTTCGAGGATGGCAGAAATGAGCTTTAGCGCAGTGCAAACCGCGATGGCCGAGGCAGGCTATATGGCATCGGATGATTTGGCTGTCGCCTTGCATTTGGCGATCTCGCTGCAACGGCCGATCCTGTTAGAAGGGGCCGCTGGCGTTGGCAAAACCGAAGTGGCGCGGGTGTTGGCAACGGTGCAAAATACCAAGCTCATCCGCTTACAATGCTATGAAGGTCTGGATGCTGCGCAGGCTATTTACGAATGGAATTACCAACGCCAACTTTTGGCGATCCGCAGCAGCGCCGAAGCAGGCGAAACCGGATCCACGGTTGAAAAGCGCATTTTTTCAGAAGAGTTCTTACTCGAACGCCCGCTTTTGGCCGCCATTCGTCAACCCCAAGCGCCGGTATTGCTGATCGATGAGATCGACCGCGCAGATGAAGAATTTGAGGCCTATCTTTTGGAAATTTTGGCGGATTTTCAAATCACCGTGCCAGAGCTGGGCACATTAAAAGCGGTGAGTAAACCCATTGTGGTTCTGACTGCAAATGGCACGCGCGATTTATCAGATGCGCTGCGCAGGCGTTGCCTTTACACCTATGTTGACTATCCAGATCGCGAAACCGAATTGGCCATTTTAACCAGCCGATGCCCCGATATACAAGCCAAGCTCGCAGAGCAAATCATCGGATTTGTGCAAAAACTGCGGGCAGAAGATTTGGAAAAAATCCCCGGAATTGCCGAAACGCTGGATTTTGCAGCAGCGCTGATGGGGCTGGGCATCGCCGATCTCACAGCGAATCCTGCGGCCTTGCAGGCCAGCTTGACCACGCTTTTAAAAACCCAAAGCGATCAAGCCCATATCACCCGTGAAGTGGCACAGCGGCTTGCCGGGCGCGCAGCATGAGCCGCGTAACCCGATTTGCTGGGCGCGATCCGGGCCCTGCCGCCAGAATGAGCGGATTTTTGGCCCATCTGCGGGAAAATGGCCTGCGCCTTGGCGTGGCGGAAACCGATTTGGCACTGGCCGGTCTCAGCCATGTCTCGGCGGCGCATATCCAAGAAACCCGCGCTGCCCTAAAGGCGATCTGCACCGGCTGCAAAGAAGATGCCGCGCGGTTTGACGATCTTTTCGCCGCCTATTGGTTGAATACTGGGCGGGTTAAACCAAAAGTTATCTCCGCTCAGAAACCTTCGCACGCTGATCAAATGTCATCTTCGCGCCGCGCCGCGGGCACCGATCAAGGGGCATCTGGCGCCCCCGACACCCCAGAGACCGGCGAAAACGAGGCAGACAGCGATGGGGTGGGGCGTTTGATCGCCAGCAAAACCAATAATCTAAAACGCGCCGATTTACGCGCTTTGATCCAACCAAGCGATCTTGCAAAGGCCCAAGAACTGGCCGAGAAACTGGGCACCGCCTTGAAAGACCGCCGCGCGCGCCGCCGCCGCGCGGCGCAAAAAGGGGCTCAATTGCATTTTCGCAAAATTATCCGTCAAAGCCTTGCAACGGGCGGCGAGCCAATCCGGCTTGCCCGAAAAAACCGCCCCGAACGCAGCTTAAAAATATCTGCACTCTGCGATGTCTCTGGCTCGATGACGGTATATGCAAAAGTGTTTCTTGCGTTTTTACTAGGTTTGATGCGCAACGACCCCACCACCGATGCTTATTTGTTTCACACCCGCTTGATCCGGATCAGCGAAGCCATGCGCGACAAAGACGCGTTTCGCGCCTTAACGCGGATGTCGCTGATGGCAGACGGGTTTGGAGGCGGCTCAAAAATCGGCGAAAGTTTGGATTATTATGCCCGTAATTATGCAAAAAAATTCGTCAACGGGCGCACCGTGGTGCTTATTTTATCCGATGGGTACGATACGGGCCCAGCGCATCAATTGGCGGGTGCGCTGGCGCAGCTCAAAAAGCGTGGCTGTAAAATCATTTGGTTGAATCCGCTGAAAAGCTGGCAAGAATATCAGCCAATTGCCAAGGGCATGGCGGCCGCAATGCCTTATCTTGATGGATTCAAATCTGCCGGATCACTGGCTGAGCTTGCCACTTTAGAACCGGAGCTGGCCCGCCTATGATGCCCAAAGAATTACTCGATGATGATATGTTCGAGGCGATTGATGGGCTGCGTACGCGCCAAGAAGCCTTTGCGCTGGCCACGATTATCCGCACCGCCGGGGCCACAGCGGCCAAGCCGGGTGCCAAAGCTGTACTGGATGCGCAGGGTCAGATTGTTTTTGGTTGGATCGGGGGGGGCTGCGCCCGCAGCGCCGTTACACAAGGCGTCTTGCGCGCCATTCACGAAGACACCCCGCAGCTGGTTTCGATCACCCCCGAAGACCTGCTGTCAGAAAAGGGATTGAGCAATGGAGACGAAAGCGAGGGCATGCGCTTTGCGCGCAATGGCTGCCCTTCAAAAGGCACGATTGATATTTTTATCGAGCCCTGTTTGCCCCGCCCTGAGCTAATTGTTTTTGGCGCCTCGCCGGTGGCGATGGCCCTTACCGCGCTGGCCCCTCAATTTGATTGGTCGGTGTCAGGCAACGCGCGATCTGATGGGTTCGCCATACCGCCATCGACAAAACGCCATGCGATTGTAATCGCCACGCAAGGCCAAGGCGATTTGCAAGCGCTGCGCGCCTCATTACGCGCAAGCACAGGGTTCGTTGCCTTTGTCGGCAGCCGCAAAAAATACCAGACACTCGCGATAAAACTGATCGAAAGCGGATTGCCGGAAGAGCGGGTGCGCGCCGTGCAAGCACCTGCGGGCTTGGATATTGGCGCGGTTACCCCCGAAGAAATTGCGTTGTCTATCTTGGCCGGATTGACGCAATTGCGGCGCAAAGATTTCCGAGGAGAGGCCCAAAATGACTAGTGCCAAAACGTTGCGTTTGAGATGTCTTGTTTATGCGCAGGATCTCTGCCAGACATCTGCGCATCATGCCTGGAAAGTGAGGTTCATATGAAAATCATTTTAAAGTTTATACGGCGGCGAATACAGCGCTTATCGCTGACACCGCAGCAAGCTGACGCATTGGCGCGCCTCAAATTCCCCTGCTGCTAACGAAGGAACCCCCATGGAACTGAACGACGAAATCGAAATCAACGCCCCGATAAGCACGGTTTATGCGGCGCTGAATGATCCTGAAATTTTGCAGCAATGTATTCCGGGCTGCGAAGAGCTGATCAAACATTCCGACACCAATTTAGAGGCCAAAGTGGTTTTGAAAGTTGGCCCGGTAAAGGCGCGCTTCAGCGGTGAGGTTGTTCTTGACCAAACCGGGGCACCGGACAAGTTTTCGTTAAGCGGTAAGGGCAATGGCGGTGCAGCCGGGCATGCCAAAGGCAGCGCCGATGTGACTTTGCGCGCCGAAGGGGATAAAACCATCCTTGCTTACGCGGCCAAAGCCGATATTGGCGGCAAGCTGGCGCAATTGGGAAACCGGTTGGTGCAAAGCACAGCGAAGAAACTGGCGGGTAAATTTTTCACCAGGTTTTCCGAAATCTTAGACGCGCCAGAGTAAGCGGAAACCCACCTATCGCTCGGTGAGACCCTGAATTGCGAAACTTGCTGGCTGGGCCCTTTTGGAACGCGTAAGCCAAATCGCGGCCCTTGTAGAAGTTTCGCTGTTTGTTAAGGGTCAGCAGATTCAACAGGGCGGGGCGAGACGCTTTTGGCCGCGCAGCAAAACGGTTGCGGCAATGGCTTGTTTAAAGGCCTTTATTTCCTTTTGAAACCGCCATCTCAACCCGGGCCGAGCGGCAATCCAAAGCGCTTAAGATAGCGCTCTCGCAAGGCTTGAGAGGTATGTTGTGGCCAATGGTTTTGCAACAGAATGCGCGCCTGCCGCGCCGCGCGGCTGCCCATATCCAGCTTATCGCTGGCGTGCCACTCTTCAATCAATCCACGATCCGCAACGTCAGGATATAAGAAATCACTGCGCATGCGCGCATAGGTTTCGGGCCGGCCCAAGAAATGCCCTTCGCCGGCGACAACTTCCGCGATCGCGGCTAAGGCAAGGGTCTCTTCTGAAATATCGGGCAGAATATTGGCGCGCAAAATAGCGCCAAGCATATCATTATCCGCAACCATGGCGGCAAAGCTCACGCCCATCAAGGCGGCTTGCGCCCCCGCTGCCTGCGTGATCAAATTGGCCCCGCTTTGCATCGCAGATTGAATCGTCATGGCTTTTTCATATCCGGATTGAAAATCAGCCAGCTTGCTATCGGTTGCCCCCGCAATCACCGAACATGGGATCTGCCACGCGCGCAAGGCTTGCGCGGCCATCGCGGTTGCCATTGATTGTTCCCCCGCCCCGCCAGCCATGCCGCCGCTGCGCAAATCGATAATCATCGGGCGCGGCCCCGCGATTCTGGGCGCTTTTGGGTCTAACGCATGCACAAAGGCCAAACCCGCCAACACTTCTGCCAAGGTCTGCGCAACCGATCCCGCCAATGTGACCGCGCTAGACGCGCCCAATTGACCAAAAACATTACAATGCACCGGAATGCCCGCCTTCACTGCCGCATGCATAACGGCGATGCTTTGCGCATGCATGCGCAATGGGGGTACCGCATGATTTATATTCAAGGACAAAAACGGCCTCTCTCGGAAGGCGGCTTCCCCTCCGGCAATCTCATAACACAGCTCGGCAATTTTGGGCACATGCGCGGCCTCACTGGCTGCAACCATCACATGTTTCGAGGTGCCAAAAACCGAAGCAACCGCGGTTCCTAGATCAAATTCCAGCGGATCTTCAATATCGCGCGCCACCACTGAGCGTGAAAAGAAATGGATATGAGTGAGCGTATCGGACAATCGGGCAGCAGAAAATAAATCTGCCAATGTAGACGGGTGGTAGGTTTTGCTCTGATCATCCAAAACCGTCGGGGCTGCCCCCCCGGTTCCCGTATAAGACGCGCTTGTGCCCAGCCTAAGGTCATGCAGGGGGTTTTGTCCGGCCAGCAAGACCTGTTTTGGGCCCTCTTGCACAGCGGCCTCCAACAAATCGCGCGGATAAAAGAGCCGGTCGTTTTCACACCGTCCCCCCGCCTCGATGATAACATCGCAGAGCGTATCGGGCGCTTCAGACACGCCTATATCGGTTAAAATTTTAAAAACAGTTTGTTGAATTTTACTAAGGCTCTGATCTGAGAAAGGCGCCCAGGTTCCCCCCTGTGCAACCGTATTCGGTGCAGCAGCTGCCTGGTTAAAGGCCGCTGATGAGCGAGAGCGGCGGACCATCAGGCTGGCGCAGCCGGAGCATTAAACGAGCGATTCTTCGCCCATACAAAGATTTGAGGAAGATCCAACCAGCGCAGCAAAACACCATTAGAGTTTCGTGGCATCGGGCCCATCTTTTTGCCCAGAATAGCGCGGCAAAAGCCCCTTGCAGCTTTTATCCATTGTAAACAACTTTGTCTCTGTGGCCGCCGATCGTTGCAGATAGTTTTCATCTGCAGCCGGCGCTTTAACCTGCACCGCCTAAGAAAATATCGGTCATTATCAAGGCTGAATTCTGCACGCATATGGCCCCTCCTATGACGCGGCTTGAGACTTTACCAGACCCACTATCTTAACGCCAAATCGCTCCCGCGCTGCAAGCAGTATTTTTTCAAGCTTCGCCATTGCGCTAGCATGGCTCAAAAATATTGATTTCTGTCTGATCATTTGAAGCGCCTGAAATCGGCTCTTAAGCATTTTCTAAAAGCACAAAGATGTCTAAGGCTGAATGAAAAAAGCCTCAAAACACGAATATAAGTGAATATAGCTTTGAAAAGTGACGGCCCTGCGCGGCGACTGGGCAAGCTTGAAAGGGTCCAAAGGCAGCTGCGCAGATGACCGCATTGAAGGGTTTAAACCATAAAATACTATGAAGATTAAGTATCACAACAGTATTAAAAATGCATTTATGTAAAAAACCTCTCTCATTTTTCATAGTGCCTTAAGAGGCTTTTTTGTTGACATGCGGGACCCCAGAGGCACCATTGTTTTCATGATCGACAATAAAAAAATACGATCAGATCAATAGGAGGAGGAAATAATGAAGATAACACTCAAAAGAACGCTGTCTATTGCCCTCACCGCGTCTGCCTTAACCGGTATGGCAAGTTTGGGCTTTGCCGGTGAATGCCGGGTCAGCGAGGCCAGCATGGCCAAGCCCGGTGGCTTTCCCGAGCGGGCTTTAACCATGGTGGTTCCCTATGGTCCTGGTGGTGGATCGGGCCAAGTTGCAGCTGCAATGGCCGAAGCGGTCACCGGTTTGACATCAGTCAATATCAACCGCGATCACAAACCAGGCGGATCCGGCACGGTTGGTATGACCGCCTATATGTCAGCGCCTGCTGATGGTTACACGGTTCTTGAACATATTGATGATGCATCCTCAGCCCATGCGCTGGATTCGAGCAAACCAAATCCAGCAGTTGATCTGATTCCATTGGTGATTTCACAAGTTACCTTCTCGCAAGTGTATATTCGAAGCAATGAAACACGCTTCACCGATTGGCCCAGCTTTGTGGCATGGGTTCAGGCTCAGGATGGCAAAGCAACCATCGCCAACGTGTCAAAAGAAGGCTCGATGGAACGGGTGATCATGAAATTTATCACCGATGCCTCAGACATGCAGATCCAGCAGATCTCATTTGACAAAGGAGCCCCGCGCTATGGCGCGCTTTTGGGTGGCCAAGTGGATGCTTTGTTCGAACAACCAGGCGATGTGCGCAACTTTCTGGATGCGGGCAATTTCAAGCCAATCCTAACCGTGTTCAACGAGCGCCCAGCCGCATTTGCTGATGTGCCGACGCATGTCGAAATGGGTATGGATTTTGAACCTCTTTTGCGTTTTCGCGGCTTTTACGTGCATAAAGATGCACCTGCCGATCGCGTTGACTGGTTGAAATGGGCCTTTCAGCGCGCCTATTGTGAAGACAGCTATCAAGCCTATAACGAGAGCAAGTTCATGACTGTGATTGACAGTTATCGCGATACAGATGGAGCGATTAAAATGATCAATGCAGCGATCGGGCAATATCGTGACGTCTATAAATCAATGGGCTTAGACGTAAAATAATCAAAAACGTAAGCTAGGCGCCTGCTTGGAGCCACAGCTCCAAGCAGGCTCTGGCCAAAAAAAGACAAAAAATATGGGCAATCTTAAAAAATCAGACTTGATCGAAGCCGTTTTTTGGCTGGCGCTTGCGGGCATTTTTTTCGCCGTCACCTATGACTTCAATCAACCAATTGAAATTTACAAATTCGGGGCGACGGGCTGGCCGCGCACCATCCTTTTATTGATGGTTTTGGTGGCTTTGGGGAATGTATTTTATACCCTGCGCCATGGTGGAAAAGCCCTGAAAAGCCGCGTTGGGGCCAGCGAAGAGCCTGATCAGATCGAGTATCACGGATTGCGCGATTATTTGAAAACCGGCTTTATCCTATTACTACCTTTTGCCTATGCGGTCTCGCTGAAGCCCGTGGGATTTTACGCCGGAACGCCGGTTTTCATTGCGCTGATTATGCTGGCCTGGGGCGAACGCAGACTCGGCTTTATTCTAGGCAGTACAGTCGTGATCTATGCCCTATTGATCCTGCTATTCATGGTGGTGTTAAACGCTCCCCTGCCGCAAGGCAACGTTTCCCCGTTTTACGATATCAGCGCGTTTATGCTGAAAACCAAAACCCAACTCGATCAACTGTTTTAAGGGTGGCCCATGCTTGAGAATTTTCTAGCCGGAACGGCTACGCTATTTGGCGATCCTGTCACGATTGGCATTTTCATCTTCGGCGTTGTTGGCGGTATGCTATTTGGGGCCATCCCCGGTGTAAGCATGCTGACATTGGCAGCGATTTTGCTGCCCTTTACTGCCGATCTCAACCCTGCACAGGGGGTGATGCTGTTCGCGGTGATTTATTGCACGGGCACCTATGGCGGGGCGATCACGGCAATCTTATTCAACATACCAGGCGCGCCTGAAAACGCCCCAACGGCCTTTGACGGCTATCCTATGACACAAAAAGGCATGGCCGGGAAAGCCGTTGGCGCCGCCGTTTTATGTTCAGCAATCGGCGGCATCGCCTCCGCCTTGGTGATGATGAGCGCAACAGAGCCGCTTGCCAAATGGGCGATTATGAATATTGGACCACCGGAAATTTTTGCGTTGGTATTTTTTGGCCTTGCGGTTGCCTCTTCGGTTGGCGGGCGCACGATCTGGAAAGGCTGGCTGTCGGTGCTTTTGGGGCTTTTGGTGGCAACGATCGGGCAAGACCCCGTGGGCGGCATCAACCGCTTCAATTTCGGCTTTACAGATCTGGCCGCCGGCATCGCTTTTGTGCCGGCCATTCTGGGCTTTTTTGCAGTATCCGAAGTGTTCGTACAAGCCGAGCGCAACATCAGCGGAAAATACGTTGCACCGAAATTCAGCGTTGATTTTCCAAGCCTTGTCGAGCTTTGGGCGCATAAAATTGCCGTAGTGCGGTCAATCTTTGTTGGCTTCTTTTGTGGTATTTTACCGGGCATCGGCGCAACGTTGGCCGCCTTTATGGGCTATGGCGAAGCGGTGCGCTGGTCAAAAGATAAAAAAGAATTTGGCAAAGGCAAATTGGAGGGCGTGATTTCATCCGAAACCGCCAATAACGCGGCCACTGGCGCCGCAATGATCCCACTTTTGGCGCTGGGTCTTCCGGGCGGCGCGTTAACCGCGATGATGGTCGCCGTGTTCCAAATGCACGATCTCGAGCCAGGGCCATTGGTGTTTTACAACTCGCCAGACTTGATCTGGATCGTTTTTGCCGCGATGTTTTATGCTAACCTATCGATCCTTTTCATCGGATTGCTCGAAACCAAAACCATCCTTTATTTGTTGAAAATTCCGTTTCAGTTTTTGGCTCCGATGATTTTAATGCTGGCCAGTATCGGCGCTTATATCGGGCGTGGGCTGGTGCTGGATGTGATGGTGATGTTTGGCGCGGGGATTATCGGCTTTATGTTACGCCGGTCGGGATATTCTATTCCGGGCATCGTGCTGGGCCTGATCCTTGGTAAAATTGGCGAGCAAAACTTTGCGCAGGGCATGCAAATGGTTCATTATGATTTGGTCACGTATTTTTCGCGCCCGATTTGCACGATCCTTATCATAGCGGGGGCTTTAACTTTATTGAAAAGCCTTCACTCAGCCTTCTCCTCACATGAGGAAAAGGCAAATGTTTGAAAGGCATCATGATGGATATTGAGGGCGATATCTTAGAAATCGACGCGCTGGTTGAAAAAGCTCGGCAGGCGCAGGCGGTTTATGAAGCCCAAGGCTCCCAAAAAACCTTTGATCTGGCCTGCCAGGCGGTGGCCTGGGCGTTGATGAAACCAGAGCATAATAGCAGCCTGTCAAAGCTGGCGGTTCAAAAAACCGGTTTGGGCAATGCAGCGGATAAAACGAGAAAGAACCATAATAAAACGCTTGGCTTATTGCGCGATTTAAAATCGGTTACCGCCTTTGGTCATGTTGAAGATAATGCTGAAACCGGCCTCTCAACCTATTTACGTCCAAAAGGCGTGATTGCCGCCATTGTTCCCTCAACAAACCCTTTGGCAACGCCGGTGAATAACATCATCAACGCATTAAAAAGCGGCAATGCAATTATTATCGCCCCCTCGCCAAAAGGCGCAGAGCCTTTTGCAACTCTGCTAACCTTTATTCATCAAAACCTGCGCAGCATCGGCCTTAATCCAGATCTGGTGCAAATGGTGCCAATGCCCCCCTCAAAAGCCAAAACCCAACGCTTGATGGAGCTGGCCGATCTTTTGGTCGTCACAGGTTCGCAAAACAACGTGCGCGCCGGATATTCTTCGGGCACGCCAGCCTTGGGTGTTGGGCAGGGCAACGTGGTCACAATCATTGACGAAAGCGCCAATATTGCAGATGCGGCGGAAAAAATTGCTGCGTCAAAAACCTTTGACAACGCCACGTCCTGTTCTTCGGAAAACGCCGTCATTGCCTTAGAAGAGGTGTATGATGAGGCCGTTGCCGCGCTCGAAGCGGTGGGCGGGCTGGTGCTGAGCGAAGAAGAAACGCAGCGCTTGATGAGCACGCATTGGCATAATGGCAAATTAACAAGCGCGTTGCTGGCCAAAGATATTGATGTGGTTTTAGAACGTTTAGAGCTGACGCATCGGGCCAGTGAAAACACGCGTTTCTTGGTGGTTCCCTCCGCGAAGGCGGGTGCAGATGCCCCCATAAGCGGCGAAAAAATGGCGCAGTTTTTCGCTTTGTATAAAGCCAAAGATTTTCAAGAGGCGGTGACGCTTGCCCTGACCATTCAAGATTATCAGGGCGCCGGGCATTCTTTGGGGCTGCATTCCACAAATGATGCCCGCGCGCATGAATTGGCGATGGCAGCCCGCACCTGCCGGGTGATTGTGAATCAAGCGCATTGTTTTGCAACCGGGGGCTTTTTCAACAATGGATTGCCTTTCTCTTTATCGATGGGTTGCGGCTCTTGGGGGGGCAATTCAATCGATGGCAACCTGAACTGGGAGCATTTTGTCAACCGGGTACGGATTGTGCGCGTGATCGAAGAAAACAAACCCGAGTTGGAAGATGTCTTATCCGAGTTTTGGAGCGCCAGCGCCAAATGAGCCCTTTGCCGAAAAGCAAAACGCTGAAACAGCAAATTGACGCGAACGCGCTCGAGCATGGCGATAGAATCTGGCTGGCCTCACCGGAGACTGGGCGACAAGTCAGCTTTGCAGACGGCGCTGCACAAATCCGCGATATCGCGCAGCATATCGCCAATATGGGTCTTCCAAAGGGCAGCAGTATTGCCATTGCCTCACCCAATAGTATCGGTGCCTGCCTCACATTTATGGGAATTGTCTACGGCGGCTATGTGGCGCTGCCTTTGAACTTGGTCGCGGGCGCAAAGGTATTGGGATATATCTTGGCCCATTCAAAGGCCGCGCTGATCTTCGTGCAAAACGACTGCCAGGATATGATCAAAGAGGCGATGCAAGAGGCCAAAAGCACCGCAAAAACCTGCCCATTGGATGTGAATGGAGGGCCGCAATGGGCTGAAAGCAGCCCTGCCAAATCCAAGCCAAATGCGCCGATCGAAAGCCCCAAAGCAGACAGTATCGGCGTGCTCATGTATACTTCAGGTACCACAGGAAACCCCAAAGGGGTGATGCTCAGCCATCATAATTTACTGGCTGCGGGGCATTTTATTTCAACTGGCCACGGCATCACAAAACAAGATAGGGCCTTATGTGTGCTGCCGATTTATCACATTAACGGCCTATGCGTGACGGTGATGGGCACAACTGTCTCTGCCAGCATGTTGGTGCTTCCGCATAAGTTTTCAGTCTCGTCCTTTTGGTCTCATATCGCCGCGTATAAATGCAGCTGGTTTTCCGCTGTTCCTACGCAATTTGCCTATATTTTAAACCATCCTGAAAGCACCGAAGATCTGTCATATCTGCGCTTTGCACGCTCGGCCTCTGCGCCGCTCTCCCCCGAAATTCATCGCCGCTTTGAAGAGCGTTTCAATATCCCCATAATCGAGACGATGGGGCTGACCGAAACCGGATCGCAAATCACCACCAACCCCATGCCCCCCGCAATCCGAAAAATCGGCTCTCCCGGTACCGCGTTTGGCAATGAAATTATGATCGCAGATGACACCCTAGCCGCCGTACCCACTGGGACAATCGGTGAAATTCTGGTGCGCGGCGCCAATGTGATGCAAGGCTATTTGAACCAACCTGAGGAGACCGCGAAAACCATTTCACCCGATGGCTGGCTTAGAACCGGCGATCTGGGATATCTGGACCAAGATGGATATGTGTTTGTATCGGGCCGCATCAAAGAATTGATCATCAAAGGCGGTGAGAATATTGCGCCACGCGAAATTGATGAGGCGCTGCTCGAACATGAGGCGGTTTTGGAGGCTGCGGCCTTTGCGGTGCCCTGCGAAAATTACGGCGAACGGGTCGAAGCCTGCATTCGCCTGAAAGAACAGATGCATGCAAGCGCACCCGACTTGCTGGCGCATTGTCAAACCCGTCTGGGAAAATTCAAATCACCAGATACAATCCATATCCTAGAGGATTTGCCCAAAGGGCCCTCGGGTAAGGTCCAGCGATTAAAGCTGTTCGGATTGGTGTACCCAACCGAATAATGCAGGCAGCCAGCGCTGTTTTTCCATTCGCAAGAAAGCGCTGACACATTTCTTGGAGCCGCTCATGCAGGAGCACCTATTTGACACTTTATTTGCCAATCAAACACCTAGCATTCTGATCTTAATATCCGTAACCTTGTTCGTTGCGGGCATCGTCAAAGGGTTTTTGGGCATCGGCTTGCCGGCTGCCGCGATGGGGCTTTTAACGCTGGTGCTCAGCCCCACACACGCGGTTGCCCTGCTCGCCATCCCGATTCTGTTCACCAATTTTACCCAATTTATAAGATCGCAGCATCGCGCTGATTCCATGAAAACCTATTGGCCGATGGCACTTACGATCTTGCTCAGCATTTTTATCACCTCTTTTTTCTTATCACATTATCCCACTAGCTTACTAACAATCACAATCGGTGTGGCCATGGTGATCGTTGCGCTGAATGGATTGATAGGATGGAAATTACGCCTTGGCCCGGGCTATTCCATTCAAATCGGAGTTGGATTGGTCGCCGGAATATTGGGGGGGCTCAGTTCAATCTGGTCGCCGCCAGTGGCCACCTATATGATCGCGCGGGGGCTCGAAAAAGACCGGTTCATCGCCGCCACCGGATTTGTGTTCTTGGTGGGGGCCGCGCCGCTTTCATTGGGGCTTTATTTGGGCGGCGTTCTAACAAACGCGATACTCCAACAATCACTCTTGGGACTTTTATTCGTGATGGGCGGCTTTCGGATTGGCGAAATATTGCGGGGTAAAATTTCTCAGGTTTATTTTCAAAAAGCCGTGTTAATCGCCTTTTTTCTGATCGGCCTGCGGCTGATTGCTGTGGGTATTTTCTAATTTTTAATCAATTGCTGATCGAGCAATCTGGCCACATGCAGCGCCTCGCGCGCGGCACCATCTTTGATTTGGCTGCGGCAGGATGTGCCATCCGCAATCACATATGTTTGCGCATCCGCGCCGCGAATGGCAGGCAGTAAATTCGCTTCTGCCATTTGCATTGATACGTCAAACGTCTCAGTACCATAGCCAAAAGCGCCGGCCATGCCGCAGCAACTGGTCTCGATCGTTTCAACCTCAAGCCCTTCAATCATGCCAAGCACCTCTTGCACAGGGCGCATCACGCCAAAGGCTTTTTGATGGCAATGCCCGTGCAGTAGCGCCTTTGCCTGCAAGGGCTTCAAACGTAATGCAGTTTTTTCGGTGAGTAATAATTCTTCAAAAGTCAGCACCATCTTGGCCACTTGTTGCGCATCTTGCGTGTTTAAAAGCGCGGGGATTTCATCCTTTAAAGCCAGCAGGCAGGACGGCTCCAACCCAACAATCGGAATGCCGGCCGCTGCATAAGGAGCGTAGGTTTCAACAAGGCGCTGCGCGGTGTCACGCGCCCGCGCCACGTTGCCAACCGACAGATGCGTGCGCCCGCAACATAAGGGTTTTGTGCTGCGCTGATCTGGCAAGGGCGCAAAAGGGGTGAATCCAGCTGCGCTTAAAACCCGCTGCGCGCTGCGCAGATTTTCAGGCTCAAAATACCGGCTAAACGTATCGACAAATAAGAGAACGGGCCTCTCTCCGATTGGCGTAACCGCCAGTTCGGTGGATTGAAACCACCTGCGTTGCCAAAGAGGCAGGGGCCGTTTGGCAGAAAACCCCGTTAAAATTTGGCTCAGCCATGCCAGTCCGGGAAGCTTATCGCGCAGGTTAAACAGCGGCGCCAGCGACGCTGCCATGGGGGCATAATCAGGCAAATAGGCAATCAACCGGTCGCGCCTGGATAATCCATTTTCTGCGCGGAGCAACGCAGAGATTTCAATTTTCATCGCCGCCATGTCGACACCGGTCGGACATTCATGCTTGCAAGCTTTGCACGAGACGCACAGCTTCATCGTATCGGCCATATCCGGTGAGGCCAGCGCCTTTGCCCCCAATTGTCCCGACATTGCAAGCCGCAAGCTGTTGGCCCGCCCGCGGGTACTGTCTTTTTCCGCGCCTGTAACGCGAAAAGACGGGCACATCACCCCGCCGTCGCGTTTCCGGCAGGCGCCGTTATTGTTGCACATTTCAACCGCGCCCTGAAACCCGCCCGCCGCGCCCGGCCAAGCCGACCAATTCAACTGGGTTGGAAAATCCGCAACATGATAGCCTGGTGCGAAGCGAAACAGCGCCCGCGTATCCATATCTGGCGCATCTATGATTTTGCCGGGGTTGAAAACGCCCGCCGGGTCAAACAGCGCTTTCAGCTTGCGAAACGCCGCCGTCAATTGCGGGCCAAACATCACCGGATTGAATTCAGAACGCGACAAGCCATCGCCATGTTCACCCGAATGCGATCCACCATATTTCTGTACCAATTCAAACGCTTCGGTGGCGATAGATTTCATCTTTTGCACGTCTGCAGATAATTTCATATTCAACACCGGCCTCACGTGCAGACAGCCCACAGAGGCATGCGCATACCAAGTGCCGCTGGTGCCATATTTTTCAAAAATTTCCGTCAGCCCTTGCGTATAGTCGGCCAAGTCTTGCAACGGCACGGCGCAATCTTCCACAAAAGAAACCGGCTTGGCCTCAGATTTCATCGACATCATGATATTCAGGCCAGATTTGCGCATTTCGGAAATCCGCGCTTGCTGATCAGGCGGGGTGATCACCACAACCGCCTCCTCTGCGCGAATTATCTGGCGAGGCTTGCCGGCTTGCGCGTCAGATAGCTGGGCCATCACCGCTTGCAATTGATCAATTTTTGCAAGGTTTTTGGCCCAATCTTCCTCGGCAAACTCAACCACCAGCACCGCTTCTGGATCGTTTCGGATATAATCATCAACAGTGCTTTTAAACAGCGGGATCGAGCGGGCCAAGGAGATCATTGTTTGATCGATCAATTCCACCGTAATCGGATCCAAGGCAACCAAATACTGGGCCGCATCCATCGCGGCATAAAAACTTGTAAAATGGCATAGCGCCATAATTTTTGGCGCCGGCAAGGGGGATAATTTCAGCTCGATAGCCGCGGAATAGGCCAGCGTGCCTTCTGAGCCAACCAATAAATGCGACAGGTTGATATCGTTTTCCTGCCCTGTGCTGCCCGGGCGTTTCGCCAGCGTATCGGGCAAAAGCGCATCTAAATTATACCCCCCAACGCGCCGCAGCACTTTGGGAAAACGCGCCTCTATTTCCTCGCTATTATCTTGTCCAAGCGCCAATAAACCCGGCAACAGGCTTTCAAGCCCGGCACTGCCCTCATTTAAAAGCCCGAACCGAGCCGTGCAGCCTGTGCTGAGGATCGCATCAATCGTCCCCACATTATCGCGCATAATCCCATAGCGGATGGATCTACCCCCGGCAGAATTATTGCCAACCATACCGCCAATCGTGGCCCGGCTTGAGGTTGAAACATCCACCGGAAACCAAAGCCCATGCGGCTTGAGCAGCCGGTTCAGCGTATCTAGCACCATTCCTGGCTCAACAATGCAGCGCATATTCGCAACATCTAAATCCAACAAACGGTTAAAATAAACGCTGTTATCTAACACCAGAGCCTTGTTCACGGTTTGCCCATTTTGCGAGGTTCCAGCCCCGCGCGGCAGGATCGACAGCTTGCGCGCTTGCGCAAATTCGATGGTGGTTTTGATATCGCTTACAGAGCGGGGCGTAATCACAGCCAAGGGCATCATTTGGTAAATCGAAGCATCCGTCGCATAGCGCCCCCGATCAAAAGCACTGTCTAAAACATCGCCCTCAAGCGCGCGCTTTAAACGGGTTATATCCTTGGTCATTTGCGATCTTCTTCATGGCTCATGCTGCGGCATCATGCACCATAATAACCAGTCACAGAAGGATCACAATGCTTGCTATTCCAAACGGAGCTTGACTATAATTCGTTGATAAAAATGCGATAAAAAGGTATCTTGCATATGCCCCATTCAAAACCGTCAGGCCGCCATTTTCTGCAGATACCCGGGCCTTCAAACGTACCAGATCGAATTTTACGGGCAATGGATTTTCCCACCATCGATCATCGTGGCCCAGAATTTTCCGAGCTTGGCAAAAAATGCCTTTCAGGGTTGCAAAATATTTTTAAAACCCGCGCGCATGTGATCATCTATCCTGCCTCGGGCACGGGGGCTTGGGAGGCCGCATTGGTCAACACGCTGAGTGCCGGCGATTCTGTTTTAATGATCGAAACCGGGCATTTTGCCAGCCTTTGGTGCAAATTGGCAGCGCGTTTGGGGCTACATACCGAATTGCTAAAAACCGATTGGCGCCGCGGCGCCGATCCCGAAGCGATTGAGGCGCGGCTTGCGGCCGATAAAGAGGGCAAGATCAAAGCCGTCTGCGTGGTGCATAACGAAACATCAACCGGTGCGATGTCACGAATTGCGGACATCCGCGCCGCGATAGATGCCGCTCAACATGATGCGTTATTGATGGTCGATACTATTTCGTCTTTGGGCTCATCTGAGTATTGCCATGAGGCTTGGGGCGTTGATGTCACCGTTGCCGGCTCTCAAAAAGGACTGATGCTACCACCCGGCTTATCGTTCAATGCCGTGTCGGAAAAAGCCAGACAGGCCGCCAAAACCGCTGATTTGCCCAGATCCTATTGGGATTGGGAGGATCAAATCGCAGCAAATGCCTCTGGGGCTTTTCCCTATACACCGGCCACGAACCTGCTTTACGGATTATCCGAAGCGATTGATATGCTGCTAGAAGAAGGGTTGGAAAACGTTTTTGCCCGCCATAAGCGCCACGCGCAGGCAACCCGCATCGCGGTGCAAGCATGGGGCCTAGAGGTTTTATGCCAAGAGCCTTTGGATTTTTCAAATACGCTGACGGCGGTTTTATTGCCTGATGGCCATAATGCAGATGCGTTTCGCAGCACCGTGTTGAAAAACTTTAATATGTCGCTGGGCAACGGCCTGTCACACCTGGCTGGAAAAGTGTTTCGAATTGGCCATTTGGGGGATTTCAACGATCTGATGATGATTGGCACTTTGGGCGGCGTGGAAATGGGGCTTGCCCTTTGCGACGTGCCGCATCAATCCGGTGGCACAGATGCCGCAATGCAATTTTTGAAAAACAATTTGACATAAAACAGGCAAGAGGTCTGCGGCCGGCTTGGCTAGGATTTGATCGTTTCAGAAATAGCAAAAAACCCTGCGCCGGATCGATTAAACCCGGAAAAAGCGCCGGCCTTTTCAACGCAGCGGGCTGCTTCGCTTTGGTAAAAAACCCCCTCGCTTGACCGCGGCTTTCAAACCAAGAGCAAACGCCGGTGATATCTTCGCCTACAAGCAAAAGCATGCTGTGGCTTGCACGGACCGCCCGGCGCAAAATGCCCTGCTGGGCGCGAAACCCAACTCGAGCAGCCCGGCCGCGGCCTGATCACGCTTAATAGTAAAACCGTTGCTTTGCACGGCCAATTTCGCGCGCATCGACCAATGCTTTGGTGTCAGGATCATTGGTAACCTCGGCGCCAACAACCTCCCACCAAACTTCGGATCCAGGGGGGGAACGATAGCGTTCAGTTGGCACAACGATCATACAGGGGCCAGTCTCATCGCGGGCATTTAAAAGCGCGTGTTTGAACGCAGCCTCGTCTTCTGCAAGCCACGCTTTAACCCCGACGCTTTCTGCATTTTTAACGTAATCGATCTGAATAAACTCACCCTTGTCAAGCAGGCCAGATTGCCCATCACGGATTTTGAATTCATTGCCCAAAGAGTGCCCGACCAAAGCTTTTTGATGGCCATGTATGGATTGATACCCGTCATTCACGTTCAAAATAATGGTGATCTTGGCGCGCTCTTGCATCGCCGTAACCAGTTCCATAGGGTGCATTTGGTAATTTCCATCGCCCATGAGAACAAAGATCTCATCATCCGTGCCGGTTAAACGCACACCAATCGCAGCGGGAATATCATAGCCCATGCAGGAATTGCCAAATTCAATATGTAGGTTCTTGCCATCTTTTACATCGAATAATTTGGTTAGATCAGCGGGCACGGTGCCAGCGGCGGCCAATAATGTATCGCCCGTTTGCATCTGATCAGAGATCAACCCGATCACTTGGCCCTGACTCATTTTTTCGCCTTTATGCTGAACAAAAACCTGTTCCCGTTTGGTTTTATCCCATGCCAAACGCGCCGCATTGGCGGTTTCAACCCAAGCCTCATTCACGCCGATACCCGCTGCGGCCGCGGCCTCAGTAAGGGCTGCAAGCGCCAGCTTGGCATCCGATGCCAAAGGCAGGGCCCCCAATTTATACGCATCCCGGCCATTCACGTTGATCGAAACAAATTTAACATCCGGGTTTTGAAACGCCGAATTAGACCCGGTAACGAAATCGTGCAAACGCGTGCCAATACAGATCACCAAATCAGCCTCTTCAGCGATTTTTGCAGCGGCGGGCGTGCCCAAATGGCCCGTGCCCCCCATCAATAGAGGCGAAACGTTTTTCAGCGCGCCGCGCCCCGCATGGGTTTCCCCGACGGGAATGCCAAACCGCGTTGCAAAAGCCTCTAACTCTTGCCAAGCTTCGGAATAATGAATGCCGCCACCCGCAATAATATAGGGTTTTTTTGCGGCTTTGAGCAGCGCAATGGTTTCTGCAATGCGGTTCGGATGTGGCACCTGCCGTTCAATGCGCCAGACGCGTTTTTCAAAAAAGCTTTCTGGATAATCGAACGCGTAGCCCTGTATATCTTGCGGCAACGCAATCGTAACCGCCCCAGTTTCTGACGGGCTGGTCAGAATCCGCATGGCTTCGGGCATTGCGGTTAAAATCTGTTCGGGGCGGGTCAGGCGGTCGTAAAAACGGCTCACTACGCGAAACGTATCCGTCACCGACATATCATCCGAACTAAGATGATCAATATCTTGCAAAACTTTGCCTTGAAACCGCGTGGCATAATAATCCGAGGGCAGCAACAGAACTGGGATTCGGCAAATGGTTGCCGTGGCCGCCCCGGTAATCATATTGGTGGCCCCCGGACCAATCGACGTGGTGCAAGCCATAGTCGCCTTGCGCCGCATCGTGCGCGCAAATCCGGTTGCCGCATGCACCATTGATTGCTCATTGGTGGGCTGATGATAAGGAAGATCATCGCCATATTCGACCAAGGCCTGGCTCAGGCCCGAAACATTTCCATGCCCAAAAATACCCCAGATTCCTTGAAAAAACCGGTGCTCAACCCCATCATAGTCGCTATATTGCGCTTGTAGAAACTTCACCATCGCCTGTGACAGGGTGAGGCGCTGCTTTTTCTCTGAACTATAAAATTTCATACCAAATGCATTCCTTTTTCTTTTCTGCAACAAAGCCAGCGCTTAAGCTTAGCCGCTGCACTGCGCGCATGCACATTTTCGATGACCAAGCTGGGGCGGTTATACGGCCATCCATTCTCCGCCATTTTTGGCCGATTTAACCATCGCCTCAACCACTTCGATCGAATGGCACCCCTCTTCTGCGGTGGGGTAGGTCAGCGCCAAAGGATCGGGAGACGTGCCAGAATTTTGCGCGGCAATCACTTCGCTTAGATCGCGATAAACATTTGCAAAGGCCAGAACCATGCCCTCTGGATGCCCCACCGTTATTCTATTGGCGCGCGCCGCAGCCTCGGAAAGGCCAACTGCGCCGCGCTCTAAGATTTGGGTTGGTGCATTAAGAGGCGTCCAGCGCAATTGGTTGGGATGCTCTTGTTGCCAGCTTAAACCACCGATCTCGCCAAACACTTGTAATGTCAGCCCATGCGTACGCCCAATCGCCAAACCGCTTGTCCAAAGCCGGCCAATCGCGCCACCGCTCATCCGGAACGCCGATAGGTTATCATCTTCCAATTCCCGGCTTTTGATCCCATGGGCAAAATCACTCGATACTTTGGTCACATTTTGCCCTGTAACATAACAGGCCATATGCAAAGCGTGGATGCCACAATCCACCGTTACAGCCGCCATGCCCGCCTGCTTTGGATCAAACCGCCAGCGCACGCGGGGATTTTCAGCATCTGCGGCATCCGCCATAAAGCCACCGGCAAATTCTGCAACCACGCAGCGGATCGCGCCCAATTGCCCAGCCTCAACCATCGCTTTCATCTGGCGCACCAGTGGATAACCCGAATAGCCATAATTCACCGCGCAAACCCGGTTGGCCTTTTTTGCAATCTGCACCAACGCTTGCGCTTCGGGCACCGTCATCGTCATCGGTTTTTCGCATAAGACGTGAAAACCTGCTTCCAGAAAGGCTTTTGAAATTTCAAAATGGGTGGCATTGGGCGTTGCAACCGTCACCAAATCGATACGGTCATCGCGTGATTGCTCACCCTGCAGCATCTCTTGCCAAGTGCCATAAGCGCGGCTTGGATCAAGCCCAAGCGACGCGCCGTAACTTTTGGCCACATTGGGATCCACATCCATGGCGCCTGCCATCAGTTTAAATCGGCCATCAATTTCTGCGCCGGACCGATGCGCAAACCCGATTTGACTGCCTTGTCCCCCGCCAATAAGGCCCCATGAAAGTGGTTTCAAAATATATACCCCGCGCTTTAAACTAGGTGATGCCCGTTTTCTCTGCGCGAACCTATGGAGGCAAACGCCCATGGTCAAACGAATAACGCATGTTGCAGCGCGAAAATATTGGATCTTTTAAAGCGGCTTTCGTAAGGCTTTCAGGGTCGATAAGATGCGCTTGAATTGGAATTTAAAACCAGAGGAAAGCGTGGTGCGGTTTGATCCGAAAAACACCTTGATATTGGTTGCTTTGGAAGCAGAGCTGCCAAAAGAGATGATACCCAGCTGGAACGTAGCCTATACAGGGGTTGGTAAAGTGAATGCTGCGCTGAAAGGCAGCGAATATGTGGCGCGCTATAAACCAGTGAATTTAATTAACTTTGGCACGGCAGGAGCGTTAAACCCTGAATTAAGCGGCTTGCTAGAGGTAACACAATTCTTCCAACGCGATATGGATGCCCGCGATATGGGATTTGCCTTGGGGCAAACCCCTTTCGAAGAGGCGCCCTACTTTTCTGCGCAGGGGCATGGCCTGTCTTGCGGAACTGGCGATAGTTTTGTGACGGCACCGCCTGAACTGCAAACAGATCTTGTCGATATGGAGGCGTTCGCCTTAGCAAAGCTGGCACAGATGGCAGGTATCCATTTTTCTTGTTTTAAATATGTATCGGACCAGGCAGATGAAAACTCGCCCAGCGCCTGGAAGGATAATTTGGCTCATGCAAGCCATGTTTTTATAAATGAAATCTTAGAAAATCACGTTTGATATCAGAGCTTTGATGGGGTCGAGTAGCTTAAAAATATAAATATTTCAATCGAAGTGATCTAACAAAAAACGATTTTAAAAAATTGATTCCAATTTACGTCAGAGCATTGGATTGAGTATCGGTTTGTATGGGCTGGAAATCTCGACTCAGAAGCGATGGAAGAAGAAACCGTAATGGTTGCAGAAGACACGATGGCCACAGATTTTTTGGAATCTAATACCGGTTTATGGGTGGTTGGCGCCTTTATCTTAGCGTTGCTGGCCTCAGAAGAGAGTTCATCCAGCAGCACAACCACAAATTAAATTCAAAACTCGGGTCGCCACGGGCGACTCGGCATAAATCGTCACCCGAATATTCCCTTTTTGGCTGTGTCAAATACAGCATACGGACCCATAAGCGCAGCAAACGCTTGGTAATGGATAAAGTTTCCGACACCCGCGCATTTGAATCACGCTTGTCACCGCAGCAATGTGCTTATATCCAGCATCTCAAAGGAGCGCTGATATGAGCATGAAT
>Ga0181556_1000138_pt1 | contig 73290 bp, 80 predicted proteins | sample 011ome_14_FD_148651 | JGI IMG/M metagenome (GOLD analysis project Ga0181556, IMG submission 148651) | Coastal salt marsh microbial communities from the Groves Creek Marsh, Skidaway Island, Georgia - 011505AT metaG (spades assembly) | ecosystem: Environmental > Aquatic > Marine > Intertidal zone...
ACGAGGATACTGGGCCGATCACCGACTCCATGCGCATGTTCCAAGACGGTGTGAAAAGCGGCAAACCTGCGCAGGGTGTGGTCGGTGCGCAGCCGGAATGGTTCTACAAGGGCAACGGTGTCACCGCCGTGCCGACAGGTGCGCCATTCACCAGCCCCGCCTTTGCCAAAGACGCAGGCGAGGAGCCAGAAGTTGCTGGCATTTATGTGATTGCACCAAGCGGCACGCCTTACCGTGTGGGCTTTGCGGTGGCGAACGAGTTTTCTGACCACATTACCGAGCGGGGCAATTATCTTTGGCTCGCCCACTCAAAGCTGCGTCAAGCAAGCTATGGCCCCGAGATATTTGTAGGAGGTCTGCCGCGCGACATACAAGGCACCAGCCGGATTTTGCGTGATGGTGCGATCCTTTGGGAAAAGCCATTTTTGTCGGGCGAAAACAATATGTCCCATTCAATCGCGAATTTGGAGCACCATCATTTTAAGTATGACCTGTTCCGCCAGCCGGGGGATTTGCATGTGCATTTCTTTGGCACGGCGACCCTGTCTTTTGCGGATGGAATCAAAACCCAAGACGGCGATATCTTCGAGATCGATGCGCCTCAACTTGGCTTAGCATTGCGCAACCCACTGACGTTGCAAAACGATCATGCCGACATTCATTCCGTTGTGGCTTTGTGAGGAACAGATGACATTTATTCCCAAAGAATGGCCCCGCAAACTCCGCTCGCAGGAATGGTTCGGCGGCAACAGCCGCGATACGATCTATCACCGCGGTTGGATGAAAAATCAGGGATTCCCGCATGACATGTTTGACGGCAGACCCGTCATTGGAATCCTGAATACGTGGTCTGAATTGACGCCCTGCAACGCGCATCTGCGTGATCTGGCCGAGCGGGTTAAACATGGCATCTACGAGGCTGGCGGTTTTCCCGTCGAAGTGCCGGTTTTCTCTGCCTCGGAAAGTTCATTCCGCCCGACGGCCATGATGTATCGCAACCTCGCGGCATTGGCCGTCGAGGAGGCGATGCGCGGTCAGCCAATGGACGGCTGCGTTTTGCTGGTGGGCTGTGACAAGACTACGCCGTCGCTGTTGATGGCCGCCGCGTCGACGGATTTGCCGTCGATAGTAGTGACTGGTGGTCCGATGCTAAATGGATACTTTCGTAATGAACGGGTCGGGTCCGGCACCCACCTTTGGAAGTTCTCGGAAGCGGTCAAGGCCGGCGAAATGGATGCTGCCGAATTCGCCGAAGCCGAGGCTTCGATGTCGCGCTCGCCCGGTTCCTGCAACACGATGGGGACGGCCTCGACGATGGCCAGCATGGCCGAAGCTTTGGGCATGGCACTGTCAGGCAACGCCGCAATCCCAGCTGTCGACAGTCGCCGTCGTGTCATGGCACAACTGACGGGCCGACGGATTGTTCAGATGGTCAAAGACGATCTGAAGCCGTCCGACGTCATGACCAAAGACGCCTTCGAGAACGCGATCCGGACCAACGGTGCGATTGGCGGTTCAACGAACGCGGTTGTCCATTTGCTGGCTATTGCGGGGCGGCTGGACATTGATCTGACCTTGGACGACTGGGACCGTTGTGGCAAAGACGTCGCCACGATTGTGAATTTGATGCCGTCTGGCAAATACCTGATGGAGGAATTCTTCTATGCGGGTGGTTTGCCTGTGGTGCTGAAACGACTTGGCGAAGCTGGCCTATTGCACAAAGACGCCCTGACGGTGTCCGGTGAAACGCAGTGGGATCAAGTCAAAGATGTCGTCAACCACAACGACGACGTGATCTTGCCAATTGAAAAGGCGCTCACGACGCAGGGTGGCATTGCTGTTCTGAAGGGAAATCTTGCGCCCAAAGGGGCCGTGATCAAGCCCTCTGCTGCGACACCTGAGCTGCTGGTCCACCGTGGTCGCGCGGTCGTATTCGAGGACATCGACGACTATAAGGCCAAGATCAACGATGAGGACCTCGACATCGACGAGACCTGCATCATGGTTCTGAAAAACTGTGGCCCCAAGGGCTATCCCGGCATGGCAGAGGTCGGCAACATGGGGTTGCCGCCGAAAATTTTGCGCAAGGGCATTACGGATATGGTGCGTATCTCTGATGCGCGCATGTCTGGCACGGCTTACGGCACAGTGATTTTGCACACCTCACCTGAAGCTGCGGCGGGCGGCCCTTTGGCTGTTGTGCAAAACGGCGACATGATCGACGTGGACGTGCCGAACCGGTCGCTACATCTGGATATATCTGATGCCATTCTGGCGGACCGTCTTTCCAAGTGGAAGCCAAATCAGGACGGTCCGACATCGGGCTACGCGTGGCTGCATCAGAAACATGTTGAGGGCGCAGATACGGGGGCCGATCTTGATTTCCTCAAAGGTGGTCGTGGCTCTGCGGTTGGTAAGGATTCACACTAATGGCAACGAAAATCGCGATTGTCGGTGTCGGAAAGATTGCCATCGATCAACACATTCCAGCCTTGATGGCCTCCCCAGATTGGGAACTGGCGGCAACGGTTTCGCGAAATACTGTTGTGGACGGTATCGAGAATTTCACCGAAATCGAGGACATGTTGCTGGCGCGGCCGGACATTCCCGTTGTGTCGTTGTGTATTCCGCCAGTACCGCGGTTCGCCTACGCAAAGGCAGTCATTGCTGCAGGTCGCCATATTATGCTCGAAAAGCCACCCGGCGCGACCTTGTCCGAGGTTCAAATCTTGGAGGATCTCGCAGCGCGTGCCGGCGTATGTATGTTCACGACTTGGCATTCACGCGAAGCGGCCTCGGTTGCGGCTGCCAAAGATTGGTTGGCAGGTAGGACCTTGCGCAACTTGCAGATCAACTGGAAAGAGGACGTACGCCGCTGGCATCCCAATCAGGACTGGATTTGGCTAGCTGGCGGAATGGGCGTGTTTGACCCCGGCATTAATGCTTTGTCGATCCTAACAGAAATATTGCCTGACCCGGTTCACCTAAGCGCAGCGGATTTGTTTTTCCCTGAAAACCGCGCTACCCCTATAGCGGCGGCTTTGACGTTTTCGCATCCACACGGGGCAGATGTCACTGCCGATTTTGACTGGCGCCAAGAAGGTGATCAAACATGGGAAATCTCCGCCACGACGGATGCGGGCACCATGAAATTGACAGCTGGCGGCGCGACCTTGCATATTGACGGTATTGAGGCCGTCATTGATACGACAGCACCTCGCGGGGAGTACCCGCGGCTCTACGCACATATGGCACAGTTAGTGCGCACGGGTCAGTCTGACGTGGACCTGCGCCCGATGTCATTGGTCTTGGACGCTTTTGCATTGGGGACCAGACGGGTCGTTTCCGCGTTTCACGACTAAATATATCTTTACTCTTTTATGAATGGACCCACCATGACCGACACAGTTCTATTTCAGCCGCACGGCGGTCTTCTGATCGACGGTAAATGGCTCAGCGCGGATACGCGTTTTGAGAACGCACCTGTTTCGGGGCCAGTCGCAGCGTTCTCTAACGCGACCGAGACGCACGTTGCGGCGGCTTGTGAGGCGGCAGAGCGTGCGTTCTGGAGCTATAGCAAAACCACGCGCATTGAGCGCGCAGATTTCTTAAATGCGATTGCGGATGAAATCGACGCGCGAGGCGAGCAGATCACCAAGATTGGGACGGCGGAAACCGGACTTCCAGAAGGGCGTCTGCAGGGCGAACGGGGGCGCACGACAGGTCAGTTGCGCCTTTTCGCGCAACATATCCTTGCGGGCAACTACCTTGATCGTCGCCATGACAGCGCCTTGCCGGATCGCGTCCCTGCACCGCGCCCGGACTTGCGGATGATCCAAGAACCCTTGGGACCCGTTGCCGTCTTTGGCGCTTCAAATTTCCCAGTGGCGTTTTCCACGGCTGGAGGGGACACTGCTGCGGCTTTGGCGGCGGGCTGTCCTGTTGTGGTCAAGGGTCACCCTGCACATCCTGGCACAGGCGAAATCATCGCCGAAGCGATCTTGGCTGCGATCCGGAAATGCGGGCTGGACACAGGCGTTTTCGGGCTCCTGCAAACCAACCGAAACGAGACGGGCGCGGCCTTGGTTCAGCATCCGTTGATCACTGCCGTTGGCTTTACCGGTTCACTGTCAGGCGGGAGGGCATTGTTTGATCTTTGCGCCCAACGTCCCGTCCCGATCCCGTTCTTTGGTGAATTAGGCTCGGTCAATCCAATGTTCCTTTTACCAGCAGCACTTAGCGCACGTGGCGCCGCAATTGCTGCAGGGTGGGCTGGCTCGCTCACGATGGGGGCAGGACAATTCTGTACCAATCCCGGCTTGGCGATTGTGATCGACGGGCCAGACGGGGATGCTTTTGCCGCCGCAACCGCAGCCGCTCTGTCGGAAGCGGGTGCCCAAATCATGCTGACCACAGGCATGGCAAACGCCTACCGCGCAGGAACCGCGGGAATTTCAAGCGCGACGGGCGTTCATGGTCTGTTGGAAACCACTTGTGAAGGGCGCAAAGCAACACCCAATTTGTTGGTCACAACAGGCGTCGAGTGGTTGGCGAACGAAGCGCTTGGCGAGGAGGTCTTTGGCCCGCTAGGGATGATCGTAAAGGTGAGAGACTTGGACGAAATGCGTGAGGTCGCGCTCAGTCTCAGGGGCCAATTGACTTGTACCTTGCATATGGACGATGGCGATACTGAGACTGCGCAAACTTTGCTTCCGGTTCTTACGCGCAAGGCTGGTCGTGTCTTGGCCAATGGTTTTCCAACGGGTGTGGAGGTGAGTGACGCGATGGTGCATGGCGGTCCTTATCCCGCGTCCACAAACTTTGGCGCGACGTCAGTTGGGACAATGGCGATCCGCCGTTTCTTGCGGCCGGTTTGTTACCAAAACATGCCAGAGGCATTGCTTCCCGCCGATTTGATCCAAATCTGATCCGTGACCCGCGCAGGACGGTCAGAGCTGTGATAACGCCACAGTTCTGGCCGAAGAGTCCGGATATAGCGTTTCAAGGTTGGTCATAGCGTTGGTGTTGCCGCTTGCTTGTCGTGCCTCATGTGGCTGTAATTTGATCATCGCACGGTGTGTATTATAGATCATGCGTTCATGGTCGGTGGCGCGAATGCCGAGCCAGATCGTCGCTCAAGGCACCCGTCAAGCCGCCAGTCGCAAACGGTGCTCGCCCTAGTCATCGCGCATTTTGTGCTGCACGATACATTTGTCGCGCTTGCGTCCGTCGTGCTGGCAATTCGTGTTCATTTCGTGGCTTGGCAATCGCATGATGTGGGCCGACCGTTCAGGAGAATGCAACTATGAACCAAAGTCTGAAAGCGCTTGCCAAAGGTGGGACCCTTCGTGCCGCGATCAACACAGGAAATATGGCCTTGGTTCAATATGATGCGGGTCGTCTGATCGGTGTCAGTCCTGCGCTTGCGCAACGCCTTGCCGATCAGTTGGGTGCGAAACTCGAGCCCGTCGTTTATGAAGGTGCAGGCAAAGTTTTTGCGGATTCGGGTGCGGACAAATGGGACGTCGGTTTTCTTGCGATTGACCAGATGCGGTCCAAAGAAATCAGTTTTACACGTGCCTATCATATCATTGAAGCCACTTTCGCGGTGCGGTCTGAATCGCCTTTCCGGTTTGTTGCCGATGCGGATCGCGAAGGCGTATCCATCCTTACATCGACGGGGTCGGCATATGATATGCACCTTCAAGAAACCTTGAAACATGCGGCGCTGGAACACTTTGGCACACCACCTCAAAGTTTCGATGAGTTCCGCAATGGCCGTTGCGATCTTGTCGCTGGGGTGCGCGCGTCGTTGCAAGGACATTTCGGTGAGGATCCTGCATTTCGTATTTTACCCGACGCGCTCACGCAGGTCTCGCAAGCGATGGTCTTGCCATCACCAAACAACCCGTTAATTGCAGCGCTCGACGCATTTGTGGCAGCTGCAATCGCCGACGGTTTCGTGGCAAGGCATCTGGCCCCCTAATGGCGTTCCGGCGGTCGGACGGGGAGTACCATCGTCACCGTGAGGCCGTCGCTGGCACTGCTCAAACGCAGTTCACCGCCCAGATTTTGCGCCACAGCGAGCGCGATGGGGAGACCCAGCCCACTGCCCGACGACTGCTCGATTTGACCGAACCTTGCCATTGCCGTTTCGATTTGATCGGGGGGTATTCCGCGCCCATTGTCAGAGACAATAATGTGTACAGCGTCCTCAACGCTGGCGGTTTTAACAGACACTTGAGAAAGTTGCGCGCCCCCATGCAGCAAGGCATTGTCGATCAAATTGAGCACAGCCTGCTGGATAAGTACTGGGTCTGCGCGCAGATGTGTGTCGAAATTTCCTAGCTCGAAGGCGAGTGAAACACCACGATCCGTCGCTCGTGACGCGGCTTGCGACTCGACGGTGTGGAGCGTCTTGTTGACGTCGATGACATGGAGTTCAGAGACGGGTTTTGGCGATATCGCGCGCTCCAAAGCCAAAAGGCTATTGGCCAAATCGGAGGCGCTTTGGGCCGCGAGAACAAGCTCTTCGCCGCGTTCTTTGACATCAGACATTTTGGTGGCTGACCTCACAGCTTCTGACATGGCCAGCACGCCCGCTATTGGATTGCGCAACTGGTGCGCCGCGTTGGATATAAAATCGTCTTTGGCTTCAAATGTCGCGCGTAGTTCTGACAAGAGTTCGTTGAGGGTACGAACGACTCCGCTGACTTCAATAGGGACGGGACGGCGAATTTCGTTGAGTTCGCGCGGGGAGCGCCGCGAAATCGCGTCTTGCAGATCAAGCAGAGGACGTAATCCGATCCGCACGCCAAACCAAACGATAAGCGTGAGTGCCGCCATAATGATCGCGATCATGCCAAAGGTGCGTTGCGTTGTGTCTCTCACAAAACTGTCGCGCAGCGCCGTGTCTTGCCACACCGTAAAGGTAAAATCGCCACTCAAACCTTCGATCGAAATTTTGTCGACAAAGCGCAAGGCGCGCACAGGACGGCGATGATAGATCGCATCAAAGTAGCTCTGATTTTGCTCTGGCGCAGCAGTTTGATTTGGCAGAACGGGTGGCGTGGCATAACCCGTGACATAGGCCCCGTTTGGCGCGTAGACATGATAAAATACGGGGCCGCCTGATGTATCGCCTAGCAATGCGAGTGTCTTGGCACTCAGCGCATTACCTCCCGAAAGCGCAGTATCTCGCGAAATCGCAAGGACTGTCGATAAGAGCGAGCGATCAAACCGCTCGCTCGCGCGTTTATTGGCGTCCCTCAACGTGAGCATTCCGAGGACGACAGAAATCAACATGAGTGGCGTCAGGATAATCAGGATAAGCCTTGCGCGCAGCGACATTGTCCGTGTCATGCGCCACCATGCTGCATTTTATATCCGAGCCCACGTTGTACTTTAATCTCCACATCAAATGCCTTTAGTCGTTTGCGCAATCGCGAAATATAAACTTCGACAACCTGTTCGTCGACATCAGCCCCCGTGCCATAAACCTTATCAAGGAGGGCCTGTTTGGACAGCATCCGTGATTGCGCCAAGAGGAGTGCTTCGAAAATTGCGATCTCGCGGCGCGGCAATTCAAGCGGCCCTGTAGGGGTTAAGATCTGTCTGGCAGTAAGATCAAATGAGAGGGGCCCAATGCTGTACAAATTGGCTGGCGTCAGCACCACACGGCGCATAAGTGCGCGTAACCGCGCAATCAATTCTGCCATGTCAAAGGGTTTTGCCAGATAATCGTCGGCCCCTGCATCTAGTCCAGAAATCTTGTCCTCTAATGCCGTGCGGGCGGTCAACATTAAGACAGGTCGCAGATCTCCGCGGGACCGCATTCCCTTGAGCACGCCAAGGCCGCTGAGGCCGGGCAGGTTGACATCAAGCACGATGACGTCCGCACCATCGCCTTGGAGAAATTGATCGGCCTCGGCACCGTCGAATATGAGGTCAACTGCATGGCCCTCATCGCGCAGAACATAAGCGATCCCATTGGCGACGCCTTTGTTGTCTTCGACGATGACGATCCGCAAATCGGAAACCTCACTAAATGTTGATGATGCAAGCTTCATGCAAGTTTGACGGGCAATGGTCAAAATATCAAGGCGGCTTGGAGGGCTGCATTGATTCGTATTGCTGCTCTGAGACACGAGCAAGAAACTGTCTGGGAGGACAACATGACAATGAAATCATTCCTGCGCGCAAGCGCAATTGGTGCTTTGGCGCTGACTGGCACAATGGCCTCGGCGGAACTTGATCTGGCTGGCGAAACAGTCGAGTGGATCATTCCTTTTTCTGAAACAGGTGGGTCTGCACGCTGGGCCAACTTCTACGCACCACTGCTGTCCGAGGCCCTGCCAGGGAACCCGACCGTCGTTGTGACATTCATGCCAGGTGCGGGTTCGACAACAGGCGCAAACCACTTTCAAGGCCTGAACTACAAGGACGGTACAACACTGTTCGGCTCTTCTGGCTCCACACAGTTCCCTTACCTGCTTGGCGATCCACGCGTGCGCTACGAGTATAAGGACTGGAATGTCGTTCTTGCATCGGGCACAGGTGGCGTTGCCTACCTTCCACCCGCGATGGCCGAAGCTTACGCCGCTGATCCTGCCGCCCTGAACGACGAAAACTTCATCTATGGCGCACAGTCCGCAACGGGTCTTGACCTCGTGCCACTGCTCGCATGGGAAATGCTTGGTCTGAACGTCGAGCCTGTCTTTGGTATCGAAGGCCGTGGCGATGGCCGTTTGATGTTTGAGCGTGGCGAAGCCAACATCGATTATCAGACATCTTCGTCTTATCTGTCAGGCGTGGCCCCACTGGTTGAGGCAGGCACTGCGGCTCCTTGGTTCTCGTTCGGCGCACTCGATGATCAGGGCAACATCGTTCGTGACCCCACATTCCCAGATATGCCAAGCTTCAAGGAAGTCTGCGAAGCGAACCCAGTTTGCGAAACGAGCGGCACAACGTGGGATGCATGGAAAGCCTTCTTCGTCGCAGGCTTCCCTGCGCAAAAGATGGTTTACCTGCCAGCTGGCGCACCTGAAGAAGCAATCGCAACCTTCACCGAGGCCTTTGCATCCATTAAGGACCGTCCTGACTACGCAGAAATCTCTGAATCCGCTTTGGGCCTTTACCCACAGCTGACAGGCAAGGGCGCACAGACTGCAAACGCAGACGCGACCACCGTTCCAGACGAAGCACGTGAATTCGTGAAAACTTGGCTGCTCGACAGCTACGGCGTGGTTCTCGAGTAACCCCGACCATTCTGGCCCCCGCCTCATCGCGGGGGCCTTTTTCTCTTCTATATTAGGGGCCTTCCAATGGATGTTCTAGCGACAGCGCTACCGGCGCTCGGTGATGCGTTTGGCATGATCTTACAACCTCATGTGTTGGGGTATCTCGTTTTGGGCGTCCTGATGGGTCTTTGCATCGGAGTCTTTCCGGGGCTTGGCGGCATTGCGGGTCTGTCCCTATTGCTCCCCTTTATGTTCGGCATGGAGCCGTTGACGGGTCTGGCCCTGATGGTCGGAATGGTCGCGGTGGTGCCCACATCGGATACATTCTCTTCGGTCCTCATGGGTATCCCCGGATCGTCGGCCTCGCAGGCGACGGTCTTGGACGGCTTCCCGATGGCAAAAAAAGGCCAAGCAGCGCGTGCGCTCTCGGCTGCCTTCGCCTCCTCGCTATTTGGCGGGCTTTTGGGCGCGGCTTTCCTGTCGATTTTTATCCTGATTGCACGACCAATTGTACTCATGTTCCAGACGCCTGAACTCCTGATGGTCACGATTTTCGGCCTCTCGATGGTTGGGATTCTCGCGGGACGGGTTGCGATCAAAGGGATTGCGGCGGCTGGTCTCGGCCTGATGATCGGCACGATTGGGCTTGGCTCCAGCGCAGGCGCGCTGCGTATGTCAACCTATGACACCCCATATTTGATGGACGGGCTAAAGCTGGTGATCGTGGGCCTTAGTATCTTCGCGATTCCTGAAATCGTTGCGCTTTTGCGCCAAGATAAAGCCATCTCCGACCGCAACGCGATTGGCGGCGGCTGGCTTGATGGCGTGAAGGACTGGTGGGCCAATATCTGGCTCTCCGTGCGCTGTTCTCTCATCGGCGTGACCGTCGGCGTTATTCCCGGCCTTGGGGGCTCGGTCGTCGATTGGATTGCCTACGGGCACACCGTGCAAACTGCGAAAGACAAGTCGCAGTTTGGCTCTGGTGATGTGCGTGGTGTGATCGGGCCTGAAAGCTCGAACAACGCCAAAGAGGGTGGGGGCCTTGTCCCAACATTGCTGTTCGGCATCCCCGGTTCTGGGTCGATGGCGATTTTTATCTCCGGTATCGCGCTGCTTGGTAGCGGCAATATCGAGGTCGGCCCGTCGATGCTCAAGAATAACCTCGACTTCACCTATGCGATTGTCTGGCTTTTGGCATTGGCAAACGTCGTCGGCACGCTTGTCTGTATCGCGGCCTCTGCCCCGATTGCACGTCTGACAAACATCCGATTTGCGCTGCTTGCACCTTTCCTTTTCATGATCATCGCCTTCGCGGCCTTCCAGTCGCGCCAATCGATCATGGATTTGGTGGCATTGTTCGGCATAGGCCTACTGGGGATCATGCTGCGCCGCTTTGACTGGTCGCGCCCTGCTTTCCTCATTGGCTTTGTGCTCTCATCCCCAGCCGAGCGCTACACCAACCAAGCCTACCAAATTGCTGCGTCGCGGTTCCGCAAAGGTTTTGATGAAGGGATCGATTATATCTTCAGTCCAATCGTCATCGTACTTATTATCATCACAATCATTTCGGTTGTTGTGGGTCTGCGTAATGCCAAGTCGATTTTGGCCGAAGGCGATGTCCAAGCGGGCACAAAGCGCGCGCCGCTGATCTTCCTTCTGGCAATCACCGGCTACGTTGCGATTGCCTATTTCAACGCATCTCTGATCCCAGATCACGCCCGCATGGACCGCGTGTTCCCGGTCTTCGTAGCCTCGGTTACGCTCGTTTGCCTCGCGATCCTTTTGGTGCAAATGCGCTACCTACCTGATACGAGCCCGCTATTTGCAGACCGCGAAAAGCAGGATGCCGAGATTAACACCCACGGGCTTTGGTCGACACTTGCTTGGTTCGGTGCCCTGCTTCTCGGCACGGCCCTCGTAGGGTTCATCCTCGCGCTTGCTGTCTTCCTCGTGGCCTTCATCCGTTTCCGTGCGCAAAAGAGCTGGGTCTTTGCCATGCTCTATGCCGCCGCGGGCATCGCTTTCATCTGCGCAATGGCATGGGCGCTTAACCGCGACTTCCCTCCAGGCTTGCTTCAACAATTCTCTAACTTACCATGGCCACTGACATGACCCAAAAAGCAATTCCATTTCTGTTCATGCGCGGCGGCACGTCGCGGGGACCGTATTTCAACCGCGCCGATCTGCCCGAAGATCGCGAGACTTTGGCGCGGGTTCTCGTGGCCGCCATTGGCTCTGGCCATCCGCTCAACATCGACGGGATCGGCGGCGGCAATGCCGTCACGACCAAGGTCGCGATGCTGTCAAAGTCCGACGACGACTGGGCCGACATCGACTATTTCTTCGCGCAAGTCAGCGTCGAAGACGGCCAAGTCGACTTCAAGCCAACCTGTGGGAATATCCTCACAGGGGTTGGTCCTGCTGCGATCGAAATGGGACTGGTGGAAATGACAGGCGCTGAAACCACAGTGAACATTCTCGCGGTGAATACGGGCGCGCGGGTTGTGGCAAAGGTGCAAACGAGCCCCGAGGGCGTGGTTTACTCTGGCGACACGGCAATTGACGGCGTGCCCGGAACGGCGGCTCCTGTAGGGTTGCAATTCATGGATACCGTCGGCGGCGCGACAGGGTCATTCCTGCCAACGGGAAACCTGCGCGACACCTTCGAAGGGATTGAGGTCACGTGCATGGATGTCGCCATGCCGATGGTCATTGCACGCGCCGATTCCTTTGGTTTGACTGGTTATGAAACGGTCGCAGAGCTCAACGAAAACCGCGACTTCTTTGCGCATCTTGAGGCAGTGCGGATTAAAGCAGGCGAAGCGATGGGGATCAAAGACGTCGCCAAATCAGTCACGCCAAAGTTCGGGCTGCTGGCGCAGGCACGCGAAGGCGGCACGGTCGCTGCGCGGTACTTCATGCCGTGGACCGCCCACCCGACAATGGCCGTGACAGGGGCGCAATGTCTTGCGTCTTGCGTCCTTACACCTGGAAGTGTGGCGTCTGGCTTGGCCAATCTGCCCAATGAGACCCCTGCAAAAATCACCCTTGAACATGCATCTGGCTTGATTGACGTTTTGGTGGACTATGAGCTCACCAAAGACGGGATCACGCTCAAATCTGCTGGTTTGGTGCGCAGCGCAAGGCTTTTGGCAAGGGGCGAGGTCATGGTGCCACGCGGCATCTTCTAGCCGCTATTTCGCATTCCAAACCCTAGCGGCAATCGGGGCCCCTAAGATCACCACAAAAATTCGCAAAACATGATGCGCGATGACAAAAGCCATGTCTGCCCCAACGATCAATGCAAGCACCGTCATTTCAGCCTGACCACCCGGTGCGAACGCGAGCAGGGTCTCCATCGGTGGGGCGAGGTGTAGCAGGTGAATAGCTTCGGCGAACACGAACGTCAGCCCAATCAAAATCAGGCAAAATCCAAGCGCCGCCGTTACATCCTTGCGCACTTCTGGACCCGTGACACCCGCATACTTTGTCCCCACGGTCATGCCGATGAAGAACTGCGCCATCCATATCGCCTCGGCGGGTGGTCGGTGCTGGAGAACTCCCAAAAGCGCCATGACCGCGGCCAAAATCAATGGACCTAAAATTGACGCGCCGAACATGCCCAGCGCCTTCGCCCCCTGCCAGCCCACAACACCACAGATCGCCATCAACAGCAACTGACTTGGCGCGATTGTCGATGCCGCTGCACCCGGTGGGTTGGTCAAATCCGCGTCCCAGTAGCCCTGCAAAATGAATGGCAATGCCACTACGATCACCATGACGCGGGTCGCATGGATTAGGGAAAGCGCGCGCACATCGCCACCCGCTTCCTCGCCAAACGCCAGCATATCCTGCAAACCACCAGGCATGGCCGAGTAATAACTGGTCGCAAAATCAAAGCCCCATACCCGCTGAAAATACGGCACACCGATCAGGCCAATACACGCCACCATCACCGGTATGAGCAAAAGCGTCGGCCACATCGCCGCCATGGAAATAAGCAGTGACACTGTGAATGTCGCCCCGACCGCAACGCCAAGAACGGACCGCATAGCGTCGTTAATCAGCTTGTTCCCCTTCATCGGCACACCCAAAAGTGCGGCAATCAGGCACGCAAAGATCGGGCCAAGGAGCCAAGGGAGCGGCAAGCCGGCTACTTGGAAAATACCAACGCCCACGGCTGCAATCATATAGGTGAAAGCGAGATGTTTCATGATGCGCGACCGCCTTTGGAGTAATTATTTGGGGTCGCGTTGCCTGTCTAGGCATTGCGCAAGACCTGCCTCACTATCAGTTCAAATGCGCGAAAACGTCAAAGGCTATTCGCCATTGCGGCCACCCGCATTGCTGCTTTTAACGCAATAATCGCGGCGCTATCGCGCTGGCCCAGTCGAGACAAAAGGCCCACGGGCCGCGCGATATTGAACTCATCAAGGAGGCATGTCGCGACCTGCGCATCTCCAATCGCAGACTGTGGCAGAAGGGCTGCGCCCATGCCGTCTTTTACCAAGGTTAGCGCCGTGGTGGAGCGCCCGACTTCAAACGCCCACATCAACGGGATACGCGCCCGCGCCATCGCTTCGTCAATCAAGAGCCTGTTGCCGGTGCCGCGAGCGGGCACAATTAAAGGGGTATCTTTAAGGTCCGACAGTCGCACCATACTTTGGCCCGCAAGGGGGTGAGATAGGGCTGCTGCCAAGACGATTTGATCGTCAAACAGGGCCTCGAATTCCGTGGACGGTTCTAGCATTGGAATTGAACTGATGCCAAAATCTGCCTCGCCCGACGCCACGGCTTCTGCAACCTCATTGGCCGATCCGTCAATGACCCTGATACGTGCGTCATGACCTGTCTCGCGGAAATTTATCATCGCAGGCGAAACCAACATGCCGATGACGCTTGGTATAGCGGCCAGCGTGATTACAGCGCCACGCTGATAGGCAAAGGCCACACTTTCGTCGCGCATGGCACGGGCGGTTTCCTGGGCTTCACTTATGATCGCTTCTGCCCGTGATTGCAGGCGTTTCGCTGCCAATGTAGGTTTTAGGCTTCGCGTGGTGCGTTCAAATAACTGGCTGCCAAGTGCCTCTTCCAGCTTCTGAATACGGCGCGTGATTGCTGATTGCGATAAGTGCAATTGCTCGGCTGCGCCGTGAAACGAACCCGTTTCCTTTACCGCCAAAAAGGCTTCCAAATCGCCAAAATCATAATTAATGCGCATAACGCATTAATTGCAGCAAAGGCAGCATTAGTCAAATAAAACGGCGGCGGCTAAAGTCGATGCAGCACAAGGAAACGTATCATGACACAATACGACATTGCGATTATTGGTGGTGGCAATGCAGCACTTTGTGCAGCAATGACAGCCGCCGAAGCTGGTGCGAAAGTGTTGATCTTGGAGACCGCACCAAAGGCATATCGTGGCGGCAATTCACGTCACACGCGTAATTTTCGCTGCATGCACCGCGCTCCGCTCGGTCCGTTGGTTGATGCCTATGAGCAGGACGAGTATTTCGCGGATCTGCTGAAAGTCACAGGCGGGAAAACAGACGAAACATTGGCGCGCTTGGCCATTCAAACCTCTGAGGAATGTCTGCCGTGGATGGAAGCGCATGGTGTCCGCTTTCAACCCTCATTATCAGGGACGCTTTCGCTCGGCCGCACAAATGCATTCTTTATGGGCGGCGGCAAAGGCTTGGTGAACGCATATTATCGCACCGCTGATCGGCTTGGTGTGGATGTGCTTTACGAGGCTGCTGTTACACATTTGGAGCTTGAAGCCGATAAAATCACCCGCGTCGATTATCATTACCAAGGTCAGGATCACAGCATCACCCCCAAGGCCGTGATCGTCGCGTCTGGCGGTTTTCAGGCCGATCTCGACTGGCTCACCCGCGCTTGGGGGCCCGCTGCGAAGAACTTCCTCATTCGTGGCACGCCGTACAATCGCGGCGTCGTTCTGGCCGATCTACTTGAGCAAGGCGTAGAGTCTGTGGGTGATGCCGATCAATGTCATGCCGTTGCGATTGATGGGCGTGCTCCGAAATTTGATGGCGGGATCGTCACGCGTCTGGATTGTGTGCCGTTTTCCGTCGTGGTGAACAAGAATGGTGACCGCTTCTACGATGAGGGCGAAGACGTGTGGCCTAAACGCTATGCGATTTGGGGGCGACTGGTTGCTGCCCAACCCGATCAGGTCGGGTATGTCATTATCGACGCGAAATCGCTTAATTTATTCATGCCTTCGGTCTTTCCTCCACTTAAATCGGACACTCTGGAAGGTCTTGCCGCCCAAATGGATATTTCAGAAAAGGCGCTGCGAGAAACGATTGATCAGTTTAATGCCGCGTGCGGAGACACTGCAAATTTCCATCCGACCGAACTGGATGGCGTGGCCACTCACGGTCTCAGCCCCGCAAAAACCAATTGGGCGCGCCCCATCGTAGAGCCACCTTTCTACGGCTATACGTTACGCACGGGCGTTACCTTTACCTATCTTGGCCTCAAGGTTGACGAGACTGCTCAGTGTCGAAACGCAGACGGACCAATTCAAAACCTATGGGCGGCGGGAGAGACTATGGCTGGCTCGATCCTTGGCCAAGGCTACCTTGCCGGTTTCGGCATGACTATCGGCACCGTTTTTGGTCGTATCGCAGGTCGGGAGGCCGCCGCTTATGCAAATTGATCTCATCCAAGAAGCACGCCGTCAGGCAGAAATCTGCAACGCTTGCCGCTATTGTGAAGGCTACTGCTCCGTCTTCCCAGCCCTGCATCGTGAACGTGCCTTTGATGATGGTGACATTACCCAACTTGCCAACCTATGCCACAACTGTCGCGGCTGTTATTATGCCTGCCAATATACAGCGCCGCATGAGTTTGATTTGAACTTGCCCGCCGCATTGGCCGAAGTCCGCCGCGACAGCTGGGAAAGCTTTGCTTGGCCACAACCAGTAGCGCGCAAATTTCACACCCATGGCGGGGCGATTGCGTTGGCTTTAGTTGCCGGCCTTGCGCTTTTGTTTCTGGGGATCCGTGCGATTGGATCAATGGGGGGCGAGGGCTTCTATGCGGTTCTTTCGCACAACGCGATGGTTGCGATATTTCTGCCTGCCTTCGTTTTCCCTCTTCTCAGTCTCGCCGTTAGCCTGCGCCGCTATTGGCGCCATGTCGCAGGTAGGGCGATCAGTTTCAGAGATATCGCGACCGCCTTGCGCAACGTCGCCAAAATGAGAGACCTCGCCGCAGGTCATGGAGACGGCTGCAACTTCGAGGACGAAGACCGCTTTAGCCACGCGCGCCGCTATGCCCATCAGGCGATCATGTATGGTTTCCTCATGTGTTTTGCCGCAACCAGTTCAGCAACGCTGCTCCATTACCTTTTCGACATGCCCGCCCCCTATTCATTTTGGTCCTTGCCCAAACTACTCGGCGTGCCTGGAGGCATTCTTCTCACTGCTGGCTGCGGCTGGATGGCATGGCTCAAACTGAAATCCGATCGTACCATTGGCGATGCAGGCGCTTGGGGCGGCGACTTTGGATTTATCGCATTATTGGGGTTCGTCGGGCTTACAGGTTTGCTGCTCTATTGGCTCGGCAGCACTACGGCGATGCCCATGTTGCTTGCGGTGCATTTGGGGGCGGTTCTCAGCTTTTTCCTACTCACACCGTTTACAAAAATGGCCCACGGGTTCTATCGGCTCGCGGCCCTAATCCGCAATGCGCAATTAGGTGCTGGGGGCTAAGTCGACATTGTCCTCCCGCCCATAAAACGGCAAGTTTTTTTATGTTTGCGGGTCGGACAAAGCGGGAATGGCCGAAAAGCCTCGTTGCAATTCAATGGCATGGCTGTTCAAGACTGTCGTTTGTGGGATCAAGGATAATTTTGGTCGCCTCATTGTTGAGGCTGTCCGCCAAGGCCCCGATCTTTGCGACGTAGACCTGTGCGAGGGAAGGGCGCGGTAGCGTAGGCTCTGCGTCAGGCACTTTAGCCAATTTGCAGTCCCGCTCGGCCCAGCATATGCATCTTCTCCCACGTGAATACGTGGAATACTTCTGCCCCTTCTGAACTCCTCCTTTTTAATTTTGATGATGGGCGCGGCCCGAACATCTATCCGCATACAAAAAACACCCTTCGCTTAGAAGTGGTCTGTTGCTGCGTCGGCACCCCTGGATAACTATGAATCACGAAGCGCGCTTGGGCGGGCGCTGACTGTCACATGTGCTGGCCGGATAAGACGGTTGCCCAAAGCAAACCCTAGCCTATGTAGGACCAGAACCTGTCCAGGCGTCGTTTCATCGGTCTCTTGCATTTGCATGGCCTCATGCAGCACTGGATCAAACGGCGTGTTTTCTGGTGCGATTGTCCTGACCCCAAGCACCTTTAGCCCAGCATCGAAGGCCGATTTGGCGCTGTTCAATCCCTCCAAATGTGCGGCGATCAGTGGATTATCGCTCTCAGGGCTGGCTTTCGCCGCCTCAATCGCCATGCAGATGTCGTCGTAGGCGGGGGCAAGGGCCTCGACAGCCATCGCGACACCATGCTTGCGTCCGTCCAGTTGCGCCATGTCGGCGCGTTTGCGGGCGTTCTCTGCGTCGGCAAGGGCACGCTTCCACTTGTCCGTCAGTTGCTCTAGCTCGGCACTTGGACCTGACGCAGAGGCGTCGGGCGTCTCTGTCGCTGATACATTGGGTGTATCGTTGATCTTGTCAGCTTTATCTTCCATTTCTATGGTCCCTTTATGGATGTGATGGTCAGCGGATCAGCAGAAATATCCGCGCTGATCCGCGCTGGATTGTGAGTGCGAGCGCACTCTCTATCGTTGCAAGTTGCTCACGAAACTCGGACACGGACGTGATCGGAACACGATTTACAGCCATGATAATATCGCCAGCTTCCAAGCCTGACCGAGCGGCGCGGCTGTCGGCGTCCACGCGTGTGACGACAATGCCAGACACCTCGCCATAGAGCGGGTCGCCATATTGCATGTCGCGCACCTCGGCACCTGAAAGCCGCTCAATTTCGGACCCAACTGTGTCTGAACCAAACTGGGAACCTTGGCGCAGTCTGGCCTTAAAGGTCAGCGTTTTACCATCGCGTACGACTTCGATTGCAATGTCCCGATTTAGCCGCTTAAGCCCGATCTGGCTGCGCAAATCAGCGGACCCAGCCACTGGGCGGCCATCTGCGGACACGATCAAATCTCCGGGCTGCAATCCGGCCGCCTCTGCTGCGCTGTCCGGCATGACTTGAGTGACCACCGCGCCGGTTGCGCCGTCAATCCCCAAGGCCTCGGCAAGGTCAGGCGTGAAGTCTTGAATCGTCACCCCGAGCTGTCCCCGCTGGACCTCGCCAAACTCGATCAGTTGACTGAAAACAGCGTCTGCCATGTTCACAGGCACGGCGAAGCCGATGCCGACATTTCCGCCCGACGGCGCAATGATCGCGGTGTTGATGCCCACTAGCTTCCCGTCCAGCGTCACCAAAGCGCCGCCAGAGTTGCCGGGATTGATCGACGCATCGGTCTGGATGAAATCCTCATAACCTTCGATGTTCAGCCCGCTGCGTCCCAATGCGCTGACGATGCCAGATGTCACCGTCTGGCCAAGGCCGAACGGGTTTCCGATCGCAAGGACATAGTCGCCCACTTGCAGTCGGTCACTGTCGCCCAGCTCAAGAGCCGTCAGCCCCTCGGCCTCGATCTTGAGCAAGGCGATATCCGTGCCTGCGTCGCTGCCAATCAGTTCTGCATCGAATTGTCGCTGGTCTTTGAGCGTCACGACGATCCGGTCACCGTTCTCGATGACGTGGTGGTTGGTCAGAACATAACCTTCCTCGGCATTGAAGATAACGCCCGATCCCGCGCTCATTTGCAGGCGTTGCTGTGGCATTTGCGGCATTGGCTGCATGTCAAAAAATCGCTGAAAGAAAGGGTCGTTGAACAGCGGATTCTGTTCAACTGACTGAAGGCTTTCGACTGAAATGTTGACGACAGCTGGTGTCACCTCGATCAGCAATGGCGCAAGCGTTGGTAGCCCGTCGTCGTTCAGATAGAGCGGTCGATCTGCGGTCTGCGACGCCACGGGCGTGGCGAGGTTGATGGTAAGAACGCAAAGAGCCAACAAGACGTGGCCAAAACGAGAAACGGGAATGGACATCACTTATCTCCTTGAAACCTAGGGGATGGGGCCGAAAATATCGGCCCCCAACACGTCACGTGGCTTTAATCGGGATGCGTTTGATCTTCGCCTGCGCCTCGGGCGTCTTTGGCATGCTGATGGTCAGCACTCCGTTCTTGAACGTCGCGTCGGCCTTGTCTGCGTCGACCCCCGCCGGAAGCGGCACGGTGCGATAAAACGACCCGTAGGATCGCTCGGACATGTAGACACCTTTGCGCTCTTCCTCGTGCTCGACCTTCTTTTCGCCGCGTATCGTGATCGCATCATGTGAAACCGATATGTCCACGTCCTTTTCTGTCATGCCGGGCAATTCGACCGATACGTCCACACTTTTGTCCGTCTCGGTGACATCGGTGCTGGGGCCGAACATGCCGACCACATCGCTGCGACCGTTCCAGCCGTTTTCAACCTTTTCCCAAAAGTCTTCGAATACACTATTGATGTCACGCTGTAGCGCAATCAAAGGGTTGGATCCATTTTCGCTGGTTGGTCGTTGTTCTTTATCCCGACCCCATGGGATTAAATCGCTGATTTGCATTTCTCTGGTCCTTTCCAATTGGATTAATCTGTTCGAAAGTCGGATTATCCCGCCTTCACCGAAATTTTCTGGGGTTTGGCTTCGGGAGAGCGTGGCAATTCAAGCCGCAGAACACCGTTTTTGAACTCGGCGTTGATTTTGGCCTGATCGATCTCATCCGAAAGCGTGAAGCTGCGGATATAATCGCCAACCCGATATTCCGACGTCAGCGCGCGGTAGCCTTCGGGCGCATAGGGTTTAACTTTGCCGTGCAATGTCAAAACGCGATGCTCCAGCGTCACATCCACGTCTTCGGGTGATACGCCTGGCATATCGGCCATAATCACCGTGGTCCCATCACGTTCAAAGATATCGACGATTGGTGTAAATGCCATCGCCCTGCGATTTGCGTCACCGTTGTTTGTCGTCACGTCGCGCGTGTCTTGTGCCGTTATTTCTTGTGCCATGTCACTCTCCTTTCAAGTATGATTTCAGCTTGATTTGATCTGAACGCGTTTGGGTTTGTCGTCTTCGGGTCGCTGCATTTCGACCGTCAGCACGCCGTTTTCAAAACGCGCGTTGATGAGGTCCGGGTTGACCCGAAACGGCAGCTCGACGGACCGCAAGAACGCCCCGTCGACACGCTCGTGGCGGTGCCAGACAATGTTGTCGCCACTTTGTGGCTCGGGATAGGTGCCGCGAATTGACAGCATTTTATCTTTGACCGTCAGTTCGATGTCTTGCTCGGTCAGGCCTGCAAGCTCGGTGGTCATCACAATGCCGCCCTCAGCTGCCCAGATGTTGACAGGCGGGTAGGTCGCGGACTGCCCTGGCAGTCTGGCACCTTCAAATATTTGGTTCATGGTGCTTTGCATGCGGCGCATGTCCGCGAACGGGTCCACAAAGCTCATTGGGGAAAAAGTTGTCTGTAGCACGGGAGTTCTCCTTTTCTTGTGCGGTGGGGAATGTGTGCCCGTTCGAGACTCATCAAAGGCCAAACGGATAGGTTTCGTCCTCTGTTGTGTTCGTCGGTGTAGGCAGCGCTGTGACGGCTCGCGTTTTGTCAAACCAGACGAAGGCATCGTATTGGTCGGGCAGGCTGGCATAGCTGTAGTGGCTCGCGCGTTCCGTTTCGGGGCGGTAAATGACGCCGATGTAGCGCTGCAATCTTTGCTGTTTCAAAAGCCGCAGAAATTCAGGTGATTGATCCTTTTTGAAATCCCACAAAAAGCGGTCCAAATCGACGGCACGACATAGCGCCTCGTAGCTGTCGGGACGTGGGGGGCGGATGTCTTTAGTCTCCATCGGGGCATCCCATTCGGATGCGGCAGCAACGGTGCCCGACCCAGTTCCAAAGCCGATCAGGGCAGCCGTATCGCCGAATTTCTCGCGGCAAAGCTGACCGATATTCAGCTCGCCACGGGTGCGCCCCATGTCTGTGAAACGCGCGTCGCCGATATGGGAATTATGCGCCCAGACGACCGCTTTTTTGTCCGGTCCGGCATGGTCGAGAATTTGGCTTAACGTCTGGAACATATGCTGGTCGCGCAGGTTCCACGACAGTTGCGAGCCGTAATACATAACGCGGTAGTAGCGTTCCGCATTGGCGACCAGTCGGGCGTTTTGCGTGGCATCAAAGAATTGGTCCCCGTCTTTGGCAGCATAGTCCAATTGCTGTTTCAGTAGGTCGACAAGAATTTGGGTAACTGGCGTTTCGCAAATCGAAAACCCCGGAGAGAGGGCAGCACGCCCATAAGCTGCAGGGTTTTGCGACCATTCCAACAGGCACGCATAACGCGCGCGCGCAACCCTTGCTGCCGTTTCGTCAACGCGGTCAAGATAGGCCAGAACCGCCGCAATCGACGCATTCATGTTGTAAAGATCAAGCCCGTAAACGCCGACACGGTCGGCGCTGTTCCTTGTGCCATTATACTGATGCAAATACCGCGTGAAGGCATCAAACTCGACGTTGCGCCACATCCATGTCGGGAAGCGGGCGAACGGGGAAGGCTTCATCACCTTTTGCGAGCGGTGCTGGACATAGCTGTTGACGGCGGCGGCGTCCGGCCAGTCTGCTTCCAGTGCGACAATCGAAAATCCGTGCTCTTCGATCAATCGTCGGGTGATCGCGGCGCGGGCCTGATAGAATTCCGAGGTTCCATGTGACGCCTCACCCAATAGCACGACACGCTTTGATCCAAACCTGTCGAACGCCTTGGCAAAATCGGGGTCGGTGATCGGGGGCAGGGGGTCGGCCGCCGCTCTCAGGAGTGCGGGCGGGGTTGCGATTTCGGGTGCCGGCCGCTTTGCCGTCTCGCGGCGCAGATGCGTTTTGAACCATTGCGCCGCATGGTCGATGGCAATGTCCAAGGTGCCCGGCTCTTCAAACAGATGCCCCGCACCTAGAACGATTTCAAGCTTTTTGGTGCAGGTCAGATCCGCAAAAGCCAGTTTGTTCAAACCGATGACCTCGTGGTCCAGACTGCCGACCACGAGGAGTGTCGCGCTGGTGACCTCGTCTAGAAAAGGCATCGCTAAATCGGGCCTGCCGCCGCGCGACACAACTGCCGCGATCCGGCCTTTCAGTTCGGCAGCCGCCACAAGTGCCGCGCCTGCGCCCGTGCTCGCCCCGAAAAGGCCAAGCGGCAAATCCTCTAGATCAGGCTCCGAAGTTATCCAGGTTGAGGCCTCAACCACGCGGTCGGCCAAGAGCGGGATGTCAAAAACATTGCGGCGGTCTTGCCCTTCCTCGGGCGTCAGGAGATCGAACAGAAGCGTCGCAAACCCTTGGGCATTCAGTTTTTCGGCCACATAAGTGTTACGCGGGCTGCGTCGGCTGGACCCGCTGCCGTGGGCAAACAGGATGATTCCGCGCGGATTTGGCGGGACGGTGAGATCGCCCGTCAGCCCGAGCGGGGGAATGGCCACCTGTCGTTTGTGCGCCTCTGGGACAGCCTGAGGGCTGGTGTGGACCTGCGCCAGCAGGGCGACCGTTTCGGCGTCTGTCAGCTGCGGAAAGTCGCGATAAAAGCCTCCCACGCCGCGAAACTGCGTCGCGGGATGCAGGCAAATGATGTCGTCTGCCAGATCGGACATCTCTTCCAAGGCCAGCTTTGGCGCGACCGGAAGCGCCAGAATAATCCGTTCCGGGTTGCTGCGTTTCAACCCGATCAGGGCCGCCTTCATCGTGGCACCGGTGGCCAGCCCGTCGTCGACGATAACAACGGTGCGCCCTCTTGGGTCCAACCTTGTCCGGTTGCCAAGGTAAACCTTTTTGCGCCGCTCAAGCTCGTCGCGTTGCTCGGCGACAGCCGCTGCGATATACGCCTCATCTGCACCTGATAGGCGCTTCACATTTTCATTGATCACGACCTCGCGGCTTGCGCCCTCGACAATTGCACCCAAGGCGACCTCGGGATTTTGCGGGGCGCCGATCTTGCGCACAAGTAGCAGATCAAGCGGCGCGTTGAGCGCTTTTGCGACCTCGACACCTACTGGCACGCCGCCGCGCGGCAGTGCAAAAATCACGGGACGATCAAGTCCCAAGGCCGCCAAGGCTTTGGCCAGTTTTCGACCAGCGTCTGCGCGGTCGATAAAAGAGTGAATCATTTGTTCCATAGTTCAAACTATGGTCTTTGCGGGCTTTCAATATTGATGATTGTCAATTGGTGCGCGTGATTGAGACAGCCTCTTGAGCGCGCGGAACAATGCCGCCGATCTGGTGCGTGAGATCAGCAATTTTTTGCCAAAGAAACATAATCTTGCGATCACATTGATCGGCATCAATCGAGGGGGTGATTATTTCCCTACTCGTTCAATCATGTCCGTGTTTTGCCTTTGTGGAGATGAAGAAATCACTATGATCGATAAAGACAACCGACAGGATATTCTGCGGCAGTTGGGATCTGGTGAGGGATCATTTCCGCAGCAAATTCGGCCAAGACGCGATGAAATGACACATGAATTGCAGAAGCATTTGCATATTCTGGGCCCAACGCCAAAACGTTGCCTTGAGATGTTCGCGGATCTGGGGGTGTCTGATCCGGAGATTGCGCGCTATTTCAAGATACCGACAAATGTTGTCACTGACCTGCGACGAGTCTGGGGCATCGATGGCGAAACGTGAAGCCAACTTGCATGGCGCGCGGATCGACAGACTTACCGAACTGTCACAACGCTGCAGCTCGCGTGATGCAACACTTTTTGCGACACGCTGCCCAAAACGGTGCTCTTAAGAAGTCCAAGTCCGCGCGACCCGATGACGATCATGTCGGCGTCAAATTCCTTGGCGGCGTTAAGGATCTCTTCGGCGTAGTCACCCTTTCGCACAGAGGTTTTGATGGACTTGGCACCTTGCTGAGCACAAATCGTTTTCGCCCTTGCGACGATCTGGTCGCCGAGAACTGAAATTAGTCTTTCGGTCCGTGGGTCCGTTCTGCTGCCTCCCAGCAATTCGGGATGACTTCCTGTCACATATGCGATGCTCGGAGAGATGACTGCTTGTGCTTCTTTAACGAGGTGTTCAACTTCCGCCATATGCACCAGCTCTTCGGTGGGACGACCGTGCATCAGAATATGCACAATGAGCAATTCCGCCTTCAGTTTGGCTGCCAACTCGGCGGCGAGGTCAATGGCTCGCCCGGCATTGTCAGACCCGTCAACGGCCAGTAGGATTCGATCGATCATCACCTTGCTCCTTTGTGAGGGAATTTGGATTGCCCAGCCACGTTGTGCACAAGTCGTCACAATCAGATTGACGCAAATCAATTGGTGCAAAGATACGGGGATCGAGCCGGGAAGCCCGTGATCTTACCACATGGGCCAAAACGCGAAGGAATTCGACTGCAAGGTCGGATCCGCAATTTGGGACTAACAGCGCGTTTGTGTGATCATTTGTGCGAGCGCGTTCGTCTTGATGAAAATCAATTGCGCGAAGCCGCTTCTATTTAGGGTGTTCCAGAGTGGGCTGGCCGTCTGATGATGACGGCTGTTTTTAGGCTACCCCGCACAAAAGGTGCAGCGTTAAGGCGTTACATTGGCGGGGCAGGGAAATCAGGGAGCTTTAGCAATGCCTAGGATGCGTCTGTTTGCCCTGCCGGACAGCCAAGTCCATGGCGCGCGCATTGCATCAGCTTTGGGGACTACGCTGTCCAAGTTGGAGTTTCGCGGCTTTTCTGACGGTGAGAGTAAAATTCGCCCGCTTTGCGAGGTTGCCAACGAACATGTTTGCATCATCCAAAGCCTTTATGATGGCCCCGATCACAGCGTTCACGACAAGCTTTGTCATCTCCTGTTTCTGATTGCCACCATGCGCGATCATGGAGCAAGGCGCGTGACTGCTTTGGTTCCTTTCTTATGTTACGGGCGCAAAGATCGCCGGACCAAACCGCAGGACCCCGTCACGACAAGATATGTCGCGGACCTGTTCGCGGCGGTGAACTGTGACGAGATCATCACCCTTGAGGTGCACAATCTGGCGGCATTCCAAAACGCGTTTCGCATAAGGACGCACCAACTTGAGATTGGCGATGTCTTTGAGGATACCATAGCGTTCAGGCTTGGCACGGAGCCGCTGGTTGTGATGTCGCCCGATTCAGGCGGCGTGAAACGTGCCCAGTTGTTCAGGGAGAGTTTGCAGGACCGTTTGGGGCGAGAGATCGGATTTGGGTTTATGGAGAAACGCCGTAGCGGTGGCGTTATGACCAGCGGCGATGCCGTTGGCAATTATCAAGATAGCGCCGTCGTGATTGTTGACGACATGATCGCCTCGGGCGGTACAATGATCGCGGCGGCCCGTGCGTGTAAGGCGCGCGGGGCCACAAAGGCGTTTGCGCTGGCGGCGCACGGGCAGTTTACGCAGGGCGCAGAAGATCTGTTTTCTGGCGATGACTTTGAGCGGGTTTTCGTCAGTGACAGCATTGCACCTTTCCGGCTCCCCGATGGGGTCAAAACCCATCGACTGGAAATCGCTGACACGGCATTTGAATTTGCGAGAATTCTACGCACGATCGGGTTCTAGTTCGCTAATCCGTCTGGGCCAAGTAAGCGGCGCTCGGCCACATCAAAATAGCGCAGCCCTAGCGGCAGCCATTTCTGGGGCGTTCTGGGGTTTGGCAACAACAAATGCGCAAGGCATAGTCGGGTCCGCAACAAGGCATGTTGTGTTTCATACAAGGCCAGTAAGTCTGGCGCAGGAGATGCGCCAAGATCACGGGCAAGATGCGTGATCAAAGCGGGTTTGATCCAATTCAGTCCCAGCATGTCCGCCTCCAGTCCCAGAAACATGATCTCGCTAAAGGGATCGACCAACCGCAGGTTCCGGTTGAATTCCAGACAGTCAAACACAATGGGTGGAGTGGTCATGCAAATATGTTCTGGCCGCAGATCACCGTGGCATTCCCGTATCCACCCTGTGTTCGCGCGGGTCTCGAAGAGAGGGAAGTGCCGCAAAAACGCAATGCCCAAAGCATCAAAGACACCTTCGAATCTTGTGTGGAATTCCGCAAAAAGTGGGGCACGCAGGCACTCTGCGTTCATCTTTTGTTGGTCGTGAAAGATGTGTATCAGCTCTGAAGCATTCAGTTGTGAGGCAGGGCACTGTGCATAAAACCCCGTCAATCTCTCGGCAAGTTGATCAAAGGAAGCCCTGATTTCCGGCGTCGGATCAATGTCTCTGACCGCAATTGTGTCGAGCATTTTATCGGCAGGCAGGCGTCGCATTTCGACCAACCAGTCCACGGTTTGCGCAGTGCCGCCAAGGCCGAGCGTACCATCGCCGTATCTGACGACGCGTATAACCCCCAGATATGTCTCTGGTGCCAGACGCCTATTGAGGTCAACTTCTGTCAGGCAGTTATCAAAGCGGGCGCGCAACGAGGTCAAATCCTGCAGATCGTCGCGCACCTGCTTTTTCAATTTATAGACGCGGTCTTGCGCTATAAATAGCCATGATTTGCTGGTTTCATGCAGCACCACAGCCGTGCCAACATCGCTTAAGCCCTCGATCAATCGCTTGATCTGCGCGACACTGGTAGGAGGCCTGTCCATGCCCTTTGACGTTAGCGAACTTGGATGGATTGGATAAAGTTGGTCAATTCCAGAATGCGCGACCTGACGCGAAACTGGTTAACTTCGTCGGGGCCGAACTGACTCATGGATGACGCCATATATCGATCACCCCAGACTGGCATTTTGCGATCCCCATGCGCGGCAATATCATCGCGACCGTCGATCACTTGATAAACCATGTCATATGGGAACACACCGTCATTGTTGGCCGCAAGCTGTGTCAGATCACCAGGATCAACCCCGCGAAACAAGCGCGTTAAAAAACCCGCGCCTTTGCCGTCAACACCGTGGCACGACGCGCAAGAATTCAGAAATTCGGCATCGTCTGGCTTGAAGCCTTGATCTGCAACTTGCGCATTGGCCGCCGTGGCGTACAGCAAGATTGGCAGCAATGCTGCTGTTGCCAACTTTTTCAATTTCCGTGTCATAGTCTGGCCTCCCATTTGTGTTTCCGAATGGGAGTGTCTCACGCGCCTTTGCCAATAGACTGATAAATGTCATTGAACGTGCCGATTTCCAGAAGCGCCACTTGCATGGGTCGTATGAGAAAGATCAATGCGAGCCTTGAGAATTGGATCAACCTGACCCCATGCGAAGGTGCGCATCGACGTTGCCAGTTTAGGTCGCGGACAAGGTCCTCCGCTCTCAGAATAATCTCTCTTATGAAAGACATAACACTGACCGCCGCATTCGCCAAACAAGCCGACGTTGTGGTGTAAAACTTGTCCGTTGCAACAGGCCATGGGCTGAACGACAGCGAGATCGGATTGCGGCACAAACGCTATGGATTGAACCAGCTACACACCCGCGAAAAACAAAGCGCCTTCATCATTCTGGCGCACCAGTTTTGCGGTGTGATCGTTTGGCTTCTCGCCTTTGCGGCAGGGCTGTCGTTTTACTTTCATGATATTGCCGAAGCTGTGGCGATTATCATTGTTCTTGTGATCAATGCGGTGATCGGATTCGTCACGGAATTGCGCGCCGCCCGTTCAATGGAGGTGATATCGTTCTGCTGGGTGCAGGCGATTTGGTGGCCGCAGATTTGCGGCTTTTCGAGGTGTCGAACCTAGAATGCGACGAATCTTTGCTGACTGGTGAATCCCTGCCTGTGTTCAAGCAGACCGACCCCGTCGCACCGGACGTTGTGATCCGAGGCCAGACGTGCATGGCCTTTAAGGGCACAGCGATCATCCAAGGGTCAGGGGGCGGCATTGTCACGTCCACGGGTATGAATACCGAGCTTGGCCATATCAGCCATCATGCGCCAGCCCCCGCGCGCCCCGAATGAACCAACCATTGATCGCCGTCGCGGGGGGGGCACGATTGGCGTTCTGGGTGGGGCGATTACGGTCGCGACACTTTGGGCATTCTGGCTTGCGCTACACTGGCTCAAGCTAGAGTTTAGCTCCGCTGTCACGGTGTCTTTCCTGACGCTGGCGCTGGCGCAGCTTTGGAATGTGTTCAACGTGCGGGCGTCAGGCAGACGCGTTTTTCTGAACGATGTGACCTGCAATCCTTGGGTCTGGGGCGCGATCGCAATATGTCTGGCCCTGATCGCGACAGCGCTATGGGTGCCAGAACTTTCGGGCTTCCTGAATCTGCCCGATCCGGGTTTGAATGGAGTGCTCTTGGCCACGAGTGCAAGCTTTGCTCCCCTCGTGATTGGGTCGGTCTTTATCACGTTCAGCCTACCGCATAATGCGCATCTTGGCTGCGTTTGAACAGGTGGCTTGCTGATGGCAGCTGCATGTTCCATCGAAGGTTAGCGGGACACAGAAAATGTTTTACGGGGTCGTATGAGGTGTTTCACAATGGCGTGCAAAAGTCCGCCCGCTGCACGCTGCCCTATTTCCCCATAAGTGGTGCAGCACTTTCTGCGAGCACTGCCAAACAAGGTCTCGCGCGCGCCCAAGGCCTCTTTGGCCCGGCACCAAAATGCCCGCCTTCTCGACTTCGGCCATATCAAGGATTTCATCGGCGATGTCGCCCGCACAAATATGCGTGGTCACATTGCGGGCACCGGCGTTCTGGGCGCGCTGCTTGGCATGTGCGGTGATCTGTTCTCCAATCTCCGTGACCACCGTTACCGTGGTCACTTCCTCGGCGGCAGTCGCAAAGTGCATCGGAAATGTGGATTTCTTGGTCGCATCGTCGGGGACAGGTCATACCGACGAGGCCGAAAAACACCATTAACAGCAATTGGCTAGGTGCAATTATGGCCGCTGCCGCGCTGGGTAGGTTCGTCAAGTCGGCATCCCAATCGTTAGGCTAAAATCAGGCCGAGAAGCCATGGTTGCGGGTGGAAAATAGCAACGCCCACAGCTGCAATCACGTAAGATGGGGGGAGGTGTTTGAAACAGAAATCCGAACCAATTGGGCCAATATTTTGGGCCAGAACGCGCGGTCCTGCGTCCAGTCTGAAATTGAATCTAATATCGTCTCAATGCGTCGCGTCAGTCAAACGCGTTATTGCCGGCGTCATGCAGGTAAGATCAGGATTGCTCTAAAATCATTCACGTTTGTTAAGGTCGGTCCGGTTACAATCTGCCCGCCGATCGCGGCAAAGAAGTTATGTGCGTTGTTTGCGGCCAATGCGTCCTCTATGGACATGTGCTTGGCGACAGCCAATGCGTGCAGGTCCGGTCCCACATAAGCTCCGGCAACCTCGGCGGCGCCATCAACGCCGTCAGTGTCACATGCAAGAACGTGGATGCGTGGATGACCATTGAGAACTTGCATCGCGGCCAAGACATACTCCGCATTCGGGCCGCCAATCCCATCACCCCGCTTTGTAACGGTGCATTCACCGCCTGACAGCAATAGAACGGGCTGTGCATGGTTTTCATTGGCGATCCCGATCGCGCAGGCCGCTTGCGTTTGCCCGAGGTCGCGCGCCTCTCCCTCAATATCGTCACCAAGAATCCGTACCTCTACACCGCCAGCCAGCGCAGCCGCTGCCGCCAGAGAATGCGACGGGGCGGCAATGATACGGGCTTCAGATGCGATGAGCCTTGGGTTGTTCGGTGCAATGGGCGCGGGCGCATTGGCGATCACGTGCATGATGTGATCAGGCAAGCGGACCTTCCATTGCTTGAGTGCCGCAACTGCCATTTCGGGTGTTGCAGTGCTGCCCACTGTTGGTCCTGATGCGATCTCGGATAGATCATCGCCTGGCACGTCAGAGATAGCGAGAGTCAAAAGTTTTGCGGGATAAACTGCTGCCGCGAGCTTGCCGCCTTTCACCGCCGACACCTGTTTGCGCACGATGTTCATTTGCGAAATCGGCATGCCAGATGACAGAAGTGCGGCGTTCAGTAACTTTTTATCCGCCAACGTCAGCCCTTCTTCAGGAGCACAAAGCAGCGCAGAGCCACCACCGGAAATCAGGGCAATCACTTGATCGTCGGGACCAAGGTCCCGGACCAGTTCAAGGATACGTTGGGTCGCAGCGACGCCAGTTTCATCCGGGACAGGGTGCGCGGCCTCGACAATTTCGATACCCTTGCACGGGCGGGCATAGCCGTATCGCGTAATGATCAAACCTTCGCAGGGGCCGTAAGTAGCCTCTAGGGCTTCGCCCATCCGCGCGCTTGCCTTGCCCGCGCCAATCACGACCAAACGCCCTTTGGGGCGCGGTGGCAGGTGATCGGCAAGGCATAGCATGGGGTCTGCACGTGCCACTGCAGCCCTGAATAACGACGTCAAAAATGCGCGCGGGTCGGTAATCACTTCAGCCATGTCCGATAGTCGCTCACGAGCAGGTGTGTCGGGTCAACGTCTTCTTCGATCTGCGCAAATCGACCGATTGGTTCGCGGAAGATGTTGTCTGTCTCGTCGTCGTTCACGGTTGAGACTTCGCCAATGAGGACGTCGCCGCCCTCGCCCCAAAACGCGTGCCAGTCACCGGGCATCAGCGTGACGCTTTCACCGGGGGCGAACTTAAGTTTTTCACCTGGCGTGAAATCACGGCGAATCCCGTCGCAGAACACCGTGCCTCCTTTGGTTTGATCAAAGTTGCCATCTGCGTCAGATCCGAAGAGTTCAACGATCAAAGTGGCGCCACCACGGTTGATGATGTCTTCAGCCTTCAGCGCATGGGTATGCATGGGAGACAGTTGATCCTGCTTGGAAATCAAGAGCTTCTCGGCGTAACACATTCCACCCCCGCGCGCCAAATCTTCTTGGCGGCCGTTGCGCAGGGTGAACAGGAACAGCCCCATTTTGTCGAAATCGCCAACTCCATAATCGGTGATATCCCAGCCGTTACGGGCGTCAATCACACCGCGTGCAACGTCCTTTTTCGCGACGAATTCCTCAGGGGTCCAATAGGCAAAGGGCGGCAGGTTAAAGCCGTGGTGACGGATCATTTCATCCGCTTCGGCCATAATGGAGTTGATACGTGAGCGCTTCATTTGAGACCTGAATTTGGTTGGGTTATGAACTCGATAACCATTGCGGCGGCCCACGTAAAGCAATCTCCGCCACAAGGGGCGCCGTCGATGGGGTCCTAGTATTCGGCAGAGCCGCTTTGCTCGCTGAGCTTGAGGCTATCGGCGATGACGCTATCAGCGATGGTAGTTTCCTCAACGATTTGCAGGTCATTGACGCTCATATAAATGACAGCGAGCCACGGAGGGCCGCGCCAGTAGCGCCATCTGTCGAAATCTGTGCTGGCGGGATCGTGGTTTTGCGTCGACCTCGGTACCCGTCCGACCCACTGTTGCCGGGATTGGTCCGCTCAAGGAAAAGCACCAACTTACAATGCTTTATGTCGAAGCCTCTGAAGAGGCGGCGGCATGCGATTGTTTCGTGCAAGTCGCACTGATCTACGGGTAACTCGTCACGAAACAAGACTACCGCTGCGCCGTGTAAACGGGCGGTTATTGATTCTATTGCGCCTCTTCATTTCGAGACGAACAAAGCGCGCAAATGACTGCATTCCCGTGGTCAGCCATGTCGGATTGATCCCGCCGAAGGCCACATGGAAAGGTGGGTTCGAGGCTCTTGGTAAAACTACGGCAAGCGCCATGCCGGTTATGGAAGCGGTCAAAAAACTCGCAGAGGAAGTCGCTTTATCGGCAGGCCATTCGCCGCAAATCACTCAGTCTAAAGACGCTTTTACCTGCGCGAGGCTCCCCCTGAATACGGGTTTCGTGATTAATTCGATCGGTGTGAGCGGAACGCCATTTCGGAGCATGTCCACAAGCGCAAGTGCGGCGCGTTGGCCCATTTCCCGATGCGGCACATGAACCGTCGTCAAAGGCGGGTCGGCAACTTGCGCCAGTTCGATATCGTCAAAGCCAATGATCGAGACATCGTTTGGAACCGAGATGCCGAGCGCTTTTGCGCTGCGCATGGCGCCGACTGCCAATACATCATTCCCACAAAAAACAGCCGTAGGTCGTCGTTGTGACGACATGATCAGTTCAAAAGCTTTTGCGCCATTTTCAATCCCAAAGGATGTTTCGATGACACGCAGGTCTTCCGGGTTTTGCCTCGCTTCTATCATCGCGTCTTGAATGCCGTGCAGCCGGCCCCGCGCCCTGTCATTGTGTTCTGTTTTCGCCGAGATGAGCGCGATATTACAATGGCCCAAGCGGAGGACTTCACGTGCCATGTCACGCATAGCTGTTCTGTTGTTAAATCCAACAGATGGTAGGAACTCGGCGGGATCATACGCCCAAGTCACAATCGCCGGAACACCCTGCGCTTCAAGGAATTTGTAGATTTCGGGATCACGGTCATGTCCGATAAGCAGCAAGGCATCTGCCCCCCTTCCAACCAGCGTCCTGATTTGCTCTTCTTCAATCTCAGGGCGGTACGATGTGCTCCCGACAAGAAGCGTATAGCCGTGGCTGCGCAATTCTTCCTGAAAGGCTTGCAAGCCACGCGCAAAGATCGCGTTTTCCATCGTGGGAATAATGGCACCAATGGTATTGGTACGGCGCGCTGCCATCGCTTTGGCTCCGAAATTTGGCGAATAACCTAATGTCTCTACGGCCTTGGCAACCTTCTCGCGGGTGCCAACAGTCACGCGTTCAGGAAAGTTCAAACAGCGCGAAACTGTCGCGGTTGAAACGCCTGCCTTCACGGCGACGTCATGCAGCGTTGGAACTGTGCGCTTGATACTCATTTTCTTCTGCCAACTAGATTTTCTTATATCTATCCAATCACGTGGCAAAGGGCAAAGTCATTAGTGCGCTGGAACATGTAAGGGCTTGCATTTTAAAAATGTCATGGCTTACATATCGTAAGATTCGGCTCAGTGAGCGGGAGGATGCGCTACGACAAGAAGTGCCTCTGCGGGGGCATCGGCCTTGCACATCCGACACCACAGCTTCCTGATCCTTTTTGCAGATAAGGTCCGTAAAGAATGACTCGAGATTACCTTAAGAAAGCGACGTTTACGGCCCAGTCTGGTGCCTCTGATGTGCACGATCTTGTGCAAGGCATCCTCGACGATATTGAGGCGGGTGGTGATGATAAGGCATGCGAATATGCCGCGAAATTTGATAAATACCACGGCAACATTATCCTGACAGCGGCAGAGATCGCCGCTGCTTGCGCACTTGTCCCTCAGAAGCTGAAAGAAGACATCCAATTTGCCCATGACAACGTGAAGCGCTTTGCGCAGGCGCAAAAGGCAACGGTATGTGACATTGAGTATGAGGTCGTTCCGGGCTTGATCGCTGGCCAAAAGGCGATCCCAGTAGAGGCCGCTGGTTGCTATATTCCTGGGGGCCGCTATAGCCATGTCGCCTCTGCGATCATGACAGTGACCACGGCGAAGGTCGCGGGTTGTAAGCATATCATCGCAACCTCTCCGCCCCGTCCTGACGTCGGTGTTGCACCTGCGATCATCTATGCGGCTCATATTTCTGGTGCTGATACGATCATGGCGATGGGCGGGGTGCAGGGCGTCGCGGCGATGACATTTGGTCTGTTTGGCTTGCCGAAAGCGAACATCCTCGTCGGTCCGGGCAACCAATTTGTGGCCGAAGCCAAGCGCATCTTGTTTGGTCGCGTCGGGATCGACATGGTCGCTGGCCCCACCGACAGCTTAATCATCGCTGACAAAACTGCTGATCCGCATATTGTTGCCGTCGATTTGGTATCGCAAGCCGAGCATGGCTATAACTCTCCCGTCTGGTTGATCACCGATGACCGCGCCTTGGCCGAGGACGTGATGAGCCGCGTCCCAGCATTGATCGAAGACTTGCCAGAACTGAATCGCGATAACGCTTTTGCCGCGTGGCGCGACTATGCCGAAGTCATCTTATGTTCTGACCGCGAAGAAATGGCAGCTTGTTCCGACGATTACGCACCAGAACATTTGACTGTGCAGGCCGCTGACCTCGGTTGGTGGTTGGACCGCTTGTCCTGCTATGGTTCGTTGTTCTTGGGCGAAGAGACGACGGTTTCTTATGGTGACAAGGCGGCTGGCACCAACCACGTCCTACCGACATCGGGCGCCGCAGGTTATACGGGTGGTCTGTCGGTCCACAAATTTATGAAGATCGTGACATGGCAGAAATCGACCCGCGAAGGATCAAAGCGGGTAGCACAAGCCACAGCGCGTATCTCGCGGTTGGAAGGTATGGAAGGTCACGCACGCTCTGCTGATGTGCGCCTCGCCAAATACTTCCCCAGCGAGAATTTTGACCTCAGCCCTGATGAGTGATCCCCGCGATCTCTTTGATTTGACGGGTCGGGTGGCTTGCGTCACGGGCGCGAGCGCTGGGCTTGGCCAGCGTGCGGCTATGGTTCTCGCGGCTGCTGGTGCCCGCGTCGTGGGTGTTGCCCGCCGCGCAGAAGCGCTTGAGAATTGGGTGGCGCAGACGGGAGTGAATGCCGCGGCCGTCACTGCCGATTTGTCTCAACGTGATCAGATCGCGGAAATCGCGCATCGTATCGCCGAGCCCTTTGGCGAACCAGATATTATCGTCCATGCCGCGGGTATCAACACCCGTGAGGCGGCAGATGATGTGACGAGCGCAGGCTGGGACGCAACGATGAACCTGAATCTCGCCGCACCCTTCTTTTTGAGTCAAGCTCTTGTGCCTGCGATGAAAGCCAAGGGCTGGGGTCGCATTGTGAACTTTGCCAGCCTGCAAACGACCCGCGCGTTTCCTGCGGGCATTGTTTACGGCGCCTCCAAGGCGGGCATCGGGCAACTCACTCGCGCGATGGCGGAGGCTTGGTCCGGGGCGGGCATTACTGCCAATGCGATTGGTCCGGGGTTCTTTCCGACCGAGCTGACGGGGCCTGTTTTTGCCGATCCCGCAATGGTGGCCCGCAATGCGGCGCAGACTTGCATCGGGCGCAATGGCGCATTGAGAGACATCGACGGCCCGCTGCTATTCTTGTGCTCGAATGCCTCGGCTTATGTGACGGGTCAAGTTCTGATGGTCGACGGAGGGTTTACTGCAAAATGAAGCCTGACGTTACCACACCCCAAATACACCAGAGTGCCAAGGTGACGAACGCACCTGATTTGCTCTATTACTTGTTTTAACCTTTCACCCCGCGAAGGAGCGACCTTTGAGTATTGATAAGAAAATCGTGGACGATTTGGTGGCGAATGACATCTCATTCGTGACCACAGTCCCCTGCAAACAGCTGGCAGGCGTCATTGAAGAAGTCGATGCGCGACCTGAGATCTTCCACATCCCGTCGAACAAAGAAGACGAGGGAATGGGCCTGTGCGCTGGTGCATGGATGGGCGGCAAGCGTCCGATGATCATCATGCAAAACACGGCAATCGGAGTGACGATAAACACGCTGGCGACGTTGATCCAGTACTACCGCATGCCACTGCCGATGCTGATTTCTTATCGCGGTGAACTGCGCGAGCCAGTGGCCTGTCAGGTCGAAATGGCTGTGCACACGAAAGCGCTGCTCAACCAGCTGAACATCCCGACGTTTCACTTCCACAAGGAAAGCGATGCCAACGAGCTGGATACAATCCTGAAATACACTTTCATGTGCAACAAACCTGTGGCCATCCTGACAGATGCGTCCTTCTGGGGAGGCTACGGCGACCAATGATCCGTTCTGAAATCCTGCGCGACATCGCGCCAATTCTTCATGACCATTTGGTCGTTTGTAACATCGGTCTGCCCAGCCAAGAGCTGCATATGATCGACGACAATGCCAAGAATTTCTACATGCTTGGCACCATGGGTCTGTCCTCGTCTATTGGTCTTGGCCTTGCTTTGTCGCAACCTAAAACCGTCATCTCCATCGACGGCGACGGCTCTGTTTTGACGAACCTTGGCACCTTGCCAACAATCGCCAACAACGTGGCTGACAACTACATCTTGCTGATTATCGACAACGGGTCTTATGGCTCCACTGGCGACCAGCCGACATATGCGGGTAAGAAAACGAAGCTTGAAAAAGTGGCCGAAGCCTGTGGGTGTGAGAATGTTGTCGTCTGCAAAGACGTTGACACTGGCAAAACGCTACAAGCCGCAATCGACAGCAAGAAAATGACGATCATCGTTTGCAAATGTGACAGCGGCAACATCAAGCTGCCTGTTATCACAATGGACCCAGTCGTGATCCGTGATCGGTTCATGAAAGCGGTGGCGAGTTAAATAAACAAAGGCGGCGTCCAGTCGCGTCGCCTTTGAGCTGGCTCGCACCAGCTTGTCACAATCAAAACTGTAGGGCCTATCTTTTAGAGCTCAGGTATTATTTACGTGCCCTATGAATGGAACCTCTCAAACATACATTATTGGCGTTGACGGTGGTGGCACGGGGTGCCGCGCCGCAATCGGGACAGCGTCCGCAGGCATTCTTGCGATGGCACAAGGGGGGCGTGCAAACGTCTCATCTGACCCTGATGAGGCGATTAGAAACGTGACTGCCGCTATTTCATCGGCCGCATCTTCGATCAATATTGATAAGGTAGCCCTCAGCGGCGCAGTCGCGCATCTTGGATTGGCTGGCGTCATGAGTGCTGCGGACAGCCAACGTGTCGCATCCGCATTTCCCTTCAAATTAACCATCGTCACAGACGATAAGCCGACGGCAGTTGTCGGCGCATTGGGAGGGCAAGACGGGTTCCTTGTGTCCTTGGGAACAGGGTCAATTCTGGCGGCAAGCCACGGCGACAAGTTTCGGTCCGTCGGCGGGTGGGGCTTGCAGATTTCTGATCACGGCTCAGGCGCATGGCTGGGGCGGGCGATCTTGGAGCAGACAATGCTCTGCTTTGACGGCGTGACCCCGCATAGTGATTTGACGCAGGCAATCCTCGCAGATTTCGATCAAGACCCCAATGCAATTGTCGCCTTCAGCATCACCGCCAAGCCAGGGGATTTCGCGACACTCGCACCAATGGTGTTAGAGGCCGCAGATGCCGGCGATGCTGTTGGGGTTATGTTGATGAGGCAGGGTGCGCTTCATATCGCGCAAGGACTTCGCGCTTTGGGATTTCAGTCTGGCGATAGGCTCTGCATCACTGGTGGCGTCGGCCCATTTTACGTGGGTTTTTTAACCCCAGACATTCTATCAGGTCAGGTGAAGGCCAGTGGTACGGCACTAGATGGCGCCTTCCATTTGGCGCGTTCACTGATGCAGCCGTCAGGTGAGTAAGGACAAAACGGATGAGTGATATTGTGAAAGCCTTCGTCGGAGCGAAAATCCATGATGGACAAAGCCTTCATGACGGTCACGCACTCCTCCTTCGTTCAGATGACAGCCTGAGCGTAGTGCCCCGCGCGAGCCTACCTGATGCCTGCCCAACACAATATTTGCAGGGCGGCACTATCAGCCCAGGCTTCGTTGATTTGCAGGTCAACGGTGGCGGGGGCGTGATGTTCAACGACGATCAGTCTGTCGCAACCCTGCGCAAAATCGCAGATGCGCATCTCGGAACAGGGACGGCAGCCATACTGCCAACCCTCATCACAGACACCCCCGAACGAACCACTTCTGCAATCGACGCGGTGGCAGAGGCTATTGCCCAAAAAGTGAAGGGCGTTGTTGGCATTCACCTCGAAGGACCTCACCTCAGCATCGCCCGAAAGGGGGCGCATGATCCTCAATTGATTAGGCCAATGACCGACGATGACCTCGTCGTTCTGCTCAAGGCCGCAGATCATATTCCCAATGTGGTGGTGACCGTCGCGCCAGAGAACACGACGTTTGCCCAAATCAAAACCATGGCCGACGCAGGCATTGTCGTTTCCTTGGGGCATACCGATGCAGATTTCGAGACTTGCATGCAGGCCTTTGCTGTTGGCGCGCGCTGCGTAACCCATCTGTTTAACGCGATGAGCCAAATAGGTAGCCGCGCGCCCGGCTTGGTCGGCGCAGCACTCGCCCGCGATGACATTTACGCAGGGTTAATCGCGGACAATATCCATGTTCACCCCAGCGCCATTCGTGTCGCGTTGGCCGCGCGGCAAAAATCGGATCGCATCTTTCTTGTGACCGACGCAATGGCAACAGCAGGGTCCCAGATTGATCGTTTTGTGCTGAACGGCCGAGATGTTTTCCGCGCGGACCACCGCCTCACACTGTCGGATGGTACATTGGCTGGCGCCGACCTTGCAATGCCGCGCGCCATCAAGGTTATGACCACCCAAGCCGGCGATACAATCGCGCGGGCGATATGCCGTGCAACCACGATGCCAACGGAATTATTGCGCGAGCCAGGGTCCCTCGGTCGGTTTGATCGAGGCCTTGAATCAGTCGTCTATTTTGATGAAACTTTGACGCAGGCGACGCCACTGGCTAAATATCTTTCGGGTGTCGACGAGGACACTCTTCGCAGGCGATGGTAGCTAAGAGCAGATCAATTGATCTCCTGAAACCCTTCGATAAGCTGGCGCAGACCGATATAGGCCCCAACGAATATTGCGGCGAGCGTAATCGGTGCGCTGATCGCGAGGGTTGAAAACGCAGATAGACCTTGGCCAATACTACACCCCGTAGCGATTACTGCCCCAACACCCAAAAGGGCAGCACCCGCAATCTGGCGGCGTAACTCGCGGGGATCTTCGCAGGCTTCCCACCGAAAATGACCTTTGAACAAGCTGCCAATAAATGCACCTACCAGCACGCCCAAAACCGACCCCACCGCAAAGCTGAGCGTATTGCCAGAGGCCGTCATGGCGTAAAGCATGGTCTCGCCAATCGGGGCCGAAAACGTGTGAGAGACGACAGGCGTGCCATCGAACCCCGTTTGCGAGACAAAGGTTGTCCCGATCCAGCCAGACGCGATAGCAAGGCCGACCACGCCGCCCCAGAAATAGCTTTTGTCATCACTCTTGGTGATAAGACTGATGACGAGAACTGTAAGGCCAACGGCAATACCTATGGCTTCGACATCAACCCCTGAAATCCCGCTTAACCAATGCGCTATGCCCGTTGTGTCGGCAGATGCGGCATGGTGCGGGAACAGCGTGATGCGTAGCTTTGCAAACGGTCCGCTCATGACCATATATGCCGCGAGGCCCATGACGAGGACGATCACAAACGACCGCAAGTCGCCACCGCCAAGCCGTGACAATGCGCCAAACCCGCAGTTACCAGAAAGCGCCATGCCATAGCCAAACATCAACCCGCCGATAATCGCGGCAGGAAGGTTCAGCGATTGAGAAAGGTAGGCCGTTTGACCAAGGTCGATCAGGCCAAGTGCGGCGCAGGTAAAGGTCACGAAAATCGCTGTGCCAATTGCCGTGCCCCACATCCGCAGTCGCACGGAGCTGCCGCCGTAAAAGTAATCTTCAATCGCGCCCAAAGTACAGAAGCGCCCCAACCGTGCAGCTAGTCCAAGAAAGACGCCGCCAACACCTCCAATGAGTGCAACGAGGGTGGGTTCACTGAAGTACTCTAACACGCGCGGTCCTTTGGATTAGCTGCCTTTGCAGAAAAGTTCGTAGACAACTTCCATGATTTGCTTGGGGCGGTCATCGGTCAAGCGATAATAAATCGCTTTTCCTTCGCGGCGCGGTGTGACGAGCCCTTCAAGGCGCAGACGCGAGAGTTGCTGCGAGACAGCAGCTTGGCGGGCTGAGAGCAGCTCTTCCAATTCAGTGACCGATTTTTCACCAGTCGTGAGATGGCAAAGGATCATCAGACGGCCTTCATGGCTAATCGCCTTGAGGAAATTCGACGCGGCAAGCGCGTTATCCATCATCTTGTCGAGGTCTTCCTCGCAGAGATTTTCGTCGAATACGGGTAAACCCATTGTTTTGCCTCTAATCGCTATCGTGTTCACTGTATCGGCTGCATAATTGAATGGACGTTTAAGGTCTATTCAAAGTTCAATTTTAACCGTTGGAAGCGGTAGATTCACTCGCTTTTACCAGCATCATGTTCAATAAGCCCCAGAAAAAATCATCTCCGGGGTATCCTTCGATCCGCGAAACCTCTTTGCCTTGGTCCACAAGGATGAAAGTTGGGGTGTAGTGAGGGGGCGTCGCGAAGGTGAGGTCAGCGGGAATGGCTTCGTTGATTTCGATACGACGAAGCGGCGCGACTTGGCCCTCGGGTGTTTTGGGGTAAATCGGGGCGATTTCGGCGTTCCAGCGGGCGCACCACATACAGCCGTTTTCTTCGACCATGATCAAATTCATCTCTGCGCTTGCCTGTGACGACAAGACGGATCCGCAGGCCAGCAAGGCGTAGAGTAGGCGCTTCATATGAACTCGATTGACTAAACGAATTCACTATATCTAATGTGAGAATGTGATTTATTCAAGCCATAGGCTCTTCTAAAATGTTTGACATTACACTTTCGGGTGCGGCGCTGGCGGGGCTCTTGTCTTTCCTGTCGCCCTGTATCTTGCCTATCGTCCCATTCTACTTGTCCTACCTCGCTGGCGTGGGCATGAACCAAATCTCTGAAGGCGCCGAGATTTCGGGCGCTGTTCGGCGCAGGGCCTTCATTGCCTCATTGTTTTTTGCAGCAGGGGTCATCACGATCTTTATGGGGTTGGGGGCGACGGCCTCGATCTTTGGTCAGGTGGTGCGTGAATGGTTTGGCGTTCTGCGCTGGATCGCTGCGGCGATTATCATCACGATGGGCCTGCACTTTCTGGGAGTGCTGCGAATCGGCTTCCTGTATCGCCAATTCCGCGCTGATGCAGGCGAGACGAGCAACCTTAGCTATATCGGCGCCTATGTTATCGGGCTTGCCTTCGCCTTTGGTTGGACACCATGCGTCGGCCCCGTTCTGGCCGCGATCCTGTTTATGGCGGGCGCGTCCGATACTGCAGGGCAGGGCGCGTTCCTGCTTTTGGCATACGGTTTAGGCATGACGTTACCCTTTGTTATGGCGGCACTTTTCATTGGTCCGTTTATGCGCTGGATGAAGAAATTTAGAAAACATTTGGGCAAGATCGAAAAGGCAATGGGCGTTTTGCTCATCATCTTTGGTATCCTGATTGCGACCAATTCGATTAACTACATTGCTCAATGGATGCTCGACGTTGCGCCAGATCTTTGGCTGCTAAAATAGGAAAGTGACGATCATGAGAAAACTACTGACAGCAATGGTGTTTGTCTTTCTGGCGGGTCCCGTATGGGCCTTCACGATGGGCGACGACGGCCTACACAAGACGGATTGGCAGCGCGATACGTTCAAGGATTTGCGCGAGGATCTTGCAGAAGCCAACGCCGAGGGGAAACGGCTTTTGGTCATGATCGAACAGCGCGGCTGCATCTATTGCCGCAAAATGCACGAGGAAGTCTTTGTCGTGCCGGCTATCGAAGATTACCTCACCGAGAACTTCTTTGTCGTGCAGATAAATATGTTTGGCGATGTGGAAGTGACGGACTTTGACGGCACCGTACTCCCAGAGAAAGAGATGGTCGGACGTTGGAATGTGATGTTCACCCCAACGTTGATGTTTTTCCCCGAAGAAGTCCCGGATGATTCGACCGCAACCCAAGCGGCCGTGGTTGTGATGCCTGGTGCATTTGGGAAATCGACGACATTCAACTTGCTGAACTGGGTCAACGATCACGGCTATGACGGCGACGAGCCATTTCAGAAATATCATGCCCGTATGATCGAAGCGGGCGGAATCCTCGAATAGATGCGCGTGCAGAAATCATGCTGCAATGCAGAAACATGCAATAATGCGAATTTGTAATTGCGTTCAGGCGCTATTGTCGGTTAGCCTAGAAACAGAAGAATGCGAACATGCAGGGAGGTGTCATGAAACGCACAGCAATCGCGCTTACCGCACTCATCGGGTTTGGAACATTTGTATCCGCCGAGACGGTCGCGCCAGATAACGTCGTTATGGATGAATATGGAGCAATCGAGGCATCCCTTACGGGAGTCGCAGGTGATCCAGCCTCCGGTGAGCAAGTCATGTCTGACCGTGGACTTGGAAACTGTGTTGCCTGTCATCAGGTGTCAGCATTAAGCGCTGCGTTCCAAGGGAACGTCGGCCCAAGCCTTGATGGTGCCGCTGATCGTTGGGACGAAGCACAGCTTCGCGGCATTGTGGCAAATGCCAAAATGACTTTCCCTGACTCGGTTATGCCAAGCTTTTATAAAACCAGCGGCTTTATCCGCCCTGGTGACGCCTTCACTGGCAAGGCCGCCGAAGGCGCGCTTGAGCCACTGTTGACGGCACAGCAAATTGAAGACGTGGTCGCCTATCTCGCGACACTGAAAGAATAACGGAGAAGCAAGACAATGAAATTTTCTCGCAGAGAAACGATGCTCATGGCGCTCGGTGCCTCGGCGGTAGCTATGCTCCCCATGCCTGCAATGGCGGATGTGGACGAGTTGATCGCTGCATTCACAGGCGGCGCTGAAGTGGGCGAGGGTGGCTTGACGCTCACCGCCCCGGAGATCGCTGAAAACGGCAACACAGTGCCTGTAGAAGTCTCGGCACCTGGCGCCGTTTCGATCATGCTTTTGGCGACGGGGAACCCGACACCGGGTGCCGCGACGTTCAATTTTGGCCCACTTGCGGGTTCACAATCTGCCTCGACACGCATCCGTTTGGCTAAGACCCAAAACGTGATGGCGGTTGCCAAAATGGCTGACGGCAGCTTTGTGCAAGTCACGCAAGAGGTGAAGGTTACTATCGGCGGCTGCGGCGGCTGATCTGGAGGAAAGAAAATGGCAGACAACGTAAAACCAAAGGTCCGCGTTCCAAAGACAGCAGCAGCTGGCGAGGTAATTACGCTCAAGACCTTGATCTCTCACCCTATGGAATCGGGTCAGCGTAAGGATGCCGACGGCAACCTTATTCCACGGTCGATCATCAATCGCTTCACTTGCGATTTTAACGAGCAAAACGTCATCGATGTGACGATGGAGCCCGCAATTTCGACAAACCCATACTTTGAATTCCAAGCGACAGTGCCAGAAGCAGGTACATTCACGTTCACTTGGTATGATGATGATGGGTCCGTTTACACCGATACGCAGGACATCGCGATCGGCTAGGCGGCAGGAAGGGATTCAGGGAGGATCACCATGATAAAAACAAGCCTTATAAAAACCGCAGGCATCGTCGCACTTCTGACCTGTGCGACGTCTGCAGCTGCGCAAGATGACAATCAGCTCGTGATTAACGGTGATCTCGAAATGATTACCGAAGTGCCAACACAGGACTATATCGGTGGTATCAAGACCGCATATTCTGGCTGGCGCTACCGCAATAGTGACATGCAGGCCATGCAGCTGGACGACTTTGAAAACCCAGCATCCCTTGCGGTCGATGAAGGTATGGCAAGCTGGACCAATGTTGACGGCTCCGAAGGCAAATCTTGCGCCTCGTGCCATGAAGACTTGGCCGCTTCGATGTCTGGTGTCCGCGCTGTTTATCCAAAGTGGAACGAGGACGCAGGCGCCGTTATGACACTGGCAAGCCAGATTAATAACTGCCGCACAGAGCAGATGGGCGCAGAAGCGTGGAAATATGACGGCACCGAGATGACCGGTATGGAAGCCGTTATTTCGCTGCAATCACGCGGTATGCCTGTGAACGTTGCCGTGGATGGCCCCGCTCACGATACATGGCTCAAGGGTGAAGAGATGTATTACACGCGATACGGTCAACTGGAGTTGAGCTGCGCTAATTGTCACGAAGACAACGCAGATAACTACATTCGCGCTGACCACTTGAGCCAAGGTCAGATCAACGGTTTCCCTGCGTTCCGCCTTAAAACAGGTGGTCTCGTTCAGGTTCAGAACCGCTTTAAGGGCTGTATCCGTGATACGCGCGCCGAAACATTTAGCGCAGGTAGCGAAGAGTTTGTTGCACTTGAGCTTTACGTCGCATCGCGCGGCAATGGTCTGTCGGTCGAAGCACCGTCTGTCCGCCCGTAAAACAATATCATAACCCGCGCCGGTTCGCCGGACGCGGGTTTTGTCTCTCTGAAAACATTCATAAACGCGAATACGTATAGCGCGAAGGACCGCACAATGATTTCCCGCCGTCACTTTATGCAAGCTGGTATGGCCGCAACCGCCCTTTATGGTGCGTCTGGTTTTGGCAACTGGGGCCGCTTGGCTGCACAGCAAGCCTTGACGCAAGATGACCTCCTGAACTTCGAGACTTCGGGCAACGTCACCCTGATCCACATCACTGACATTCACGCGCAGCTAAAACCTATTTATTTCCGCGAGCCAGAAATCAACATTGGCGTCGGCGATGTGATCGGCCAGCCTCCCCATGTGACGGGCGCTGATTTCCGCAAACTCTACGGCATCCAAGATGGCACGCCTGCGGACTATGCGCTGACCTATGACGACTTTACCGCGCTTGCTGGCACCTACGGACGCATGGGCGGGATGGACCGCATTTCGACCGTGGTGAAATCTATCCGTGCCGACCGCGAAGACGCGCTGCTGCTTGATGGCGGCGACACGTGGCAGGGCAGTTTGACCGCTTTGCGCACAAACGGTCAGGACATGGTCAATATCTTCAACGCACTCAAAACCGATGCGATGACATCCCACTGGGAATTCACACTCGGCATTGATCGCGTCATGGAGATCGTCGAGAACGAGCTGAACTTCCCCTTCCTTGGTGCGAATATCTTTGACACAGAATGGGACGAGCGGGTGTTTGAGCCCTACCAGATGTTCGAGCGCGGCGGCGTGCAAATCGCGGTCATCGGTCAAGCATTCCCTTATATGCCTGTCGCGAACCCGAAGTGGATGTTCCCTGAGCTTAGCTTTGGCGTGCGTCAGGAAAACATGGCTGCAATCGTCGAAGAGGTCCGCGCTGCGGGTGCTGAATTGGTGGTTCTGCTTTCGCACAACGGCTTTGATGTCGACCGCAAGCTCGCGGCAAATGTTGATGGCATCGACATCATCCTGACCGGCCACACCCACGATGCGCTGCCCGAACCTGTGTTGGTCAACAAGACCCACCTCATCGCCAGCGGTAGCCACGGTAAATTCGTCACGCGACTTGATCTTGATGTGCGCGACGGCGAAATGAAGGGGATCAACACCCGCCTGATCCCGATCTTCTCTGACGTGATTGCGCCCGATCCCGAAATGACCGCCTTGGTTGAGGCTGAGCGCGCACCGTTTCAGGATGAACTCACAGAAGTGATCGGCAAGACAGATTCCCTTCTGTATCGCCGTGGTAATTTCAACGGCACTTGGGACGATTTGATCTGCAACGCTTTGATTGAGGAGCGAGAAGCCGACATCGCACTTTCCCCGGGTTTCCGGTGGGGCGCTTCCGTTCTGCCTGGTGCCGATATTACCCGTGAAGATATCTTCAACGCGACCGCTATGTCCTATCCAGAGGCCTACCGCTCCGAGATGACCGGCGAGACCTTGCACCTTATCCTTGAAGACGTGGCCGACAATCTATTCAACCCGGATCCTTACTACCAGCAAGGCGGCGACATGGTCCGCGTTGGCGGTATGGGCTACCGCATCGATATCACCAAGCCACAGGGCGAGCGCATCACCGAGATGACTTTGCTCAAGACTGGTGAGTTGATCGACCCTTCCAAAACCTATGTGGTGGCTGGCTGGGCAAGCGTGAATGAAGGCACCGAAGGCCCGCCCATCTGGGAGGTCGTCGAGAACTTCATCAAACGCAAAGGCACCGTCACCGTCGATCCCAATACATCCGTTAAGGTGGTTGGGGCGTAATTTTCCAAAGATGAACGTACGGAAGAGAGACATCTGATGATTGACCAATTCAAAGGCATAAAACCCTCACGGCGCGCATTTCTGCGCGGCGCTGCGGCCAGTGGCCTTGCAGTCGCGGGCACAAAAGTTGCTGCCGAAGCCGATCCTGCAATTATGAACAAACAGCCATGGGTCGAATTCCTTGGCGAAGGTGTGGACGCCCGACCCTACGGGATGCCCTCGCAATTTGAGGCCGATGTGGTGCGCAAAGATGTGCCGTGGCTGACGGCAGAATCGATTTCGTCGGTCAACTTCACGCCGCTGCACGAATTGGACGGGATCATCACGCCAAACGGCCTTTGCTTTGAGCGGCACCACGGCGGCATCGCCGAGGTCGATCCCGCCGAGCATCGGATCATGATCAACGGTCTTGTAGACCGCGAGATCGTTTTCACCATGGAAGACCTGATGCGCTTTCCCCGCGAAAACCACGTCTACTTCCTTGAGTGCGCTGCGAACTCTGGCATGGAATGGCGCGGGGCGCAGTTGAACGGCTGCCAGTTCACCCACGGCATGATCCATAACGTGATGTATACAGGCGTGCCGCTGCGCGCGCTTCTCAACGAGGCTGGCGTGAAAACCGAAGGCAAATGGGTTTTGGCCGAAGGCGCAGACGCCTCTGGCATGACCCGCTCGATCCCGATGGAAAAGGCGCTGGATGATTGCCTTGTTGCATTTAAAATGAACGGTGAGGCATTGCGCCCTGAGCAAGGTTACCCCGTCCGTTTGGTCGTTCCCGGTTGGGAAGGGAATATGTGGATCAAGTGGTTGCGCCGTCTTGAGGTCGGTGATGAGCCTTGGCAGCAACGCGAAGAAACATCGAAATACACAGATCTTCTGGGTGACGGTAAAGCACGCCGTTTCACTTGGGAAATGGACGCAAAATCCGTCATTACAAACCCAAGCCCACAAGCCCCTATCACCCACGGCAAAGGCCCTCTGGTGATTACAGGCGTGGCATGGTCAGGCCGCGGCACAATCCCGCGCGTGGACGTCACCATTGACGGTGGCATCACATGGCACGAGGCCCGTATGGACGGCCCGAGCTTGGACAAATCAATGCATCGGTTTTACTACCAGATTGACTGGGACGGCTCGGAGCTGCTGCTGCAAAGCCGTGCGCACGATAGCACAGGCTACGTGCAACCCACGAAAGACCAGCTACGCGCAGTGCGTGGCTTGAACTCGATCTACCACAATAACGGCATTCAGACTTGGGCTGTGAACGCGGATGGAGAGGCTGAAAATGTCGAAATTTCTTAAACTAATCGCAGGGGCTGCCCTGCTCACCGGCACATCCGCAATTGCGCAAGAGGCAACGCTAGGCTTGGGTCGTGACGCGCTTCCAGAAGAGGTCGCGGCGTGGAACATCGACGTGCGCCCAGACGGTCAAGGTCTGCCTGTCGGCAGTGGTGACGTCTATACGGGCGAGGAAGTCTGGCTTGAGAAATGCTCCGTCTGCCACGGCGATTTCGCCGAAGGTGCAGGGCGCTGGCCCGTTCTCGCGGGCGGCGACGGATCGCTTGCGAGCCAAAACCCAGTGAAGACAATCGGGTCTTACTGGCCTTACCTGTCAACGGTTTATGACTACATCAACCGAGCCATGCCATTCGGCAGCGCACAGTCGCTGGAACCGAATGAAGTTTATGCGCTGACAGCCTATCTGCTCTATTCCAACGATATCGTGGATGATGAGTTTGAGCTGTCGAACGAGAATTTCTTGGATGTTGAGATGCCCAATGCGGCCAACTTCTTTGACGATGATCGTGTCGCGGTTGAATTCCCGCTGTTTGCCGTCGAGGCTTGCATGACAAACTGTAAAGACAGCGTAGAAATCACCAAACGCGCCGCCGTTGTCGATGTGACGCCAGAAGATGGGGCGAGTGTAGGTGGTTCTCTAGAAGGCGGCGATGCGGCCGCACCTGCGACGCCGGCGGAAGAAGCACCCGCCGTCGAAGAAGCACCCGTTGTGGAAGAGGCACCTGCGGTCGAAGAAGCTGCCTTGGATATGGCGCTTGTCGCAGAAGGTGAAAAGAGTTTCCGCCAATGCAAGTCATGCCACCAAGTCGGCGAGGGTGCGACCAACCGCACGGGACCCGCTCTTAATGGCGTGGTCGGTAGCGTAGCCGGTGTGCATGACGGCTTCCGGTATTCAAGCGCAATGGCCGATGCGGGTGCTGCAGGTCTGATCTGGACACCCGAGGAGCTCTCCGCGTTCTTGGCCAACCCAAAGGACTATATGTCAGGCACCAAAATGACATTCCGTGGGGTCCGCGACGAGGCTGAAATTGCTGGGCTTGTCGAATATCTCAAAAGCTTTCCACAGTAAGTCAACAGTCGCGTGGCGGATGTCTGCCACGCGCTCAAATCAAAATGGGGGGACGACGATGAAACACCTTTTGCTTGCAGCCGCACTCGCGGTTTTCGGTCAATCGGCAACGGCCCAAGACGAGACCCACTATGTGTTTGATGGGTCTTTTGAAGACGCGACGTTCAGCCTAGAAAGCGCTATCGTTGGGCGCGGTCTGGTCATCGACTATCGAAGTCACACAGGTGCAATGCTCAACCGCACGCAGGGTGACATTGAAGGTGCTGTCCCGCTTTTTGACAATGCTGATATCTTTGTTTTCTGTTCTGCGGTGCTGTCGCGTAAGATGATGGAAGCCGATCCGCTGAACATCGCACAGTGCCCCTATGCCATTTATGTCGCGGACCGCAAAGGCGAGGTCACGATTGGTTATGGCCACTATCCTGAAGGCATCATGCAAGAGGTTCAGGCTCTGCTTGACGACATCGCGCGTGAGGCCATTGGTAACTAATGAATTACGAGAACTTCTTTCAGGACGCGCTCGCGCAGTTGCGGGACGATGGTAACTACCGCGTTTTCGCGGATCTCGAGCGTCACAAAGGCGCCTTTCCCCACGCGACGAACCGCGTGGGCGAGGCTGCGCGCGAAGTCGCAATCTGGTGCTCGAATGACTACCTCGGCATGGGCCAACATCCTGCCGTCCTAGAGGCTATGCACGCCGCTTTGGACATTAGCGGCGCTGGTGCTGGCGGCACGCGCAACATATCTGGCACGACGCATAACCACGTTTTGCTCGAACGCGAATTGGCCGATTTACACGGCAAGGAAGACGCGCTGCTTTTCACCTCTGGCTATGTCTCGAACTGGGCGGCTCTGAGCACACTTGCCTCGCGTATACCTGATTGTCTGGTGCTGTCTGACGCAATGAACCACGCCTCGATGATCGAAGGCATCCGCCATTCCCGAGCCAAATGTCAGGTGTGGCGGCACAATGACGTGGCGCATCTGGAGGAGCTTCTCGCGGCGCAACCGCTGGAGCGCCCCAAACTTATCGCCTTTGAAAGCGTCTATTCGATGGACGGTGACATTGCACCGATTGCCGAAATTTGTGCGCTGGCCGAAAAATACAATGCGATGACCTACCTCGACGAAGTGCACGCTGTTGGCCTTTACGGTCCGCGCGGGGGCGGTATTGCCGAGCGTGAAGGTTTGATGGATCGCGTCACCTTGATTGAGGGCACGCTTGGCAAGGCCTTTGGCGTGGTCGGCGGCTACATCACTGGCTCTGCGGCGATGTGTGATTACATTCGTAGTTTTGCCAGCGGGTTCATTTTCACGACGGCGCTACCGCCTGCGGTCGCTGCGGGCGCCGCGGCATCCATCAAGCATCTCAAGCAAAGCCAGGCGGAGCGGAAAGCGCATCAAGAACGTGTGGCGGACGTCCGTGCGCGTCTGACAAAGGCAGGCATTCCTCATGTCGAAAATCCGAGCCATATCATCCCTGTGATGGTCGGTGACCCCGTAAAGTGCAAGTTCATCTCGGATACATTGATGGATGAATTTGGCATCTACATTCAGCCGATCAACTACCCCACTGTTCCCAAAGGGACAGAGCGCCTGCGCATCACGCCATCGCCAGTGCATAGCCCCGAGGACGTGGATCGTTTGATTTCTGCATTGGGCCAACTCTGGACGCGGTGTCAATTGTCGCGTGTCCAAATGGCAGCGCAATAGGTCTTTGACACATATCAATGCAGCGCCACGTGCGGGACGATAGAGCGGCGGTATGATTGAACAACTGATCACGAACTACGGCGAAGGCGCTGTCTTGATGGCAGCTGGTGCGCTCGTTGGTGTCTTCTTTGGGGCCATGGCGCAGCATTCCCGATTTTGCTTGCGGGCTGCGACGGTGGAACTGGCCGAACGGAAAATTGGCCCACGTATCGCAATTTGGTTGATCGCCTTTTCAGCGGCTGTCTCAAGCGTGCAATTCGCGATTGCCCTTGATTGGCTCGACGTCTCGCAATCACGCCAATTGGCAGCAGCAGGTAGCATGTCAGGTGCCGTCATCGGCGGGTTGATGTGCGGCATTGGTATGATCCTTGCGCGAGGCTGCGCCAGCCGCTTGCTGGTCTTATCGGCGACGGGAAACCTGCGGGCGATGGTCACGGGTCTGGTGCTGACAATTGTCGCGCAAATGTCGTTGCGCGGGGTTCTCTCCCCGCTCCGTGAAAGCCTTGCGACGCTCTGGCTTGTCCCCGGAGGCACTGCGCGAAGCATTCTGGACTCGTTCAACATCGGGTCTGGCCTTGCCGCCATAATCGCCGCAGTTTTTCTCGTGGGCTCGCTTTGGCTGGCTCACGTGCGCGGCGTAAAACTGGGCCATTCTGTCACAGCAATGGGCGTCGGAGCGGCCATCGCGCTCGGCTGGATCGCAACCTATATGATCTCGCAAAACTCGTTCGAGGTCGTGGCCATTTCATCCGTCACATTTACAGGACCATCTACCGATACGTTGATGGGTCTGGTCAATAGCACCCGCATCCCTTTGGGGTTTGGCGTCGGTCTCGTGCCGGGTGTGTTCGTCGGATCGGCGGTGATGGCGATTGCGAGCGGTGATTTCCAGTTGCAGCGCTTCGGGCCGGATAGCCCGATGGAACAATACCTTTTTGGCGCGGCATTGATGGGGTTCGGTAGCATGTTGGCGGGCGGTTGTGCCGTTGGTGCGGGCATGTCTGGTGGTGCCATTTTCGCCCTGACGGCTTGGGTTGCTGTCGCGGCGATGTGGGCGGGCGCGATGGCCACCCACATCCTTTTGAATAGGCCCAGCAGGGCCTAAACCCTATTCGAATTCCATTTCCTCAAACACACGACCCGCGTTTTTGGTGGCGAGTTCTTCGTATGTGTCGAGGTGAATATAGGGGCTTTGATCGACGTAATAGGCTTCTGCCAGACTGCCCCCATTATCAAGCAGGTCAGCAATCTGTTCGCGCAAATAGACGAGGTAGTCTTTGGTGTAGCGGCGCACCTGATCCATATTTGTGGGGTGGCCATGTCCAGGGATCACGTAGGTTGCACCTAGAGGCTCAAACGCTGTGTCCCACGTCTCGATCCACGCCAGCGTATTTGTCTCGGCAAAGATCGGGAGCATACGTTCGTGAAATGCAATGTCGCCCGAAATCACAAGGCTTTGATTTGGTAGCCAAACGATGACGTCACCGACAGTATGCGATGGGCCGATGTATCGGGCCTCGATGCGGAAGTCGCCAAGTTCGGTGATATAGGCATCCTCAAATGTCTCGGTAGGACCTTGCAGAAATGTGCCCTCTGCCTTTTCAAGGTTCACGCTCTGCATGGCCTCTAGGATGCTATGCCCGTGTTCCTCAAACTCTTGGGCTGCATCAACATGAGCGACAATCGGCACGCCCTGTTCGGCCCAATACGAATTGCCCAGCATAGCGTGGCCTTGACCGTTTTCGTTGATAACCAAAACAACAGGTTCGTCAGTGAGCGCTTTGATCTCGTCGTGTAGTGCTTTGGCGAGAATATAGGCCCCGCCACCATTAATAACGACGACGCCTTCGCCTGTAATGATGAAGCTTAAGTTATTGTTATGACCCGCGTTCTCATAGGTCGGAGGAGCGGTCGCGCCTGTCGCGCTAAAGACATGGGGGATGAATTCGACGGGCTTGGCGTAGAGCGCCGATTGCGGATATTGATCCGCGATATCCTCGCTTGCGAGGGCGGACGTGCCAGCAAGCACGGCGGCGATGAGCCATTTATCCAGCGACAAAAACATAAGCATCCCCTTGCTTTTCTGCGCGCCCGATACCGGGGTAAGGCAAGTGAAATCCGATCAGATGGATCTGCTCGGCGGCCAATTGATCGAGCAAAAGCGAGCGTGTTGCGATCCCCATTTCGGGGTCTTGGTCAGAGCCGGAAGCGAGATCAGGCCGCGCAAATGCGACGTGATGATTGCCTATGCAGTCACCCAAAACCATCACACTTTCCGTGCCAGCGCCCACATGAAACGCCATGTGACCCGGCGTATGGCCAAAGGTCGCGCGAGCGGCAATGTTGGGCAAAATCTCTTCGCCGTCGGTGAAGAATGTGATGCTATCCTCAAGCGCATCCAACCGCCGTTTCGCGCCCGCTGCGAAAGGAATACGCTCTTCGCCGATGGTGTCGATGGTCTTTGGATCAATCCAGTAATCCCATTCTTCCTTGCCAATCAAATAGGCCGCATTTGGAAAAAGCGGTTCATCAAAATCATCGAGCAAACCCCAAAGGTGATCGGGGTGCGCGTGTGTGAAAACGATATGCGTGATGTCTTCTGGGGCCACGTCGATGGCCGAAAGCGCCTCTGACAACTTGCCCGCCGTCGCCATGAAATCTGGGCCAGCGCCCACATCAAAAAGGATGGTGCGCTCGCCATCACGGACCAAGGTGACGTTGCAATCTGGGGTCAGAGGGGTATCGGCCGCGATCCCGAACGCCGCGCGGATCGGCGCGAGGTCTGCCTCGGAAGCCCCAGCGAAGGTCATCGATTGCGGGAGGGTCAAATGACCGTCGCTCAGCGTGTCGATCCGCATCTCTCCCAATGTCATCGTGGCATTGGCCCAAACCGAAGCGGGTACCAACATCCCCGATGCAGCAATTGTCGCTTTGCAAATAAACGTCCTACGCGTGATCATTTTTGGCTCCGATTCACATTCTCCAGTATGAATATGAGCGATGCGCAGGATTCGCACAAGGCTTGCTGGGGCCGTAGTGAGGGGCCTGTGATTTGCGTGCACAGAACGTGCACCGCGCGTGCACTGAAAGGTTGCCTTGATCTTGGGTCGTTGCCAGTTCCGCCCCCATCTTGATTGATCGCTTGGACTTGAGGAATTTCGCGCAGATCGCAAACTTTCCGCTCATGGGCATCTTGCCGAACGACAGGACTGGTTGGCGCAACAACCAGATGGTGAAATTTTGACGCGCTATCACGTGAGGCGCGCGCGCGATCTTTCGGATGATAATCTTACGTTCAGAATTTCCGAAACGAGGTTTGCCGCGACTGGTATCAATAAATTTGCGCGGAGGCTGAAAATCTGGCTTCGTTTATCCGTAATTGAAAGAAGTGGTGCGCGCAGAAAGGTTGCTGGACGATGACAGCCAGAAGACTAAGGTTTCAGGATTGATACTGTTTTGACGCGACAAGACTTAGAAAGAAATATCGTACCACTGCAAACAAAGACCGTTTGCAGGCCGTCTATTTCTTCAGCTTATCCCACAAATCGGGCCGTCTCTCTCGGGTGATTTTTTCCGACATGTCGCTCCGCCATTTTGCGATTTTGGCGTGGTTACCTGATTGCAGAACCTCGGGGATCGGGCGGTCGTTCCAGAGGGCGGGTTTGGTGTATTGCGGGTGCTCTAACATGCCGTTGGAGAAGCTCTCCTCGACCGCTGAATCCGCGTTGCCGAGAACACCGGGGAGAAGCCGCACGGTGGCGTCGATGAGCGCTTGCGCGGCAAGTTCCCCGCCTGTCATCACGAAGTCACCAAGCGAGATTTCTTGGATGCCGAAGTGTTCCAGAACCCGCTCGTCGACGCCTTCGAACCTGCCACATAGCAGCGTCACACCATCGGTCTTCGCAAGGCTTCGCGCCATGGCTTGGTCGATGCGTTTGCCGCGTGGACTTAGGTAGAAAATCGGCATGACGCCACGCGCGGCAGCACGGGCATCTTTGATCGCGGCTTCTAGCACGTCGGCGCGCAGGACCATGCCCGCGCCACCGCCCGCAGGGGTATCATCGACGTTCTTATGCTTGCCGATCCCGTAATCTCTCAGGTCGTAGGTCTGCAATTGCCAAAGGCCGTCTTTCAGCGCCTTACCCATCAGGCTCTCGCCCAGTACACCCGGAAAGGCTTGCGGAAAAAGCGTGATGATCTGCGCCGTCCACGCGCCTGCGAGGTCGGGCGTGTCGGTCATCAATTCGCGCGGCGTGAATGTCGGGCGGATGGTCTTGCGACCGATGGATTTGGGTTTGGATGCATCTGTCATGGGGAGGAATTAGCCCAAATAAGCGGGGTTGGGTAGGGTCAACCGAACAGCGCCTTCTTGCGAGTGTCAAGCGTGTCGCGATCAAGGCCGCTGCGGTTCAGCGCCAGCACTTCTGCGATAATCTCAGGTGAAGGCGAGGCATTGCGCGAGATCGGCGTGGTCAGCGCGTTCAGCGTTTCGGGCGGCAAAGGGAAGAGATCAATGATCGGCGTGGCAGGACCAAAGCGCATGTTCAACGTGTCTTCCATCGGCATGGTAACGAGTGGCGTGTCACCGAGCGCTTCGCGTGTTTGGGCAATAATAGGGTCGAAATTTGCGGCGTCAGAGTAGGTCTCGGCGAAGGTCGCATAGTCCATTTTGAGTGGTGAAGAGCGCAGGTTTTGCCAATAGCAACTGCGCAACCAACGGTCAGGGTCGCGGGTCGAGAGGTAGAAGGTGATCGGCAGAGCGGGGCCAAAAACCTCGCGCAATGCGTCGCGTGTGGTCGCCATGAGCGCGGGGCAGCCTGCGTAGGATTCCTTACCGCTTCGTCCCGGAATAAGACCTGCGAGGTCTTCGGCGCTAATGCATAAATGCCGCTTTTTGCCAATGTCCAAGGATCCGAGAAACTCAACCAGACGGAAGCGAAATTCGTCGCGCGAAATCTGCCCACCGATGACCGAATGCATGGTCGCAAATTTGGTGACGTCGCTAATGCGAGCGGGCATCACAAGCGCCATATGGGGCCAAAGGTGTTTGCCGTTTTCCATCAAAAACGATTGAATCTTCGTTGTTCCCGTCTTGTGAAATCCTGCGTGAACGACGATCTGCTGCATTCTCAGACGGCCTTCCAGCCACCAAGGTCGGCGGCATTTGCGAGGGCCGCTTTCTGGTTGGCAACGGCGCGGTTGGGCAGGGTGGAGCGGTTCAATTTGAGGAATTGCTCCCAAAGCACATCGCTTGGACCTTCGTTGCCTTTGCCGACAGATTGCAGGGTGTCGCGCACGGTTTGCGGCACGTTCATGTGGTCGACAAGGGCGGCGCCTGGCCCATGCGGATGGCGTAATGCGTCGGACATGGGCATGGTTAAAACGGGCAATGGATCAAGGGCAGTGGCCACTTCAGAGATGACCTTTTCTAGGTCGGAAGATGCGCTGAATTCCGCCTCGAATTCTTTGAAATCGAGGGTAAGCCGCTGGCCCCGCAGGTGATGGCGATAGGCGCTATAAAGCCATTCATTGGCGGACCTTGTGGTGAAGAGCACCTTGACTTGCGCGTCCGGAAACCTCTCTACGAGGTAGCCTGCGATATAGGTCATCAGGATCGGCACGGCGGAATAATCGCGCACATTTGGCCAGCCGGGAAGGTGGCCCGCAAGCCCCTCACAGCTAATCAAAAGGTCACGGTCATCGCGGACGGGAAATTCGGTAAAGACGTCGTCGAGCAGGTCTACCAAATCGACGAGTGCCAGCGGGTTATGGTTGCGGGAATAGGCGGCGCAGAGTTGCACGACAGGTTTGAGGTGGCGCAACATCCGCAGGTCGAAATAGGGCTCCAATGCTGCGCGGTTGACCCACATGAAATGCTGCATCGAACTTGTGCCGGTTTTATGGAAACCGGGATGCAAGAGTATTTGCCGCATTCGCGAGGGGTCCGTTCGTTCAGGGAGGCTTGGCACCTATTAGAACCCGCTTTTGCGGCTTAGGTAAAGCACTCAAGCGTCGGGAAATACGCCTTCGGGCGGGTCGGCGATGATGCGGCCTGTGGTCAGATCAACAGTGGGCACGTTGGCTTCGGTGAAGGGCAGAAGAACCGTTTCAGAGTGGCCAACAGGTTGAATTTCCAGCAAATCACCCGCGCCGTGGTTGACGACGGATTTTACCGTGCCAAGTTTTTGGTTGCCTGTGTCAATGACCTCTAGGCCCTCAAGGTCGGTGTAGTAGTATTCGTCGTCGGGCAGGTTGGGCAGGTTCGCACGCTCGGCATAGAGCGAGACATTGCGCAGCGCGTCGGCCTCCTCTTTGGTTTTGACGCCGTGAATACGCGCTGTGAAACCGCCCTTTAACTGGCCCGTTAGCACAATCACGGGAAACACCTTGCCGTCTTCGGTAGTTAGCGGGGCGTAGTCACCAATCGCCTCTGGGTCGGCGCAAAACGACTTGAGGCGGACTTCACCCGCCACTCCGAATGCACCGCCAAGGGTGCCGACTACGATACGATCAGACATGATGGGTCTCCTTGGCAAAACCCTGCATACGCGGCAGGTCTGTGCGAAAGAGAGGGCGGATTGCCCGGGCGCGAGGCCCGGGCAAAACGTGATTACTCAGCCGCTGCTTCGTCTGCAGGTGCTTCTTCAGCTGGTGCAGGTGCTGCTGCAGCTTCGGCTGCTGCTGCTGCCTTTTTCGCTTTTTCTTCAACGCGTGCTTTCGCAGCTTTGCCTGGCTCACCCTTTTTCAGGTTTGCGCGGTCTTTCTTAGGCAGAATGCCAGCAGCTTCCAACATGCGGGATACGCGGTCTGTTGGCTGTGCGCCTTTGGAGAGCCAGTACTGAACGCGCTCCATGTCCATCTTGATCCGCTCTTCGGAATCTTTTGGAAGCATAGGTGCATATGTGCCGAGCTTCTCGATGAAGCGGCCGTCACGTGGCATGCGGCTGTCTGCAGCAACGATTGCGTAGTGAGGGCGCTTTTTGGAACCGCCGCGTGCGAGACGAATTTTCATAGCCATGATAGATAGTCCTTTGTTTTAGGTAGTTTGGCGGGGCGAACCCCCGCCGTTACGATTGATGTTGTTTGTGGTGTTGGATGACTTCCTGAATAATGAAATTCAGGAATTTCTTAGCAAACGCAGGGTCGAGATCGGCCTGTTCTGCAAGCTCGGTGAGCCGTGCGATCTGTGTTGCCTCACGGGCAGGATCGGACGGCGGAAGGTCGTGTTCAGCCTTAAGCACCCCTACGGCTTGGGTATGCTTAAAGCGCTCCCCAAGCGTGTAGACGAGGATCGCGTCGAGGCGGTCAATGCTTTCGCGGTGACCCTTTAGCAGGGCTGCGGCACGGGCTGAATCAGTGGTCATATGTGCGGAACCTTTGGTGCCTCTGGGCGAGGGTAACGGTAGCAATGTGTGCTTTCGTGGTCGCCAGATGGATCACGCTCTGCGCCAAGACGCAGTGCCAATTTGATCGCACGCGCGTTGTCTGGGTCGATGTAGCTGACCAGTGTGTCAAAGCTCATGGCGTTCCACGCGTTGTTGCGGGCTTTCTCTGCGGCTTCAAACGCGAGGCCTTTGCCCTCTGCTTCTTCGGTGAAGAGGAACCCAAGCTCCGGCTCTGGATCGCCTGTCTCGTGGCCCAGCAAAACAAAGCCCAGAACGGTTTTGTCTTCTTGGTCTTCAACCGTCCAAAGGCCGCAACCGCGCAAGATCCAGCTCGCTGTCAGTTGGATGAAATCGTCCCATGCGCCTTCGCGTGTCAGCGGGCCTGCGATGTAGCGTCCACGGTCGGAGATGACCATGTCAGCGAAGACGTCGAAGTCTTCCATATAGGGGCCGCGCAGGACGGTGCGGTCGGTAAAAATGCGCGGCAAGGCACCACCGATACGCTCTACGGCGACGGCGGCTTGTTGCTGCGGGAGACGTTCCCATGGCAGGCGGTTGGCGTTTGGATCAATCATGATGTCACCTCGAAGTGTGCGTGTGATTTACGTGCACAGGACGTGCACCAAGCGTGCACTGCAAATTTGGTCATAACGTCACCCCTTTAGGCACAGGGTGGCGATAAACGAGCGTCTCTGGCGTCGGGCCCTTGGCCGCGACATCGAGTTTCGCGCCCAATTTTTCGGCCAGCTTGATCGAGCGGGCATTGGTGTGTCCGATATAGCTGACGACCGTTTGCCAGCCAAGCACGTCATAGGCATGTTTGACGGCGGCGCTTGCGGCCTCGGAGGCGATGCCTGTGCCCTCAAGCGCGGGGTCGAACATCATCCAGCCGATTTCTGTTTCGGGCCAATCGGGGGGGGTCCACGGGCCGACAAGGCCAACGCAGTCGTTGTCGCCGCGAATGGTCACGGCCCACATGCCGTAGCCGAAGATTTCCCAATGGCCGAGCTCTGCGGCAAAAGCGCGCCAGATTTTGGCAAGGTCGCCGTTGCTGCCGAATGCGCCTGCGCGGTCCGACATCATGAAGTCGTGGAAGGCTATCCAGTCGCCCGGTTGCGGGCGGCGCATGACGAGGCGCGGGGTTTGCAGGGTCACGCTCATGGGGTGACCTCGGCGAGTTGGGCTTGGGCTGTCGGGTGGTCGTGGGGCAAGTGGCGCATGATAACGGCCTCAACGCCGTCGTGATCTTTGCGGGCTTCCTCGACGGCGCCGAGGCGTTTTGCGAGCGCCAGAGAGCGTGCGTTATGTGGTGCAATCATGGATATCAATGGCGAGAGGCCAAGGCTGCCTGCCCAAGCGCGCACGGCAATTGCGCCCTCGTAGCAAAGCGATTTACCCTCAAAGCCGTCGAACATATGCCAAGCCAATTCGGGCTCTGGCCATTCGATATGGTTCAGGATGCCGACGCGCCCTACGGGATTACCAGTGGCCGCGTCTTCAAGAATAAAGAAGCCGTAGCCGTGCCATTGCCAATGGCCGATGCCTCCGATGAAACCACGCCATGCGTCGCCTTCCGAGCCAGCCCAGCCGAGGTTTTCCATGCGTTCGGAGCCCAAGAACTGCGTGAAAGCTGGCAGATCGGATTTTTGGGGTCCACGCACGATAAGTGCCTTAGTGACAAGGGTAGGGGCGTTCGTCAAAGTCATGCGAGGCCCCCTACAGAGAGGTCTTGCAGCCTCCGGCGGGAGTTTGATTGGACATAGAAAGCCGGGGCTTGGGGAGCCCGTGTCTGTCCATCATATGCCCGCTTGTGGTGCATTATTTCTTTTTCCCGAAACCGGAGAGGCCCGGAGGGAGGGCAGCGCCGCCGCCCATGCCCGGGAAGCCCGGGGGCAGTTTTCCTTTGAGCGCTTTTGCGGCTTCAGCCATGGCGGCGGGATCGTTCATGTCGGGCATAGCGCCCTCGGCTCCCTTGCCGCCGAACATGCCTTTCATGGCTTGTTTGAGCATGCCGCCTTTGCCCATTTTGCCCATCTTTTTCATCATGTCGCCCATTTGGCGTTGCTGCTTGACGAGTTTGTTGAGCTCGGAGACCTCAAGGCCCGCACCCGCTGCGATCCGCTTTTTGCGGGAGGCTGCGAGCAATTCAGGGTTAGCGCGTTCTTTCTTGGTCATCGAGTTGATGAGCGCGATTTGACGGGTCAGGATTTTATCGTCGAGACCTGCGGCGTCCATCTGGGACTTCATTTTACCCATGCCGGGCATCATACCCATCATGCCTTCCATGCCGCCCATCTTGATCATTTGCTCAAGCTGCATTTTCAAGTCGTTGAAGTTGAAGCGGCCTTTTTGAAAGCGCTTCATCATCCGTTCAGCCTGTTCGGCCTCGATGGTTTCTTGGGCTTTCTCAACGAGGGCGACGATATCGCCCATGCCAAGGATGCGGCCCGCGATACGGGACGGCTCGAAGGTTTCGATCGCGTCCATCTTTTCGCCGACACCGACGAAGCGGATTGGTTTGCCCGTGATTGCACGCATGGAGAGTGCAGCACCACCGCGACCGTCGCCGTCCATACGGGTCAGCACGACGCCTGTGACGCCGATTTTGTCGTCGAACTCTTGCGCGACGTTCACCGCGTCTTGGCCTGTGAGGCCGTCAACGACGAGCAGGGTTTCGCGTGGGTTCACCGCGTCGCGGACTTCGGCGGCTTGCGCGATCAGGTCTGCGTCGATGTGCAGGCGGCCCGCAGTGTCGAGCATATAGACATCGTAGCCGCCCATCGCTGCTTGGGTTTTGGCGCGTTTCGCGATCTGGACGGGGGTTTCACCCTTGATGATGGGCAGAGTGTCGACGCCGATTTGCACGCCCAAGATGGCGAGCTGTTCCATCGCTGCGGGACGGTTGGTGTCGAGGGAGGCCATCAGGACGCGCTTGCCTTCGCGCTCTTTCAAACGCTTGGCGAGTTTGGCGGTTGTGGTGGTTTTGCCGGAGCCTTGCAGACCGACCATGAGGATCGGGGCGGGCGCATTGTCGATTTTGAGTGCACCGGGATCGGTGTCTCCTGTCAGGATGTGCTGCAGTTCGTCGTGCACGATTTTAACGACTTGCTGACCAGGCTGAATGGATTTGGTGACGGCTTGGCCTGTCGCCTTTTTCTGCACCGCTTCGATGAAATCACGCGCGACGGGCAGGGAAACGTCGGCCTCGAGCAGGGCCACGCGGACCTCGCGCAGCGCTGTTTTGACGTCATCCTCAGAGAGCGCACCTTGTTTGGTGAGCTTGTCAAAGACGCCTGATAGGCGGTCGGATAGGTTCTCAAACATCGGCGCTGTGCCCTCGTTAGTCGTTACATCAGACCCCTATATAGGGAGCCTGTGCTAAATGCAGTAGCGCCCCCGTGGGCGCAACGCGCTGACGGAGGGCGATCTCTATGAATAGAGACCGGAAAGCTGGTGCTATCCGGAGTTACGAGTTCTTTACTGCGGGTGAAGGACGGAGTCAACGGCCAGTACTGGAAGATACCTCTTGCGCCACCGAACGAAAGCCGTGCATTTTGGGAGTTCATGTTTATGAGCGCACAGGATTGAAGATGGACAATTGGGACGAGATTCGCACGGCTTATCAAGTGGCCCGCAATGGCACGGTGTCGGGTGCCGCCGAAGCACTTGGCGTGCATCACGCGACGGTCATTCGCCATATTGATGCGCTAGAGACCCGATTGGGCGTGAAGTTGTTCCAGCGTCATGCGCGGGGGTATACAGCGACGGAGGCCGGCAATGACTTGTTGGTGGTGGCGCAAGCGACCGAGGATCAGTTCACGCAATTGGCGGGGCGGATCAAAGGGCAGGGCGAGGGTGTCAGCGGTGATCTGGTGATTACCTCGTTGGGAGCGCTCTCGCGGTTTCTGACGCCTGCGCTGGTGGCGTTTCAAGAGGCGCATCCTGATGTGCGGGTTCGGTTTTTAACGGGCGAGCGGTTGTTCCGGTTGGAATATGGTGAGGCCCATGTTGCGATCCGCGCGGGTGATATGCCTGACCAGCCAGATAACGTGGTGCAGCCGTTTCTGGATATGAATGTGCGGTTAATGGCGTCAAAGGCCTATATCGCGGCGCATGGGATGCCGACGTCTGAGGATGATCTGCGCACTCACCGCTTTGTCGGGCACGATAGCGAGGACAACCGCGCGCCGTTTAACAAGTGGTTGCAGGGCGCTGTAGGTCATGCGCGGATCACATATCGCGCGACCGACGAGCGCAATATGGTGGATGCGGTTTTGGCAGGCGCGGGAATCGGGTTTATGTCGGATTTCGACATGACCGCCGATTGTGATCTGGTCGAGGTCATCCCGCAAAGGGCCGATTGGGGCGCAAAGCTCTGGCTGGTGACCCACGTTGATCTGCACCGCACGAGCAAGGTTCAGGCGATTCTGACCCACCTCAAAGGGTTTGCGAAGGATTATCACGCATGATGCCAGACGCCCGCAGCGGCCATTTAGCGATGCTGTCGTTTTCGGTGCTGGTGGCGGGGTCATTCGCGCTGGGCGTTTTGGCGGCCAATGACATCACGCCGCTCGCGTTAAATGCGGTGCGGTTCTGGATCGCCTCTGCGATCATCGGGGTATTGGTGGTGTTGCGGGGCGGGATGCCACGGGTCGCGTTGAATGCGCCTTGGCGGTATCTAGTGCTGGCGTCGGCGCTGACCTTTTACTTTGTCATGATGTTTGAGGGGTTGAAAACCGCGCCTTCGGTGTCGGCGGCGGCGGTGTTCACTTTGACCCCTTTGATGGCGGCGGGGTTTGGTTGGCTGCTGCTGGGTCAGCGGATGCATCGTCGGATCAAGGTGGCGCTTGCGATTGGGGCCATTGGCGCGCTTTGGGTGATTTTCCGTGCGGATTTTGCGGCGTTCATGCGGTTCGAGGTCGGGCGCGGCGAGATGATCTATTTCGTCGGTTGCGTGAGTCATGCGCTTTATACCCCTCTGGTGCGCAGGCTGAACCGAGGCGAGAGCGCTTTGGTTTTTACCTTTGGCACGTTGGTCACGGGGGCGGTGATCTTGACACTCATCGGCTGGTCGGATTTGCGGGCCACCGATTGGGCGCATTTGCCGAACATCGTTTGGATCACCATTCTCTACACAGCTGTTTTCGCGAGTGCGGCGACGTTTACCTTGTTGCAGTTCTCGGCGATGCGCCTGCCTGCGGCGAAGGTCATGGCCTATACCTATCTGGTGCCGTCATGGGTGATTGTCTGGAGTGTGGCGCTGGGCGCAGAAGTGCCGGCGCTGGCGGTTTTCGGCGGTCTCGGTTTGACGATTGTCGCGCTGTTCTTGCTGTTGCGTGACGACGGCTAGCTGGGCAACTCTTGCGCGAGGAAGGCCTCGAAGGCGTCCAGATCAATCGCGTCCATCTGGCCAAAGCCTTGCATCCAGACCGAGGCGGCGCGCAGGGCGTCTGGCTCTAGCTTGCACCACTTCACGCGGCCGCGCTTTTCCTGAGAGATGAGGCCAGCGTTCGTGAGCACGGTCAGATGCTTGGAAATTGCGGCGAGTGACATCGCGAAGGGTTCGGCCACATCCGTGACGGCCATATCGTCCTCCAGCAGCATCGCGAGGATGGCGCGGCGGGTGGGGTCGGCTAGGGCCGCGAATGAGGCGTCGAGTTGGCTGGTCATAGTGTCGATTAAGCGCGGCGCGCGGGAAACGTCAACCATTTGGTTGAATATAGAAATGGGGTCAAAGTTTGACATTTCGCGGCAAACCCAGTCTCGATTTTTCTGCAATACTTATTTTTAACAATGGCTTAACTGGTCGTAACGCTTGCTTGACTCATTGCGTGGCGCATCCTAAACCCTGCTCAACACTTCGTGGGATTTGAAACCGATGTCCGAGCCACACGATCCAGCAGATGACGGCGCCAGATTAAAGGCGCTTGAGACGAAACTGGCGGCGGCAAAGAAGACGGAATACGTCAAAGAGCACGGGGACGAGAGCTATCGTCAGGCGCAGCTCGCTTGGCGCATGGTCATCGAACTGGTCGCAGGTCTTGGGATCGGATTTGGCATTGGGTATAGTTTGGATCAGTTCTTTGGAACGCTTCCGATATTCCTGGTGATATTTATTTTTCTGGGCCTCGCGGCTGGTGTCAAAACCATGATGCGATCGGCGCAGGAAGTGCAGAGAAAACAGTTGGCAGCCGCCAACGAAAAAGAGGGTGAAAACCGTGGCAACTGAGACGCACGCTGCTGAAGATACTGGGTTGGTTTTCCACCCGCTGGATCAATTCATCGTCAAGCCGTTGTTCGGCGAAGGCCCAATCCACTGGTATACCCCTACAAACGTAACGCTTTGGATGGCGATGGCAGTTCTTTGTATCGTTGCAATCTTTGTTCTGGGGAGCCGTGGTCGCGCGATTGTTCCGACACGTATTCAGTCCATCGGCGAGCTGATGTATGGTTTCGTCTACAAGATGGTTGAGGATGTCACTGGCAAAGACGGCGTGAAGTACTTCCCTTACATCATGACGCTTTTCCTCTTTATCCTTTTCGCGAACTTCCTTGGTTTGATCCCGATGTCGTTCACAACAACAAGCCACATCGCGGTGACAGCGGTTCTTGGTTTTGGTGTGTTCTTTGCGGTTACCATCCTCGGTTTTGTGCTGAACGGCCCTGCCTTCCTCGGATTGTTCTGGATGAAAGACGCTCCGCTGATCTTGCGCCCTGTTATCGCGATCATCGAGCTTATCTCTTACTTCGTGCGCCCTGTAAGCCACTCTATCCGTCTTGCGGGTAACGTGATGGCCGGCCACGCCGTTATCAAAGTTTTCGCAGGTTTTGCTGCCATCGCAGCCATCAGCCCCGTGTCCATTTTGGCGATCACCGCCATCTATGGCCTTGAGGTTCTGGTGGCCGGCATTCAGGCCTACGTTTTCACTATTCTGACTTGTGTGTATCTGAAGGATGCATTGCACCCCGCGCACTAAGTTTAGATCCGTCACTACAACTCAATTCCATCGTAAGGAGAATCTCATGGAACTCGTAGCAGCAGCCGCACTCGGCAAATTCATCGGCGCAGGCCTCGCAGCAATCGGTTCCGGCGCAGCCGCAATCGGTGTTGGTCACGTCGCTGGTAACTACCTCGCAGGCGCATTGCGCAACCCATCCGCAGCTGCATCGCAGACTGCAACACTGTTCATCGGCCTCGCATTCGCAGAAGCTTTGGGGATCTTCTCGTTCCTCGTCGCACTTCTGTTGATGTTCGCTGTATAACTAAAACCGTTTCCTTACGGCTGATCTGCGCGCCTCAATAGGGCGCGCAGGTCGGTAAAACCAAAGGTAATCGGGGGCCACCATGGCAACAGAGACTGTCGAACACGGGGCGGAAGCTTCTGCGGGTATGCCGCAGCTGGACTTCTCGACCTTTCCGAACCAGATTTTCTGGCTCATCGTCACCTTATTGGTGATTTACTTTGTGCTGTCGCGCATCGCACTGCCACGCATTGGCGCGGTTCTTGCGGAACGTTCGGGCACAATTACGAATGATATCGCCGCAGCCGAAGAGCTGAAGCAAAAGGCCGTTGAAGCAGAGGCTACCTACCAGCAGGCCTTGGCAGATGCGCGCGCACAGGCTTCCTCTATCGTTGCGGAAGCGAAAGCTGAAATTCAGACCGAGCTTGATGCCGAGCTGAAGAAAGCTGACAAAAAGATCGCGGCCAAGGCTGCCGAAAGCGAAAAGGCAATTGCCGAAATTCGCGAAGGAGCGGTCAAGAGCGTCACAGAAGTGGCCAAAGACACAGCCAAGGAATTGGTAGCGGTGTTTGGTGGTAAAGCTGATGCGAAAACAATCACTGCGGCTGTTGCTGCGCGTATGAAGGGTTAAGGACATGAAATATCTTGCCGCCGCCCTGATGACCGTCGCTGCATCCCCAGCATTTGCTGCAACGGGGCCGTTTGTATCGCTGCGCAACACCAACTTTGTTGTGCTACTGGCCTTCCTGCTTTTCATCGGTATTTTGGTGTATTTCAAAGTACCTTCGAAAATCGGTGAGATGCTGGACAAGCGTTCGGCGTCGATCAAATCTGAACTGAACGAAGCGCGTGCGCTGCGTGAAGAAGCTCAATCCTTGCTCGCCTCTTACGAGCGCAAGCAAAAGGAAGTGCAAGAGCAGGCTGATCGTATTGTTGCCACTGCAAAAGACGAAGCGGCGACTGCTGCGACTGCTGCGAAGGCTGACATTGCTGCCTCTATCACACGCCGCTTGGCTGCTGCTGAAGAGCAGATCGCCAGTGCAAAGGCCTCTGCGATTAAGGCCGTGAAAGACCAAGCAGTTGTTGTTGCTGTGGGCGCTGCCCAAGACATCATCGCCCAGCAAATGGACGCCAAAGGTGCCAATGCTCTGATCGACGATGCGATTGCAACGGTTGAAGCCAAGCTGCACTAAGCACAGGTTTTACGACTGATTACAAAAAGCCCGGCCTTCACTGGTCGGGCTTTTTTGCATTTTGACTGCAAGTTTGCGGACTGTTTTCGGCGCGACCCGTGGAGTTCCGCTTCGCTTTTTAACGATTGGTTTCGTGTTCAAACCGTTTGAGCGCAAAGGCCTCGTTGCGATCCGCTTTTTGCTGATCCGACAGGGATGTCTCAACGAAATTCAGATGACCCTCAACGGCGGCGCGCGCCCGCATCGGGTCACGGGATTGCAAGGCGTCGTTGATGGCGCGGTGCTGGTCGAGCAAGGTGTCGCGGGTCGTGCGCTGCTTGAACATGATGGTGCGATTGTAGAAGACGCCCTCGCGCAGCAGCTCGTACATAGAACGCATCATATGCAACATGATGATGTTATGGCTGGCTTCGATGATGGCGAGGTGGAAGTCCGCGTCGAGATGGGCCTCGTCGGCGGGGTTCCGTTTGGCATGGGCGGCTTCCATTTTCTTGAAAATGGTGTCGATGACTTTGAGATCCATGTCGGAGCCGAGGCGTGCGGCACGTTCTGCGGCCAAACCCTCCATGTCGCGGCGGAAGCTAATGTAGTCAAACACGGCCTCGTCGTGTGAGGCGAAGAGTTTGACAAGGGCGGGCGCAAAGGCGCTGCCGAGGACATCGGCCACAAAGACGCCTGCGCCTGCCTTACTGGCCAAGAGGCCGCGTTCCTGCAGGTCGCCGAGGGCTTCGCGCAGGGACGGTCGTGAGACGCCCATACGCTCGGAGAGTTCACGCTCGGAGGGGAGGCGTTCGCCCGGCCGTAGGATGCCGCGCAGGATCAGTCCTTCGATTTGGCGCACGACGCCGACCGAGAGTTTTTCTTGTTGGATGGGCTCAAATGGCATGGGGCGGCTCCCGCAGGTTTTGGTCAACTTGTATGACCAAAGCGGGGTTTGGGCAACGAAAAAGGGGCCGCACGAGGCGACCCCTTTGGAGCAGCTTTTGCCGTTGGCCGCTTAGTTTGGCGTGATGATGATCTCAACACGACGATTCTGTTGGCGACCTTGCGAGGTTGCGTTGGTTGCAATCGGCTGGTCCTCGCCGCGACCGATAGAGCGGATACGCTGTGGCGACACGCCGCCGTTGATCAGAACGGAGGCTACTGCCTGCGCACGGCGCTGCGAGAGGTCGAAGTTATAGGACGCATCGCCCACGTTATCGGTATGGCCGACGACGTTCACGGTGGTGTTTGGATAGCGGTTGAGCGACGCTGCCAATGTGTAGATGTCGGACTGGGACGCGGTCGACACGGAGGTCGAATCTGTCGCGAAGAGGATGTCTTGTGGCAATGTCACGACAAGGTTGCTGCCGTTGTTGACGATGCCAACGTTGCTGCCCATCTGGGCGCGCAATTCTTCTTCTTGCGTGTCGAGCGCATTGCCAATGCCTGCGCCGATGATGCCGCCGATGATGGCACCCTTGGCGGCATTCGAGCGGCGCTCGTCCGCGTTATCGCCAGTTGCGATACCCGCCATAACGCCGAGGCCTGCACCGATTGCGGCGCTGTTACGTGTCTGCACGCCGCCGTTAGGAGCGGTTTCGGAGCACGCGCCAACGAAGGTCATGCTTGCGGCAGCAAGAACGAGTGGAAGTTTGTAAAATGTCATATCTGTGATTCCGTCTCATATGGATGCGCCAAAGCGCGATGTGGATGTCCGAGTTATGATGGAACAACGCTTGTTATCCAATATCGTTCCCTAAGTAAGCGGATTTCTGCGGTTATTAGTGCGTTATGCCGCGTCGACGCGTGCCGATTCCCACGCGAGCAGGGCGCGTTTGACGGGTAGGCCCCAGTGATAGCCACCCAAAGCACCTGATTTGCGCAAGGCGCGGTGGCAGGGGATGAGCAAACTGACCGGGTTGCGACCGACGGCGGTGCCAACGGCGCGCACGGCTTTGGGTCTGCCGATGGATTGCGCGATTTCCGAGTAGGTGGTGACGTGACCCGAGGGGATGCGTAACAGAGCTTCCCAGACTTGTAGTTGAAACGGCGCGCCGATCATGTGCAGGGCCGTGTCGCCAGAAAGGCCAAGGGCGGCCGTTGTCCATGTGGCGATTGCGTCGGGGTTCTCGACATAGGTGGCGTTGGGCCAGCGTGCGCACAGGTCGGCCATGGCGACATCTGGCCCGAACTCTGCCGAGAAAGCGAGGCCGCAGATACCGCGATCTGTGCCCATTGAAAGCGCAGGGCCAAAGGGGCTGTCGAACCAACCCCAATTGATTGTCAGCCCCTCACCTGCGCGGGCGAAATCACCGGGGCTCATGGCCTCCCATTTCACGAAAAGATCGTGCAAGCGGCCAGACCCAGAAAGGCCCACAGCGTCAGACGTTTCGAGGGTGGTGAAGCGTTCGGCGAGCAGCGATTTTGCGTGATCCAACGTGAGGTATTGTTGGTAGCGCTTGGGCGAGACACCGACCCATTGCGAGAAGATGCGCTGAAAATGCGCGGGGCTCATGTTCATCTGGCTGGCGAGGTCTGCCAGTCCCAATGTTGTGCCTGCGGCGTGATCGATTGTCGCGATGGCGCGGCGCATGACGTCGTAATGATATGCGTTTTGATGTTCCATGCTGCTATCCTAGCGCACGCCGATGGTTGCCCGCGACCCGAAAATTGCGCATAGATTGGCCTATGGTAAAACAACTTGATTACAAAACAATGCGCCAGATTTTTGAGCGCTTTCAGAAGGCAGAGGCCGAACCGAAGGGCGAGCTTGAGCATGTGAATGTTTACACGCTTGTGGTGGCTGTGGCGCTGTCTGCGCAAGCGACGGATAAGGGCGTGAACAAGGCCACGCGGGAACTGTTCAAAATCGCAGATACGCCACAGAAGATGCTTGATTTGGGGCTTGAGGGTTTGACCGAGCACATCAAGACGATTGGGTTGTTTCGGCAAAAGGCGAAGAACGTCATCAGGATGAGCCAGATTCTCGTCGATGAATATGATGGCGAGGTTCCCAATTCGCGCGCGGCCCTCCAATCGCTTCCGGGTGTGGGGCGCAAGACGGCCAATGTGGTGTTGAACATGTGGTGGGGCCTGCCTGCGCAAGCCGTTGATACCCATATCTTCCGCGTCGGCAATCGCAGCGGCATTGCCGTGGGGAAGGACGTGGACGCCGTAGAGCGCGCTATAGAAGATAACGTGCCCGCAGATTTCCAGACACACGCCCATCACTGGCTAATTCTGCACGGGCGCTATACATGCGTCGCGAGAAAACCGAAATGCGCGGCCTGCTTGATCCGCGATCTCTGCATGTTTGAGGATACAAACCTATGAAGAAGTTTCAGGTCGTGGGCATCGGCAACGCGATGGTCGATGTTTTGGCGCGTGCCGAGGATAGCTTTCTGGCCGAAGCTGGCATTGAAAAAGGCATCATGCAGTTGATCGATATGGAGCGTGCGGTTTCGCTTTACGGCTCTATTGGTCCGGCGCGTGAGGTTTCGGGTGGATCGGCTGCGAATACGATTGCGGGCATCGCACATTTGGGCGGACGCACGGCCTATGTAGGTAAAGTGAAGGACGACCAGCTAGGGGCTATTTTTGCCCATGACTTGCGCGCACAGGGGGCTGTTTACGAGACCGCTTTCGCGCCAAAAGATGCGGTTGATGAAACCGGTCGCTGCCTGATTATTGTGACGCCAGACGGCGAGCGGTCGATGAATACCTACTTGGGTGTGACCGAGTTTTTGTCGTCAGAAGACATTGATGAGGCCCAGATGGCGGAGGCCGAGTGGATATATCTTGAGGGCTACCGCTTTGACGGGCCAGAGAGCCACGCCGCCTTTGCCAAGGCGATTGCGGCCTGTAAGGCGGCTGGTGGTCGCGTGTCGTTGACCCTATCCGACCCGTTCTGCGTGAGCCGCCACCGCGATGCGTTCCGCGCGATGATCAAGGATGACGTGGACCTTCTATTCTGCAACCGCGCCGAGATGCTGTCGATGTATGAGACAGACGACTTTGACGCGGCTTTGGGTAAGGCTGCGAACGAGATAGCGATTGTGGCCTGCACGGATAGTGGCAATGGCGCTTATATTTTGTCGGGTGGTCAGACGTGGCATGTGCCTGCGAAACCTGTGCAGATCGTTGACGCGACGGGCGCTGGTGATCTGTTTGCAGGTGCGTTCTTGTGGGCGTTGACCCATGGATACACGCTCGAAGACTGCGGTCACATCGGCAATATTGCGGCGGCTGAGGTGATCAGCCACATTGGCGCACGGCCAGAGGCCGATTTGACGGCTCTGATTTCGCAGGCGGGGCTAACGCCAGCCACATAGCGTCGAGCGCATCGATTTGGGCAGGATCGAAGGTGTCTTCGGCCTCCCAGTAACGTCCTGACGGGACGTAGTAGCCAAGGGCGCTTTCTTTGGCCAAGGCCGCCGCGACGGCTGTTTCATTATGTGGCAAGGGTCTTTGCGCGGCGGCGGTCAAGTGTGTCGCTCGTGGGAAGGTGAGTTGGCTGGGTGCGCAGGAGAGGTTCACCATCGCGCAGTTATTCTGAGCCGCCAGAGCCGTCAGTCGCGCGGATTTGGCCGGTAGCGACCTTAGGGTGATATCTTCGCGCAAGGGATCAGGGCTGCCTCGTCCGTAAAAATGCGTCGGGCCGTTTTGCGCATAGGTCATGTCGCAGCCGATCATGGCAATGACGGAGGGCCGCAGTGCCCCGAGCGACCAATACGCGGCGGTAAAGGCCATGGTGCCGCCTGCGTAGACAAAGCCGCCGTAGCGGTTTTGTTGAGGGACGAAGTCGGGGGCTTGGATCAAGGTCTGATCGTCTTTGATGCGTTCCGGGCGACGATCGGTCGGAAAGTCCTCGGGGTGGATGAGATAATCCCAATCCTCGCGAACCCGCCATGCGTTATTGATCGCAACGATCACGTCGAAAGATCCGCGCGGCCATGTCCGTGTCTCAAGTGCATTTGGCCCAGAGCCAATGATCAAAACTGTGCGCATCAATTTCCCTCTTCACGATAGGAGTTTAGGGCGCAGTTTGGCTTTGACGAGGAAAAGTGCATTTTTATGATCGGAAAAAGCGAAGGGTGCGCTGCCAGCCTCAAGTCGCTCGGCGCAGGGGGCGTGGCAGCGGCTTTTTCGTCGGCGGCCACCGGCATGCCTGCGTGTACCGCAAAACCAGTTTCGCCGATTCGGAGTTAATAAACCGTTTTTCGGAGGGGAGAATATGCCGACTTGCAGGGCGCTGTGAAACCATAAGGGATCATGCAGGACAAGACGGTAAACAATGCGCTATTCGCCTAGTTTCGCATGCACTTCATGCAGATCAATTTCCCCGATGGGCATTTTGTTGCTGGCATCGTCGAAGTTATATTTGAACAGTTGGAAATCCTTTTTGTAGATTTCCCACATCAGATGCTTGGACAGATCGTCGAAGTAATCCTCAACAGGGTGCAGTCGTTTTGGGCCATGTCCTTCGCTTTCGTTAAAGCGCGGGATTGTGGCCAGATCGACTTTGCTTGGGGTATTGATTTTGTCCAAAACCTCTTGCATGCCCTCGTTGAATTTCTCGGTCCAGATGATCTTATCGTAGCTGCCGCCATTCACGATGAAGGTCGAGATGTGGCCTGACATGGCCGACCAGTGGATGTCTGGCTCCATCGGGCGCCGCCAGCGGATGGTGTCGCGTGCGAATAGAAGGAAGCGGCGGAAGGATTTGATTTGGTCGAATTCAAAGCCAGTCTCGGGGTCGCCGACTTCAATCCCGTATTTCTGGATCAATAGCGGGACGAGGTTGCCGCGGTAACGGCGGCCATTCCGTTGAATACCGCAGATTTTATCGAAGAACGACGAGAGGATTCGTGTGTACGGATTGCGCACACACGTGAAAGAATAGCTGGCGTGGTCTTTCACATTGGTCGTGATCAGCGGCTGGCTCGCGTCCATCGCCCATTTGTGCATCCCACCCTCGGCGTCGTGAATATCACCGTCGAAAAAGCTGCCGTGATCGGAGTAATACATGATCTGGCCAATGGTCGAGCAAGCGCACTTCGGAACAACCCGATAAACCACGCTTTCGCTCTCCGTCATCCAAGTGCCGGGAAAACCCATAGTATTTGTCTCCAAATTGCCCGTTCAAATACGGTTTTAATTGCCCAACCGTCATAGTTGACCAATAAAAGCAAAGAAAGCCTGTATATTCAACGTCTGTTCACGATATGAGATGTAAGCAACACTTAAGGTTACAGGTAGACGTTTTCGAAGATGGCTAAGATCGCTTTCATTCTCTTGTGTCACAAGGACCCTGACGCAATTATCCAGCAGGCGCAGCAGCTGACGGCGGTTGGTGACTTTATCGCGATTCATTTTGATGCGCGTGCGCCGCTTGCCGCGTTTGAGAAAATCCAGACCGCTTTGGCGGATAATCCGAACGTCACTTATGCGAAAAAGCGGATCAAATGTGGCTGGGGCGAGTGGTCATTGGTGCAAGCCACGCTTAACGCGGTTGAGGCTGCGTTGGATGCCTTCCCGCGTGCGAGCCATTTTTATATGGTGTCGGGTGATTGTATGGCGATCAAATCGGCCACTTATGCCCATAAGTTTCTGGACGACAATGACGTCGATTATATCGAGAGCTTTGACTATTTCGAGAGTGACTGGATCAAGACAGGGTTCAAAGAAGAGCGCCTGATCTACCGCCACTTTTTTAACGAACGCACGCAGAAGCGCCGATTCTATTGGTCGTTCTGGTTCCAACGGAAATTTGGCATCACCCGTGACGTGCCCGCAGATGTGCAGGTGATGATCGGGTCGCAGTGGTGGGTTCTGCGCCGCCGCACGATCGAGTGGATCATGGAGTTCGCCAAAAAGCGTAAAGATGTGATGCGGTTCTTTAAAACCACGTGGATTCCTGATGAGACGTTTTTCCAGACTCTTGTTCGTCACTTAGTGCCAGGTAACGAAATTCGGACGCGCTCGATGACGTTTTTGATGTTCACCGATTACGGCATGCCGGTCACGTTTTATAACGACCACTATGATTTGCTTTTGGGTCAAGATTGTCTGTTCGCCCGCAAGATTAGCCCTGAGGCCAAGGAGCTCAAGGAGCGTTTGGGGAAACTCTATGCCTCTGGCCGCGACGATTTCAAGATTTCTAACGAGGGGCGGGGGCTGTTCAAGTTTTTGACCGGCCGTGGCCGTATCGGACGTCGCTTTAGCAGCCGCTTTTGGGAGACCGAAAGCTCGCTTGGCCGTGAGCGTGAATTGCTGATTGTGGCCTGCAAGAAGTGGCACGTTGCC